>Ga0302325_10012617_pt1 | contig 18108 bp, 17 predicted proteins | sample Palsa_T0_2_FD_201948 | JGI IMG/M metagenome (GOLD analysis project Ga0302325, IMG submission 201948) | Peat permafrost microbial communities from Stordalen Mire near Abisko, Sweden - Palsa_T0_2 | ecosystem: Environmental > Terrestrial > Soil > Palsa > Peat permafrost | place: Sweden: Abisko...
CGCCCGCCACCGCCGGCGCGGCAGCGACTCCCCCCCCCGCCCCCCCCCCCCCCCCCGCCCCCGCCGGGGGGCCCGCCCCCCCCCCCCCCCCCCGCCACGACTCACCCAGACTCCCCCCGCCGCCTCAGTTCGGGCGCATGCCGCGCCCGAACTGAGGTGGCGGTCACATCCGGCGGGCGGCTGGCGCGACCTTCGTCGTCCCACCCGCCCGCCCCCCTTCACTTCGACATCAGCACCTTGCCGGTGATGCTGTCGATGTTGAAGATCCAGAATGCCGACACGTCTTCCTGCAGGATCATCGCGACCATACCCACTCCCGGTGCAAAGAAGTTGTAGCCAGTATTCTGCGTCTGAGCGGGACCGACTTTGCCCTCGCAAAAGACCCGGAACAGCACCGCCGGAAAGGTACCCGCGGGTACCGTAACCTGATACGTCCCGACGTATGTGTAGGTCCCGTGGACGGCACCCGAGTATCGCTGGTCCGAAGGGTCGTCGAGATAGTTCACCGAGACCGTCTGAGCATAGCTCCGGGTCTCCCCCGGCCGCATTCCCTTCGGCACGAACGGATTCGCTGGTTTGGTCACGACCACCACGCCTTCGCCCGAATCGCTGACTGCCGGCATTATGATGTCGCCCTCGGCCGTCTGCTTGAGAAACCCTGCGAGCGTCGGCGAGAGCTGAAACCGCCAGGCCGATTTCCCGCCCGGCCGCCGGGTTTTCGCGAGCTGCAGCGATTGCGAACTGCCTTTGTGGGGGCCCGCCGTAATCTGGTAGATCGGGTTGCTATTCTGCAGCGGGAAGAAGATCGTCGGATCGCTGATCGGCTTGCTCGGCAACGCGGCGCCCACCACACCCGGTCCAAGCTGAGCGGTTATTTTTTGTTGATCTGCCGATGGCAACGGCAGCACGACCCCTTGGGCGTCTGCCGATCTCGCCGCCAGTAACAGAAACCCAAGCGTCAAGGTCACGAAGATTTTCACAAGCGGCCTCCGCCGTCATCCGTCAGTGATCTGCTGGTCAAGCGATCTCAGCTCTGTGGGGGAGTCTTGCCCTGCAGCACAAGGATGCGATTCGGGATCTTCTCCGCCCAGTAATCCATCGCGTTTTCCGCGTCGCCCCACTGGAACGAAGCCGCACTCTTGATTCCCATACCGCCGGCGCGCTGATCGACGGCTTCGGCCAGCAGCGTGCCGCTCACGGAATCGGTCACCTTCATTTCGGCTTCGGCCGATCCCACGAACGCGTAGCTGTCAGTCGCCATCGATTGAGCGAGGTTGAGGACGCGCGCCTGCGGTACGATTACCGAAATCGTACGGAGCCCCGGCACCGCCGTAGTCGCATCCATCAGGGCCACCCGCAGCGTCATTACGCCCGGTCCCGGCTGATCGACCAGGGTGAAGCTCTTGGCGAGATTGGTCTGAAGCTGATTGTAGAAGTAAGCGGTCAGCGTTGCCTGATCCGCGGCTGATACTTTCGAGTCGGCAGCCGCCCAGAACTCAACTGGTAGCAGCTGGATCTTGGTATAGCTCGCCCAGTTCGCGTCGGGATTTATCCAGGCGAGCGCGACGCCGCCCTTCGGCCCGGGAGCCAGCTTGGACGCGTCGGGGCCGAGGAATCCCGTCACTGCAGGCGGCAACTGCCCACCCGCTGCGAGATCTTTAGCCGCCGACGGCTGACTCTCGACCGTGGTCGAGCATCCTGTCACCAGCAGCATCGAAGCGAGCCCCGCTCCGGCCATTGCCGCTGCAATTCTCTTTCGCGTCCACTTGATCATCACCATTCCCTCCCTTTAGATCGTCTCGCGCCCGTTCGCTTCTATGTTGGCTCGCCCCAGCTCGTGATATGTCCGCTTGCACTGGTACGTTGGATGTCGGCGCGCGCCATTTGGCCGAGTTTCGGACAAAAATCTCCCGCGCACTATAACCGATCGCGCCCCATCAAACGATCATGCTCGCAAACGCCCGCGCGCGATCAAGCGCTAGCACACCACCTCGCCCCACCAGCAAACGCGATTCCGCACCGCACGATCAAACTATCGCGCACCCGTAGCCGACAAAAAAGTAGCGCAGCGAAAGTCCTCCTGACCGAAATGCGCGCAGGCGAGCCGCCAGCCTTTGCCGGAGCGCGAGCGCAATTCATCCCCGTATCAGCAGTCTAGCGTCGCTTGAAACAAGTCATCCTGAACTAAGTGAAGGATCTCGCGCGGTCCTCCGCGCGCCTCGCCTGGCGCATGTCAGCGGTCGAGGAACTCGAAACCTGTTAGCCTCTCTGAAACCTTACCCACCCAGTGGAGCGGAGCGAAACGAGCAGGCGAGTCTGCGAGCTGCGTCACAATTTCAAGGTTTCAGACTTCCCTTTTCCTTAAGGCCGCGTGAACTATGGGCTATTGACCCAACGAGGATGATCCATCATCGATTGGGTCTGCTCAGCTTCGAAACACCAAGCAAGCGCGATGGAGGTTATCGAGGAGGAAACTCACGGACGGCCTTCATCGATCAGATTCTTGATCTTCAGGCCGCGGAGCGCGAATCTTGCTGGCTTCGCGCAGACCCGACGCAGCACGCTTCGCCTTCTTGCGATCGAATCCGGGATCCGCCGGCACCAGCCGCGCGATATCCTTTCCAATGGCGGGTTATCAATATTTCCGCGTCGCGCTCTACCTGATCAAGCAGGGCGCTCAACTGGTTCTTTGCCTCAAATGTTCCAGCTTCCCGCATCGTCGTTCTCCAGCTAGCTCAAAGTCTAGCTTATTGCAGATCAAATTCGTCGGGCCGAGATGGAAGCGAAGACCGAACCGCACAGACCTGGGATCAATTGGTCAAAGACCTCGAATGGCGTCCCTCCTCCAGTATAAGGTCCCTGAATCCAAAGGGGAAATATGATTGCAAAGGCGTGCCGTGAAAATGTTTTCGATATGGCGTCGGGTATTGTCCTAGGGTGCGTGAATAGGGTCAGGGTCAGGCCTCAGCGTCAGGTTCTTTCGCTTACTCATTTGGAGGACCTCCGAGTCGGCGCGATAGATGGACGGACATTCAGTGGTAACATCAAAGTCTGGGCGCGGAGGGAGTAGGTGTCAGAGTTGCGAGGTGCTGCCATGACGGAATGCGACGTGATCGAAATCTCGCCGGAAGTTCTCCACGGAACTCCTGTCTTTGTTGGAACCCGCGTCCCCGCAAAGACCCTGTTCGACTATCTCAAGGGCGGCGATACGTTGGCGGATTTTCTCGACGACTTTCCCACCGTCAGCCTGGAACAGGCTGTAAAGGCTCTCAAACTCGCCGCGGAGAACCTCATCGATGCGTCTGTTGCTGGACGAGTCCACGGGGCACCCATGTCAACCGTGCAGAATTTCCCCACAAACGGACGGCGAAAATGTTTCACGTGAAGGTAAGTATCCCCTTGACGGAAGTACTGCCGTCTGGTACTCTTGGCGGTATGAGCAAGGTCAATCGCAATCACCCAAAGCGTTCTGGTTCTTCTGAGGCCACATACTCGTTGATGGAGTTTGAGCGCGAGTTTCCCGACGATGCCGCTTGTCTCGAATTTCTCGTTAATCGTCTCTATCCAAGCGGCATCCATTGCCCGAAATGCGAGAAGATAACCAAGCATCATCGCGAGGCTAATCGGCCATCCTACGCTTGCCAGAATTGCGGCCACCATGAGCATCCGATGCGCGGCACAATCTTCGAGGATTCGGCTACGTCCCTGAAACTCTGGTTCTACGCAATCCATCTCATGTCGGCCACGCGATGCGGCATCAGCGCGAAGCAATTGGAGCGCGAGCTTGGCGTCACATATAAATGCGCGTGGCGCATGTTCAATCGGATTCGCTCGATGCTCGATGAAGGCGACGGTCCAAAACTGTCCGGCGAAGTCGAAATAGACGAGAGTTATTATGGTGGACTCGAAAAGAATCGCCACGCGAATAAGCGTAAGAATGTCGGTCGTGGCGGCGCTGGCAAAACTGCCGTCTTTGGAATGGTTGAACGTGGCGGCAGAGTCATTGCGAAGGTGATTCCGAGTCCAACTAAATCGGCCAATCTGTTGCCGACTATTCGCAAGCGCGTGCTCCCACAAACCATGATTTTCTCGGATGAGGCTAGGTTTTATGATCCGCTGACTCGCATGGGATTCGGCCATCGGCGCGTCCGCTTTTCGCTTCAATCGGCGTAAAGCTATCGGACGCCACAATATGTTCGAGGCGTTTGTGTCGCGTATAAAGAAATCCGCATAAGGGGAAATTTCTCATGGCGATGGAAGCAGATGAACGTGAATTGCTCTTAGATACAATCGAGGCATTGGGAGTTTTGACCTTCGCTCTAGGCGCTACGTTTGCCGGGCTCAAGCAAGAGGTTACGAATCTAAAGCCTCGTCTGCTTGTCGCTCTTAACACTGCTGCGACCAACGCTCCGGCTGTCGCTGCCAGAGGGGGATGTCAAGCAAATGCTCGCCAAGGCCACTGCGCTTATTCAGGCGATTTAGTTTCGCTGCGCCATCAAGAAGCGGCATAAGGAAGCCTGCGAATCGGTCAAACCATTGATCCGAAGTCGATTCATTTTGTTTTCGATTCATTTCTTCCCTCGCTTCCGCGTAGCCTTGGTTAAATCTTCAAAGAATTGATCGCGTGATGGGATCGGGATTTCGATGCCCGCGCGAGTCTTTTGTTTCGTCTGGCGAGGCGGTCGCGCAAAATCCGCGACGGCGGCAGGCTCTTCAATCTCCGCTGCCCGTCGATGACGGTCGTCAACAACATCTGAGCGCATAAGCAATTCCCTTATGTTTTCTGCGGGGGTAACAATCGCGATTCCGGCATTGATGCCGAGTTGAAAATCCGTCCGTTTGCGGTTGCTGTCACGTGCGCTAGTCGGGATATCGTAATGCCCTGACACCAGCCCCAGAAGACCTTGCGCCCAGCCAACACCGATCATCACGTCCGCTCGGCGTCTTGGTACTCTACCGGCAGGTATGCTCAACGGAGATTGGTAAGGCTGCACTTCAATAGGAATGTTGACGTTATAAGTGTAATGCCAAAAGACAGGCGAACCGCTATGCCCACCCCACGAGTGAGATTCGGCCAAATATCCGCGTATCTGCATTCGCCTGATATCACTTTCGAGAGTTAAAAGTTCGTCCCCTGGCATACGCGCGATATTGCCAAATCGCACTATGGGGAGATTTGCATTCCTTCCCGCCGATTGAACAAAGAGGCCGGGGAAGAACAAATCGTGGCCTGTCTCAACGGCGATACCTTGCGGGAAATTATCGGTCATTATCCTTTCCATCGCTTGATTCCCGCGACCGGCAAATCGAGAAACATCAAAGCGATAATTACGATTGATAAATGTATCGACTGGAATTCGCTGAAACCTATGACGGGTTGGATCGGCTGGCGACATGATTGCCGCCACGTCGGCACTATCGTGGATGAACCAATCGCCTTTGCGAGTCGCTCTATCCTCGTATCCCAATTCGGCGCTGATTCGAGGCAAAGTATTTATGCGGACATCGACTTCGGCGGTCTCAATGAAATCGAAGGAATGCGCTGATGTAACAAGGTAGGTCCAAGGACTCCCGCGCAATCCGGTATCGTCGTCTATTTCGACGAAGAATGCCGTTCCTGCCGGTACGTTGCGGTCTGCTTTATCGCGCGAACACAAGAACGCGACGCTCTCGATAAATTCGGGAATGATCTGCAACTTCCGCCTCTCTCCGAGTGCCCGTCTGGGCAAACGGTAGGGTGGAAGGATATCACGTGTCGATACTTCCATCTAGGGGATACTTGCCCACGTGAAACATCTTCGCCTTCCGTTCGTTTTTACGACATACCGGCAATCCTAGCCTATCTAGGGATACTCAATAAATTACGAATCTGCGGAGTTGAGCCACAATCAGCCGAATGGCCTCGTTTCCGAGTCTCGCAAGCCACGTAAACACTCGCCGAGGATCTGCAGCGAGAACCTTGCCCAGCGGACGGCCGGTCAGCGGACGGCCGGTCAGCGAACGACCGCTATCGAAGGGATGGAGCAACGGCGCCGACTGGCGACGCCGCTGCTCCTATCAAGCAGCGAACGAGTCCGAACTGAGCTCAGTTTGGATCGCTCGCGAAGGCCGTGCGCAGGTTGTCGTGACCGGGCGAGGTAGTTCCCGCCGGCGCGTGTTCCATTCGATCAAGTATCGCCAGATTAGCCCGGGCCGGCTCAAAATCGGGCTCGGTACGAGCAAGACCGCTCCATACTTCACGAGCGTGTGAGTAATCGCCTTCTTCCGCATAAACCAATCCCACCATATTGCGCGCGTCGGGCTGCTTGGGGTCGAGCCGCAGAGAGGCCTGCAATTCGTCCCGAGCCGCAGCGAACATCCCGCGCCGTTCATACGCCAGTCCAAGATTGTAGTGGCTCTCTGGGCGCTCCGGAGCCAGTGCCACCGCTGTAGTCAATACGCTTGAAGCCCCGTCGAAATTCCCGGCCTCGATCAGCGCCCGCCCAAGATTGAGATAGAGATCCCATTGCCGCAGGCCCAGGGCCGCCGCCTTGCGATACTCGGCGACCTCCCGCGCACGGTCGCCGGTCATGCCGTAAGCAAAGCCCAGATGGTAATGCGCCAGTGCGTCATCCGGATGGGCCGCGATTAGCCGCTGATGCGTCGCGATCGCCTCGCCATAGTCCTCCTCTCCGAGGAAGTAGTCGGCGGTGGCGTCGCAGACCGGATCGCTCGAAGAGCCGGCGCCAGCGCTGGCCAGGGATAACCGTCCCAGGATCAGCATCAGCGCCAGAGCTACGGCCACGCCTATGAGCCTTCTCGAAGTCATCGCGGTGGATAGGGAAGCAAGATGGATGCCTTGCGGCTTCTAATCCTCGGCCAGACTTGCAATCGCCCATATTTGAATGAAGTCCAGTGAAATCAGCCACAAGAAGATGCGGGAAGGCGTCAGAGCCCTTTCCCACTTTCGTAGAAGTTGCCGCATTTCGAGAAAAGACTTTCCAGTGATGCCGGAAAACCTTTCACTAGACTAGCGGAGCCGAAGGCGCGGAGCAGGTCTAACCTTGGTTGACAGGTTCGCCCGTTTTGGTTCGCAGCGACTTCGCCAGTGCCTCACCCATTGAGCTGCGTTGGCTTGGGGTCCTCGCCGCCGCCCCCGCACGGGCTTCACGCTGACCGCAACTGCGAGTGCAGCGGCCTGGTGGGATTAAGGGCGCTCGCGGTTGTCACTTTCTTTCGGCCGGGTCGTTAAACTGACCCATCAAAAATCTGGCGACGAGAAATTGGTTACACAAAGCACAAGAAGTACTCATTTAGACCGACCGGTTCGAGGGCAGCGTGATAGGCTTGAGCATTGGCAACGACGCAAATTCGGAAATTCACGGGGCCTCAAGAATCTGTCGTGGCTCTCGGCGGTTCGCACTACTCGTTGGTAAAGACAGCAGCAGATCGGACGGTGGGCTTGAACCGCTCGTCACCGCGTAAAGGAGTGATCGACAATGGCTTTCCCGTACAAGACGATCCTTTGCCCGCTGGATTTTGACGAAAACTCTCTGGTGGCACTCGACCGGGCGGTCGAGCTAGCCCGCCATTTCGACAGCAGCCTTATCCTGCTTCACGTGCTCCCGTTGGTTATCTCACTGGGGGAAGTTGCACCACTCGCGGGTATGTACGAGGACCAGGAAAAGGCTGCTCGAGCGAAGTTGGCCGACATTGCGAAGCAGAAACTTGCCGGGTTGAAGCACGTGGAACATGTGTATGTCGGTGATGTGATCGAAAGCATTCTGAACGCACAGAACAAACATCAATCCGACCTGATGGTAATGGCAACCCACGGTCGGACGGGACTCGCGCGCGTGTTTCTCGGCAGCGTCGCCGAAGCGATTGTGCGCAAGGCGACCTGCCCGGTTTTGATGATTCGAGACGAGTCCCCGGAGACGCATACCGAGGGTACGAAAGATCTCAAAGCCGAAAGCGGGCAAACCGAGCAAACGTGTGACTGAACGCTGACGCGCGCCCCTAGAGAAAGGATGAAACGTAAATCATTTTGAAGGGAGACCATTGGGAGCGGACGACTTATTTGTGCAACGAGCGCATACAGTGAAAAAACGGATACTCATGCTAATTGGAGCGGCCCTTATGGCCGCTATTGGTAGCGCTGCGGGCGACGAGGTCATGCGAGGCCGCGCGCTCTACCTGCAAGACTGCGCCACATGCCATGGTCTAACCGCAACAGGTGATGGCCCGATGGCCCGCGCACTGACTACACCACCCGCCAATTTGCGCCGATTATCAGAACGCTTCGGAAATCCGCTTCCCGAAGACCAGGTCGCTCGTTACATCGACGGGCGCGTTGACATCAAGGCCCATGGTCCGCGCGATATGCCGATCTGGGGCAATCGATTCTACGAAGAGTCTGACGGCAGTGAACCCCAAGCGAAAAAACAGATTGCGGAATTAGTTGCCTATCTTCAATCAATTCAGACTCCTATCCGGCAGGCGTCACTACGGTGATCGCGCTTCTGCTCGCGCGACAAGCTAGATTTGAGCGGAATGATGGAGGTTCTTGAAATGCCTGAGGTCACACTGTGCAAGTACTGCAAGCAGGCCATCGCTAAAGAATCGGCTGAATATATCGTGATCGAAAAAGGGACCGACAGACTTCCGGAAGCGCTCGCTCACGTAACCTGTGAGCAAAAACGTCCTCCGACGTTCGTCGGATTCGATGAATGGAGGCGAATATTCCGGTGGCCTAGCCGGTAAAGTGGCAACTTCACGGACCCGCAGCTCGTTTCGCTGCGCTCCACTAGTGTAGCTCGGCTAGCCTGGTGTCGGCTCCGCTGGTGCAGGCCTTTTCCTTCTCTCCACTCCATGGATAGAATCTCCGCAGGATGTCCGTTCTCAAGGAAAAAGCGATCGTAGTCGGCGTGAGCGGTGGAATAGCCGCTTATAAGGCCGCGGAACTGGTTCGGTTGCTGGTGACGCGCGGCGCGCGTGTGCGCGTGATGATGACGCGCAACGCCACCGAGTTCATCACGCCGTTGACGCTGCAAACCCTGAGTCTCAATCCGGTCGCGACCGACACTTTCAGCCTGACCCAGGAATCCGAGATCGGCCATATCCGGCTCGCCGACAGCGCCGACGCGATCGTGATTGCCCCTGCGACTGCGAATCTCCTTGCGAAGGCGGCGAGTGGTATCGGCGACGACATCGTGACGACCGTTTTGCTGGCGGCGCAATGTCCTCTGGCGTTTGCGCCTGCGATGAACGTGCATATGTACGAACATCCGACGGTCGCCGAGAATCTCGCGAAGCTGTGCGCGCGTGGCGCCACGATTATCGAGCCTGGTGCAGGCGCGCTTGCCTGCGGCTATGAGGGCAAGGGCCGCCTGATGGATCCGCCGGTGATCGTGGACGAACTCGAGCGGATGTTATCGCCGCAGGATCTCGCCAACGAGCGCATCCTGATTACCGCCGGTCCGACTCAGGAGCCGATCGATCCGGTGCGTTTCGTCTCGAATCGATCGACCGGCAAGATGGGCTTTGCGATCGCGCGCGCGGCATGGCGTCGCGGAGCAGCGGTACGAATGGTGGCGGGCCCGTCGGCGCTCGCGACTCCGCACGGCGTCGAGCGTATCGACACGGTCAGCGCGGCAGATCTGCTCAGTGCGACTTCACGCAACTTCCCGTGGTGCTCGACTTTGATCATGGCGGCAGCGGTTGCCGATTTTCGTCCACGCAATCCCGCCACGCAGAAAGTCAAGAAAAACTCGAGCGGCCTGATGCTCGACCTGGCGCCGATCGCCGACGAGTTGCCGCGGCTTTCCGCGAAAAAGGCGGGCCGCCTGATGATCGGCTTCGCGGCCGAGACCGAGGACCTCGAAGTACACGCCCTCGATAAGCTGCGACGCAAGAAACTCGACCTCATTGTGGGCAACGACGTTTCGCGATCCGACGCGGGCTTCGGCGTCGATACTAACATTGTCACGATGCTCAGTACCGACGGCCGTGTCGAGACCACTCCCAAACTGCTCAAGGACGAGGTGGCGGACGTGATCCTTGATCGCCTCCTGGCGCTGCGCGCTCTCAAGACGAAATCCCCCTCGTTGCGCGCCGCCCACTAGCTAACCTGGGGTCATACAACTTCCCCCAAGTTTGGCGATAAAGTGTGGTTGAAGAGCCCTTCCAGATCGAGAACCGCGCTTGAAAATAATCATGGCTTGGCCGTGCGTTTGACAGAGGAAAGACTGGCTCACATCCTGGACCATCCAGAGTTGATCGGTATGGAAAGCGCAATCGTTGACACCATGACTCGACCGGAGTGGGTGATACAGTCATCGAGCGATTCGTCAGTCCATCTTTATTATCGGCTCTATCACGCCACTCTAGTCGGCGATAAATTTATCTGCGTAGTCGTGTAGTCGTAAAGATCGGCGAGTCGAGTGACGCGTTCATTTTGACCGCCTAGCTAACCGACCAGCGCAAGAAAGGAAATACTACGGAGCGCAAGCACCTAAAAGTCTGGTACGACCCTGAAGGCGATTACCTCGAAGTGATTTTCGAGCGGAAGGAAGGTTATTTCCGTGAGACCGACAATGATCAGGTCATGGAAAAGGTGGATTCCGACGGCAATGTGATCGGCTTTTCGATACTCAAAGTGAGCGCTCTCAAACAACATCCACTCGACGTCGCGCTGGGATGAATTTGTTCGCCTGCTCTACCGAGTGCGAGCGCGTCGCGAAAGAATTCCACTGGTTCCGCAAAGTCCGGGCAAATAATTCACAGTCGATAAGCCCGCGCGCGGGCGATACTCGCCTAAGTCGCAAATCGCGCGGTAAAGTGCGCGACTTACTGTCGCTGTACTGATTCGTAAAGCTGGCATCGCGATTGCTGAATCAATAGCAAGAGCAAGTTTGCTCCGGAGGATTCAGCCATGATCAGAATCGTTAAGCGTATCGGTCTTGCTTTTGCCACTGCATGTGTTTGCGCTTCTCTCGGCGGATGTTTCGTGAGTCACAAGGAAGTCCAGACGGAAGTACCAGTAGCGGAACCAGCTCCGCCTTTAGCTACTTCGTCCACGACTACGACGACCACACGGTCCGACGACGGCGCGGTGCAGCGTGAACATAGCACGACGACCTACACCGCTCCGATCCAGTAATTAACTGTCGAGCGCTTCGTCACAACTCGATTGGTACGCGCACGCACCGACTCGCGCTTGGTGCGCGTACTAGTCGCCTCGCCGCTTCGTGTGTTCAAGCGATCGCGAAGGTCTCTCGGTAGCCACCGAAAGACGCTGTCACTTCAGAGTCTCATTTATGCGCACCTCGGTTTCGGTGTCTTCAAAAACTATAAGTTCTTCGCTCATCGACAACTCTCCACATCTGCTTCCCTCTCCGCCACTTGCGGGCATGCCTCCTGATATGCGCGAATTGTTCCATGACCACGTCCACGCCCCCGGACCGCGCCACGCTGCTCGCGTCCCTGCGCGATTACGTCGAACAGATCCGCGAGGAAGGACTCGAGGGCCTCAGCGGCACCGCGAGTGCGATCCCCGCGGCCAGCCCCACGCGCAGCAGCGCCACCGTCTCGCGCACGAGTGCCGCGAACCCGATTAATTCCGCAAAGCCGGCACCGCCCTCCGATGGCATTGCTACGCCCCCTGTGGCAAGGCCGCCGAGTTCCTCGACCCCTGCCGAGCTCTTCTACAAATACCCGGGGCTGGAGCAGACCGCCGACCTCGCCGCCCTGCGTGAGTTCATTGGCGAATGTACCCGCTGCAAGCTCGCCCCGATGCGCACCAATCTGGTCTTCGGCGTCGGCAATCCGCAGGCCGACCTGATGTTCGTCGGGGAGGCGCCCGGCCACGACGAGGACCTTCGCGGCGAGCCATTCGTCGGACGCGCCGGCCAGCTGCTCACTGATATCATCGAACGCGGGATGGGCCTGACGCGCGCCGATGTTTACATCTGCAACGTCATCAAATGCCGGCCGCCCGAAAACCGCAATCCGGAGCCCGACGAGGTCGCCGCCTGCGAGCCCTTCCTGTTTCGGCAAATCGACCTGGTGCGTCCGCGCGTGATCGTCGGCCTCGGCACCTTCGCGGTGCAGGCGGTGCTCAAGATCAAGACGCCCATCAGCAAGCTGCGCGGCAACTGGCACGAGGTGCGCGGAATCAAGATGATGCCGACGTTTCATCCCGCATATCTGCTGCGCAATCCCGGCGACAAGCGGCTGGTATGGTCCGATATCCAGGCCGTGATGAAAGAGCTGGGACACCCGATTCCGCCCCGCGGCCCGCGCGGCTAACCTCGCCCCTTGGAGTAATAGCGATTACGTGAAACGCCGCCGCAACAGTCCCGCGAAACGCTCCTCGCCAACGTTCACGATTCGCCCCGCAGTGGCGATCGCGATATGCGCGGCGTTCGTTATTCTGATCGCGCTAGGCCGCGGCATTGCCCTCTCCGACCCGCCAGCCCCGGCGTCGCACGAACTTCCGCAAGAACAGCAAGAACACTGGATTGACGTCATCGACATCGACGGATCGATTAATCCCGCGACCGCCGACTTCATCGACGATTCGATTGCGAAGGCGCAGGCGAGCGGCGCGAGCGCACTCATCATTCGCCTCGATACCCCCGGGGGTTTGCTAACTTCGGCGCGCACAATCGTAAAGTCGATGCTCAACGCGCCCCTCCCGCTGATCGTGTATGTCGCCCCCGCGGGAGCCTCGGCCGCTTCCGCCGGCACCTTCATTGTCGCCGCTGCGAACATTGCCGCGATGGCGCCCGGAACCACAATTGGTGCTGCCCATCCGATTGATGCGAACGGAGGCGAAGAGACCGGCAAGGTCGGCGAGAAGATGGAGAACTTCACCGCGGCTTTCGCCAAATCGATCGCTCATCAGCGCGGCCGCAACGAAGCGTGGATCGAGGATGCGGTGCGCAAGAGCAGCTCGATCGGCGAAAGCGACGCCCTGAAAATGCACGTCATCGACCTGGTCGCCAACGATCTCGGCGACCTAATCGCGAAGGCCAACGGCCGCACCGTGACGGTCGCCGGCGGCCGCACCATCAAGCTGGACCTGACCGGTGCCGCGATCCGCAGCGCGCGCATGACGCTCGGCCAGCGCGTGCTTGATCGCCTCGCCGATCCCAACATCATGTACCTGCTGATGATTGCGGGCGTCATCGGCCTCTACCTGGAGTTCTCGCATCCGGGCGCGTACCTGCCCGGCGTCGCCGGCGCCATTTGCCTGCTCCTCGCGCTCGCCTCATTTCAACTGCTCCCGATCAATCTCGCGGGCCTGCTGCTGATCGTCCTCGGCATGGGCATGCTGCTGGCGGAACTCTTCGTCACCAATTACGGCGTGCTCGGCATCGGCGGCGTGATCGCGTTCGTGATCGGATCTTTGTTCCTGATCGATACGTCCGAGACCAACCTCAGTATCAATCGCGGCATTATCGCGGGGGCGGCCGTGGGTTTCAGCGCGATCGTACTCGGCATCGGCTACATAGTAATCCGCGCGCGGCGCGACCGCGTGACCACCGGCGGCGAGGGCATGATCGGCAAGGTCGGCGAAGTACGCGCAGAGATCGCACCCGGCGTCACCGGCCAAATCTTCGTCAACGGCGAGATCTGGCGCGCAGTCAGCGACCATGCGATCCCCGTCGGCACCCGCGCGCGCATCACGGCCGTGCGCGGACTCGAAGTCACCGTGCAACCCGAATCGGTGGATCGCCTCGGAAGGGTGCCGCCGTGGGTCGCTCCGATGATTCATTAACCCGGGACAGATGAGGTGGCGTTATGAATGGAGGAATGCCGATGGTGAGCGGAGTGGGCCTGGTACTTGTGATCGCCGTGATCGTGCTGCTGAGCAGCATCAAAATCCTCAACGAGTATGAGCGCGCAGTGATCTTCCGCCTTGGACGGCTGACGCCGTTTCGCGGCCCCGGCGTGATTTTCGTCATCCCGATTCTCGAGCGCGCGACGCGCATCGATCTGCGCACCGTGACCCTCGACATCCCCCCGCAGGACGTCATCACGCGCGACAATGTCACGGTCAAAGTCAGCGCCGTGCTGTACTTCCGCGTGATCGATCCGTCGCGTGCGGTGACCGAGGTGCGCGACTACCTCTACGGCACGATGCAGCTTGCGCAGACCACGCTGCGATCGGTCGGAGGACAGACTGAACTCGACGATTTGCTCAGCCAGCGCGACAAGCTCAACGCGAAGATCCAGGAAGTCATCGACTCGCAGACCGAACCGTGGGGTATCAAGGTGGTGCTGGTCGAGCTCAAGAATATCGACCTGCCGCAGGATATGCAGCGCGCGATCGCGGCGCAGGCCGAGGCCGAGCGCGAACGGCGTGCGAAAGTGATCGCCGCGGAAGGCGAATTCCAGGCCGCGCAACGCCTCGCGGAAGCCGCCGAAATCATGGGCAAGAGCCCTATCACGCTGCAGCTGCGCTACCTCCAGACGCTCGCCGAGATCGCGACCGACCACAATTCGACGACGGTCTTTCCGGTGCCGCTCGATCTGTTCGAACCGTTCCTGCAAATTCGACGCACGCTCGCGGCTCAAGCGGCCTCAGATCCAACCCCCGCAAAGCCCGAAGAAAAGTAATCCGCCAGGCTTGATGCACAGCAAGGAATGGTCGAGGAACTAAGAACTGGCTTTTAAAGACACTCAAGCCGAGGTTAATGTATTTTTACGCACCTCGCAGACTCGTTAGCTCGGCTCGCATGCTCGCCTAGTGTCAAGGTTTCAGACTTCCCATTGGGTCAAACCAGTAGGTGAGCTCATAAGTCCGAGTTTGCGATGTGGGCAAAGCAGCAAGTCTAAGAAGTGTCCTCTCTTAAAATCTAAAACTCTGGTTTCCTGAACCTTACTCCCCTGCCCTTTAGGGAAGGGGCTGGGGGTTAGGTCGATGAGTCGTCGAGGCGCGCCAAAATCGGAGACCCGTTATCCCCGCTTGCCGATACCGAGGCGCTGCTCGATCGCCCGCAGCCGCCGCGCGATTTCCGGCAGGCGCGGTTCGACGGCGACCATCCGCCGAAAGATCTTCAGATCGATCGCCGGCGCGCCGCCCACGAGCGCATCGTCGTCGAGGTCGTTATGCACTCCGGCTTGCGCGATCACCCGCGCGCGATCGCCCACGACAACATGATCCGCCGAACCTGACTGGCCGCCGAACTGGCACCATTTGCCGAGCCGCACGGAGCCGGCCAGCCCTGACTGTGCGGCCATTCGGGAGAACTCGCCGAGTTCGCAGTTGTGGCCGATTTGAATCAGGTTGTCGAGTTTCACTCCTCGATGGACGACCGTATTTCCCATCGTAGCCCGATCGACGGTCGTGTTCGCGCCGATTTCGACGTCGTCCTCGATCAGCACGCTACCGACCTGCGGCACCTTCATCAGGTCGCCGCGATGCTCCACGAAGCCGAAGCCGTCGGCGCCGATCACTGCGCCATTCAGCAGCGTGACGCGATTCCCGATCGCGACATTCTCGCGAATCGAGACCTGGCTGTGGCAGGTGAAATCGTCGCCAATATTAACGCCCGGATAAATCGTCACATGCGGATGGATAACGGCGTTGCGTCCGATTCTCACGCCCGCGCCAATCACGCAGTACGCCCCTATCGACGCGCCTTCTCCGATACGCGCATCGGGGGCGATTACCGCCGTCGCATCGATTCCGACCGCCGGACGGTAGGCCGGAAAGAACAGGCCAAGCACGCGCGCGAAGTCGAAGGCGGGATTGACACTGAGGAGCGTTGCCGCGGGCGCCTCTTCGACCAGTTCCGCAGGCACGATCGCGCATGCGGCCTTGCTCGCTCGCAGCGCGGCGGCATACTTGGGCCCGACCGCGAACGTGATCATTCCCGCGCCCGCCGCCTCGATTGGCGCCGGCATCACGATTTCGATCGCGGCGTCTCCGCGCAACTCGACTTGCAGTTTCGATGCGATCTCGCCCAGCTTCATTTCATTGCGCTCCTGCTTTTTCAATGCTTTACGCTCGGCTTAATGAGCTGGCCCCAGCCCCTCGCCGACCTAACTCTCTGCGCAGCTCGCAGACTCGCCTGCTCGTTTCGCTGCGCTCCACTAGTGACCCCGCCACTTCCCTCTCTAAAGACCTTTAGGGAGAGGGAAGGCTCAAAGAGGCTCGACTTCAGATAAGGGCAAGCCTGCATCTTACAGATGGGAAGTCTGAAACCTTGTCACTAGGCGAGCCTGCGAGCCGAGCTAACGAGTCTGCGAGGTGCGTAAAAATACAGTTAACCCCGGTTTCAGTGTCTTGAAAAAATCATAAGTTCCTAGTTCCTTGACCACCCTCTCCGTTATCTCAGCACCGCGAGCGCGCGCGCGACTTCGAGAGGCGTGATTTCGCGCAGACAATTGTAATGGCCGAAGCGGCAGGTCCGATCCAGGCACGGGCTGCATTCGAGTTTGTGATAGATCACGCCGGCGCGAGCGCCGCCCGGTCCCGTGCGTTCAGGGTTGGTCGAGCCGAAAATGCCGACGGTCGGAATTCCCAGCGCTCCCGCGAGATGCATCGCGCCGGAGTCATTGCCGGCAAACCCGTCGCATAGCGAGAGCAGCGCGATCAGGTCGCCGATATCGGTTTGCCCCGCGGCGATGATCGCGGCGGAGCGCGTGGTCGCCGCCACCTGCGCGCATAGATTGCGCTCTGACGGCGCGCCCACGAGGACGCATTCGGCACCGGCCGTCTCGCTGAGCAAATCGATCAGCGCCGCATAACGTACCAGCGGCCATTCCTTGGCCGGGCCGTAGGCTGCCGCGGGCGCGATCGCAATCAATGGCGCACCGGGACTCTGGCGATTCGCTCCGAGCCACGAGCGCATTTTCTCCAAATGCAGCTTGCCGACTTCGAGCTTCATTTCGAGTGCGCTCGCCACCGGCATCACCCCGATCGTTTCGCGAATCATCGCCAGCCAGTAATCCCGCTGATGACCGCTGAGAGCGTCGCCGGCAGGCCGCGCCTTATGCGTCAACAGCATACCGCGATGGTCCGTGAGGAAGCCCGCACGCCGCCGCGCGCCGCCCGCCGTCGCCCACAGCGCAGACTCGAAACTGTTCGGAAAAAGGATCGCGAGATCGAAATGCCGTGCGCGAATCCGGTTGACGATCGAGACGCGGTCGCCGACGCCTCGAAAGCCGCGTCCGACCGTGTACGGCATCACCTCGTCGATCCAGATCATGCCGTCGAAAAAGCTCGCCAGCTCCTTTTTGACCAATACGCTGAGCGTCGAACTCGCGAAGGCGGCGCGAATCGCACGCAATGCGGGCAGGCTGATGACGAGGTCGCCGAGCCAGTTCACTTCCTTGACTAGCACACGCCCGACAATGCCGGTCAGATCTGGCGTTCTGCGCCGCACGCTCGCAGCCGAATCGGCTGACGAAATATCTTCATGTATCACTTGAGGTTTTGAGTTGCCCGATCCATAGCCGATAGCTTCGACGCCCGCGCAATCGGTCAGATGGCTTCGCGTGACGACGACAGACGAGTAGATTGTAGCATCGCGCTGAACGCAAGCCGTGCGTGGCGCGACTTCGCAATCCGCCCGGATGTCCCGACGATTCGATTCCAAAATGCCGCAAAACGCTTCAACTCGCAGCACTAACTCTCCCGGATGCCTCGGCGCGGGCGGCCCCGTCTGGTACGTGGTCCTGGCGATCAGTTTTCTTTCGTGCGAGCTGAACCCAGTAGGCGCGGCCGGTCTCGCGATGCGCATCCTCACGCCGCACGACATGTACTCCAAACCCGTCGGATGGCTGCTGACCGCGGGATCGTACGCGATCGCGATGACGGGGTTTATCGCTACCGAGCGCATCGCCTACCTCGAACGGCAGCGGCGCCCGCTCGAGATTGCGAGCCTCCTTGCATGCGGCGCCGGCCTGCTCGCCTTTGCGCTGGGCTTCACGATTCCCGCGTATGTCATGTGGCCGATCGCGACGGTGCTCGTGCTGATTGGCGCGTACGGCTTTCGCGGGACGAGGAGTCTGCCGGTTCCGGGCATGCCCGGAACCGGCGGGGGGGGGGTGAGGAGGGGGGGGTCGGCGGGGGGGAGGGCGCCCCCGCGGGGCGGCGGGCCCGGGCCCGCCCCG
>Ga0302325_10012618_pt1 | contig 18107 bp, 15 predicted proteins | sample Palsa_T0_2_FD_201948 | JGI IMG/M metagenome (GOLD analysis project Ga0302325, IMG submission 201948) | Peat permafrost microbial communities from Stordalen Mire near Abisko, Sweden - Palsa_T0_2 | ecosystem: Environmental > Terrestrial > Soil > Palsa > Peat permafrost | place: Sweden: Abisko...
ATCCGGATTCCGGAGATATCAGCTGGGTTACTCGCTGGGTTAGTCCTGGGGCAAAGCGCCGCAGGGAAGGGTTGCCGCACCTTCCACCGCCCGTTGAGACACCCGAGGGTGTTGTCCGCTTGCTCTATCTCATCATGCTCATCATCGAAGATGGAAGATGGAAAAATGAAGGAGAGGGTCGCGGGCGCGAGAGGACAGTCGGCTGACCGCAATTATATAGGAGACGATGCGAGTCGGGTCAATTGACGCCGCTTATTGGATGGGGGGCAGAGAGGGTGGGACTCTTCCGAAAAGCGGAGGTTGGAAAGCGACATTTCCGGTTTTTGGTGGCTTTTGGCGGCAGGATTTTGGAGTTTCCTAAGGAAAAGGTGGTTTTGCGTTTGGTATGAGGATTGCAACAGTTAGGAGTGTTCGAGATCAAGCCGTGAAACAAAGAGCTTGACTGACGGATGTTTGGAGCCTGCGCAGTTCACGGGTAAAGGGATGTAGAGGTTCCCATTTAGAGGAATTTCCCCCCTGCCAAGCAAAGGGACTTCGGGAGCTTCGGCGCCGAAAGGACCATTTGGAGGCCAGTGACTGGCTGTTAGGGGCTAGGGCCATCTTCCGGGGAGGGGAGATGGCCCATCGGCTTTTCAGGGGAATGGGCTGTATCTGTTGGCTGGTGAGGGTTTGCCGCAGGGAGTGCTTTGTGGTTTCTGGGCGGCTCTTTAATAGTTGCACTTCTTTGTGGCCAAGCGTAAGATCATGATGTTCCGCGGGCTTTGGGGTTGAAATCTCACCGTGTGTCTTCCGGTGGGTTGACGTACCCGAAGAGCTTTCAGAGTGATAGCGTGGGTTCCCGCAGATGCCGGAATCGCAAGATGGGGCATACAGGTTGCGAGGATCGTAAACTGAGCGCACTGGGATGAGGTCCCGGATCAGCTCTGGAAAACTCCGAGATCAACCGATAGCGTGCTACGGAGATCTGGACCAAGATGAGGTTCAATCAAATTTAGCGAAGAACAGAGTCGCTCCGAGAGTGCAGTAGAGAAGCTGAGCCGCAGGAGAATGAAGGCTGAGCTGGTTTGGGTTGGAAGTGCAAAGCGTTTCGGTTGAAAGTGCAAAACCGAAGTTTTGATTCCCCCCATAATGAAGTTGGATGAATGAGCACTTCAAGAGCAGCAGCCGTTTGCCGGGAAGGCAGGCGGGCCGGGAATGGGTCTGGAACGGTTGAGGGCGCAGACGCCCAGACGCTGAACATTCGCCAGCAAGGTACGACAGATCAACTTCGAGTCAACGCTTGAGAGAGACTACGATTGACCCGTTTCGGAGACAGTCCCAGTCGAGTCCACAGAGGACCGAAGGGCAAAGACAGAGACATGTCCGATACGCCTCAAGCACCGAATTGCAAGGGGAAACCACAGCACCATGGCAGAGCAGAATGCAGTAGACACTTCGTCGTACGATGCGGCGGAGGAGTATAACGGCGGCGATTATGGCAACGCAGACTTCGACAGCTCGGAGTCTGGAGGGGCCAACGACGGAGGCCAGCCCGGGCCGGGGATGGGCCAGAGCAAGAGCAGCCGGCGGCGTCGGCGCAAGCGGAAGAACAAAGTTGCGGGAGATGGCCAGACTGTCGCCGGTGGCGATGGGGAGGCAGGACCGCAGATTGTGCCGCTGGTGATGGAGGGCGAGAGCCTGGCACTGGCAGCGTCGGCTGCACCGGCGCAGGCGCGCAGGCCGCAGGGTAGTCAGCAGAACGGTGGGCAGCCGCAGGGCAATGGCCAGCAACAGGGTCAGGGCGGCAAGCGCTGGAAGAAGAAGTTCAGGGACCGGGAACGGCGTCCGGGTGGCGGCGGCGGTGGTGGTGGCCGGAGCGAGAATCCGGGCAACGACTTCCGTGCGGAAGCCAGCTCATCGAATGGGAACGGGTACGGCGGTGGCGGAGGCTATCGTCCAGACAACTTCGGCAACCAGGCGGGCGGATTCAAGCGCAAGGGCAAGGGCGGCGGACAGCCGCGGGAGCGCGGCTTCGTCGGGCCGATGGATCACAGCTATCGGGCGTCGGGAGAGTTTGGCGATGCACCGCCTTCGACGATCCAGCTGGCGGGACACGGGCGCAGGAATGGACATCGTCACACGGGAGACTCGCAGCCGATTGATCGATCGATGCCGCGGCCGATTCCGATTCCCGAAGGCGCACAGACGCACATCTACTTCTTCATCGAAGAGCTGTTTTTCCAGGCCAAGATCCAGGAGACAGCCAAGAAGCTGGGTGTGAAGGTGGCGTTCATCAAGAACGATAAAGATGCAGTGGCGGCGCTGACAGAGAGCGAAGAGAACAAGCCTGCGCTGATCGTGTTTGATCTGAACAATGCGAATGCGAAGCCGCTGACGCTGATTCCGAAACTGAAGGCCAAGCTGAAGCGTTCGGCTTCGATCATCGGGTTCCTATCGCATCTGCAGGGAGACCTGAAGGCGAAGGCAGTGGAGGCGGGTTGCGACGTGGTGATGCCGCGTGCGGCCTTCTCGCAGAACTTGCCGAACCTGCTGCGGCGCTATGGCGTGGAAGAGGAAGAAGAAGTGAACTTCAACTGCTAAGAACGAGAGATAGAGATTAGGAAAGGCGCTTGGTTCGCTGGCGAGGTTTGCCGGGGCCGAGCGCTTTTTGTTTTAGCGGGTGATGCGAGTGGGACCCTCCCGAATATCTAAGGGAGCGCCAATTTAATTGGCGATTTGATTCTGGCATGTGTTCTTATCCAACCAGCACCCACCGGGGAGAAACAATGTCTTTTGCGGTCCGATGGCTTGCGTGCGCGACGATGGTGCTATCCGCTGCTGCATTGAGTTCACAGACTACCGGTGCGCAAACCGGCGCTGCGGCTCCGGTGCATCGCGGCTCCTGGAAATTGCTGTATGAGCAAAACTTTGAAGACCCTGCACCGCTGTTCAAGGCGGGCTTGCCTCGGTGGGTGCCCGATAGCTATCAGGATACGGACGATTACTCTGATGGAGGAGCGCATTTCCAGCGCCTGGGGGTAACGCCGCCGGTGGCGTTTCGCGCGGAGGGCACGTTTGGCAAGGATGGCTGGTTGAGTGTTGCAGCTTACAGCCGCTCCGATGCCACAAAATTCAGCGACCTTTTCCAGGTCGTTGCGGATCCGGCGGATGCGCATCATCGTGTGCTGAAGGTGTCGTCTCCGGCGCACACCGATGGGATCGTGGTACGTCCGACGAAGGCGCTTCCGAAGAAGTACAGGGTCTGCCTGAAGGTGGGGTTTGCTTCGTTTGGAGACGGCAAGCCCGGAGCGGGGAGCCTGAACGGTTATGCCGGCGGCGAGAAGGATGAGCCGTGGTCAAACGGTGATGCGACTCTCGAGAATGGCTTCTATTGGCTGACGATTCTGGACGCGACGCCAAGGCCGCATAACAATGTTTGGATTCACCACCATCGCAAGGTGACGATCGATTCAGATAACAACAAGGAAGCCTGGACCAATATCTGGGAAGGGAAGGATTGGGTAGCTGATGGTCAGCATCCGATCATGATGTTTGGGATAGACAAAGATGGGCAGGACGACGGCAACACGGGCCGCCCTTTTCTGTCGTGGTCCCACGGTGCGCTTCAGTCCTCGGGCGCCATTCGGGCGGTGGACGCGTACAAGGACAATACCTGGTACTCAGCCTGCATTGAGCGGAATGAAAACGCTTTCGTACTAACCACGTCTGGCGACTTCAAGTGGGGCGGACAGCAGACATACGTGGGGACAATACCCATTGGCTCGGTATACCAGGCGGGCGACGGAGTTCCAGACTTCTTCATGTTTGGCGATCCGCACAACAACTACTATCGCGGCACGGTTTACTACGATGACATCCGGCTGGAGACCTGGCAGGAGTAAGTGTCCTACGCGGACGGCGAGAGGCTTCGCATGGCAGGGGCGTGGATGCTGGGCGTCCTGAGGCATGGGAGCGGCATCTTACGTGTAGAGGATATCGAAATGCCTACTACACAACACTCGGCGGCGGCGGAACGTCATATGCAGGCGGCGCATGCGCACCAGGCTGCTGCGGCTTCGCATAACATGAACGACCATCTGGGAGCGCATGAGCAGTCGATGCTGGCGATGGAGCATGCGCGCGAGGCGCATCGTCTGTCGGAAGAGTTGGCTAAGCTGCCGAAGGAGGAAAAGGTAGCGAAGGTGTCGAAGGAGTTGGAGACGCGGTAGGTGGAGTAACAACTGGCTGACCGGAATCAGTGGATTGGCGCGCTGCAGGGGTGGTGCGTGGGATGGGGCTAGAACTCCCAGAGGCCTTTGGGCTGTGGATGCCCATCGCGGACGTCGCGAAGGCGGAACCAGGCGAAGTCCCCGAGAACTACCAGGAAACCGAGGATGGCCAGCATCAGGAGCACCGGGGCGAGAAGCAGGCCTGTGAGCATCCTGAGAGGGGCTTTGAGGTGGCTAAAGTCCGCTGCGATCTTGCTACCGATGGTTCGATGTGCGTTGGAGAGAGGCACTATATCTTCAACGCTTTGGATTGGCTGTGACATGGTACTCATATTTATCGGCCTCGATCTTCCATACTTTAGCCCCAAAATGGGATGTCATTGGAAACAAATGACATGGTATGGACCAGGGGAATCGAGGTAGGTACTGCCGGGATGCGATATCTAATTTGACGCTTTTGGGGGTCACGACGTGAGGCTGGTGGGCCTGGAAGCGTTTGCGGCAGAATGATAGGTATGGCGAAACCAGCGAAGGTGCGGTGTCAGTGGGCGGAAAGCGATGCAGGGATGCGCGCGTATCACGATGAGGAATGGGGAGTTCCGGAGCGCGATGGGCGTGCGTTATGGGAGCTGTTGATGCTGGAGGGATTCCAGGCAGGGCTGTCGTGGAGCATTATCCTGCGCAAGCGGGAAGGGTTTCGACGGGCGTTCAAGGGGTTTGATCCGAAGAAGGTGGCGCGTTTTGGGGAGGCGGAGATTACGCGGCTGATGGCCGATGAGGGAATCGTGCGAGCGCGGGCGAAGATTGAGGCAACGATTGAGGGCGCGAGAATCTACAACGAGATGGAGAAGTCGGGGAAGGGTACTGGGGAGGGGTTCTCTGAATGGGTTTGGGGCTTGGTGGGTGGGTGGCCGGTGCAGGATTCGTGGGATCAAACTGGCTGGGATCGGGACAGTGGGGCGAAACGCGCGCGGATTCCGGCGTCGACGGACTTATCGGAGAAGGTGTCGAAGGAGTTGAAGAAGAAGGGGTTCAAATTTGTGGGGCCGGTGATTGTGTATGCGTGGATGCAGGCCGCGGGGATGGTGAATGACCATGCGATGGAGTGCTTTCGGCGGAAGGCGGTCGAGAAACTGGGGAAGAGGTAGGAGAAGGGAGAGGCGCGCGGATTGGCGCAGGTGGGCTGGCGCGTGGTTGAGCGCTACAGGGTGGAGGTTTGGCTTTGGTTCGGGGGGCGGTTAGCTCTTGAAGAGTTTGGTCAGGGTCGGGCCGGCGGCGGCGTCTTCGATGACCGGGGCTATCACAACGTCCATGAACTGCGACCAGAAGGCGGCGAGCTCGTAGATCGCCTCGGCGGAATCGGATTCGTAGAGGGTGAATCCGCCGGAGCCGTCTGCCTTGTGCCAGCGGCCGAGGGTGGTGACGCCGGCTGGAGCGGCTGCTTTGCCGGCGAGGAAGTTTTCGATGGCTGCTTTACGAGTTTCTGGGCGAGGGGTCCACGTGCTGATGAATTTCATGGCTTCTCCATTGGGTGTTGCCTGGTGGTGCTGGGGGCCTGAATTCTTTTGCGGGATTGCACCAGGGACTGGATCTTCACAGCCGCGGCTTACGGGGCATACGGAGTTATAGCTCAAGATAAAGCAGTGCGCCAGCCAACGTTTAGGGAATGTTGGCTGGCGCGGTGTTGGCTGGACGGTTGCGACGGGTTATATGCCGGTGTAGGGGTTGGGGGTGCCGGGGGTGCCTACGGGTGGTGCTGGTGGGTTGTAGGGGCGCGGGGGTTCGACGGTGCGGGGGGCGTCGGGGCCGGGGGCGTTGGGGACGGTACCGCCGCGGAGGCCGGCTAGGATCTGGGTCTGGAAGTCGTTGGAGGCTCCGGGATTGTTGGGGAGGAAGAGGGTGTTGGTGCCGCCGCGGGTGCCGATGTCGCGGAGGGTATCGAAGTATTGGGTGAGCAGGACGAGGGCCATGACCTCGCCGGCGGAGGAGCCGGGGACACCTTGCTGAAAGTGCTCGATGGAGGCGGAGAGGCCGTCGATGATGGCCTGGCGCTCGCGGGCGATGCCGTTGCCCTGGAGGGCTTTGGATTCGGCTTCGGCTTCGGCTTGCTTGACCTTGAGGATCTTCTCGGCTTCGCCGCGGGCCTGGGCGGCGACTTGCGCGCGCTGCGCGGCGTTGATGTCGTTCATCGCGGCTTTGACCTTGATGTCGGGGATGATGTCGGTGACGAGGGCGGTGAGGATGTTGAAGCCGAAGCCGGACATGATGTTGTCGAGCTCATTCTTCACTGCGACGGAGATGCCTGATTGCTGCTCGAAGGTTTCGTCCAGGGTGAGCTTGGGGACGTGGCCGAGGATGGAGTTGAAGACGAAGGACTCGATCTGCTTTTGCGGTGCGGAGAGGCGATAGAAGGCGTCGTAGATTTTGTCGTCGAGGACCTGGTATTGGACGCTGACGGGGATCTGGACGAAGACGTTGTCGTGGGTCTTGGTCTCGACTTGAAATTGAGCTTGCTTGACCTGGAGGTCGACGAAATAGACTCGCTCGGCGAAGGGGAGGAGGAGGTGGGGGCCGGGGCGGGTGATGCGGTCGAATTTGCCGAAGCGCTCGACTACGCCGGCGGTGAAGGTGCGGACCTGGTAGTAGGTTTTGGCGATGAGGATGAGGAGGAAGATCGCAATGACGAAGAAGAGGATGAAGACTGCCGGCATGCGTGCGCCCTTTCGCGGTACGAGGCTAAGGATACTCCTCGAGCGTGGGATCGACCTGTCAGTTCGTACAGTTACGGTGCTGGGCAGGGCAGCGTATTGCTTGAGTGTGTCGATTTCCATGCTGACGCACGAACTGGTTGCGGGCATGAAGGCCAAACGATCTCGGTGATGGTGGTGCTGCGCCGGTTGACACTGACGCGGCCGATGCATCCACGAGAGCCAACATTGAACGAGGAGAAGTGAACATGCAGAAGCAGAAGACCCTGGTAGTTTTAGCGTTGCTGGGCGCAATGTCCGCGGTTAGCCAACCGATGTTTGCGCAGGCGGCGGCGCAGAGCCAGCCTGCAGCGAGCTCAACGGCCGACGCAAGTCTTGACCAGGACGTTAAGCTGCTGCGCGCTGACGTTCAAGCGTCGAAGAAGCAGATTACCGCGGAGAACCTGACGCTGACTGCGGACCAAGCGACCAAGTTCTGGCCGATTTATGACCAGTATGCGGCGGAAGTCGCCAAGATCGGCGATGAACGGGTGCAGCTGATTAAGGATTATGCGGCGAGCTACGACACGATGACGAATGCCCAGGCGAATTCGTTCATCAAGAGGGCGGGGGCGATCGACCAGCAGTTTACGACCGTTCGCTTGAAGTACGTGCCGATGTTCGAGAAGGTCATTTCGGCGAAGCAGGTGGCGCAGTGGTACCAGATCGACCGCCGGCTCGATCTCTTGATTAATCTGCAGTTGGCAGGAAACATTCCTGTGGTGGACACCGGTAATTAAGCTGGCAGAGCTGAATGGGAGCGGTTGCGCGTGGAGCCCAGGCCTTGTCGTTATTCCGGCTGAAGCTCGGGATGCCGATGAGGACGGGCACTCGTGCCGTGACCCCCCTCCCCCCGCTGAAGTATGACTTATGTCTGCAAGTCGCTCATAGCAGAGCGATTAGGTGTCAAAGTATCCCCTGGGGTTCGCGTGCAAAGTCTTCTTTTCAGGCGGGTTAGGGGTGAGGTATGACTTTCTAAAGGACTTAGCTCGGTTCGCGACGCCGGGGTATCGGTTGGGGCCGGGATGATTTGGATTTAAGCTCTATCTCTATTGTAGTTTGTGGGTGGGGGTAACTATGCCAGGTTTTGAAAATATAAATCGCCAGTGTTGACGGGGGTTTTGGCGATTTTCGTGAGGCTGTGGGGGTTGACAGAGTTTAGGTGTGCTTCGGGCCAGAGAGGGCTGATCCTCATGGATTTTTTACGAGCCTCGCGAGGAGTAGTCGCGGCCCGGATACTGAGCCAGCTGACGAAAGTTGGGGAGGAAGGGCAATTGGGGGCCGGTGCTACACTCGGGGCTGAAAGACGCGCGAGGGGGTGAGCGGTGCCGGTTTCGCCCACTGAGAACGTGATTCGCTTTGGCCTTTTTGAGCTGGACCTGAAGAGCGGACAGCTTCGCAAGAATGGCAACCGGATCCGAATTCCGCAGCAACCTGTTCAAGTGCTCGCGTTGCTGCTTGAGCGACCAGGCGAGGTGGTGAAGCGAGAAGAACTGCGCCAGAAGCTGTGGTCACCGGATACGTTTGTCGACTTCGATCATGGGCTGAATAAATCGGTGCAGAAGCTACGGGATGCGCTGGGGGATTCGGCAGAGTCGCCACGATTCATTGAGACGATTCCGCGGGTTGGCTATCGATTTATTGCGCCGGTGACAGGGGGCGTGGTGCCAGGCATCGAGGAGCCGGGCGAGCAGACGCGGAAGCCATTCGCTGCAGAATCGATCGGCGATGAGCGCGCGCTCATTTCCAAAACAAAATCCGGCACCAAGGCAGTTTGGTTATGGCTGGCGGGCTGCGTCGCTGTGCTGCTGGTTGGTGCCGGATGGATAGCTCACAGAAAGCAGGACAGGGATGGGCAGGTGGCTCCGATTCACTCGCTGGCCGTGCTGCCTCTGAACAATTTATCGGGGGAGCACGAGCAGGATTACTTTGCGGACGGAATGACGGACGAGTTGACGACCATGCTGGCAAAGGACTCCACGCTGCGCATTGTTTCGCGAACGTCATCGATGCAATACAGAGGAGCGTCTCGGCCGCTGCCTGAGATAGCGCAAGCGCTGGGAGTGGATGGCGTGGTGGAGGGCTCGGTGGAGCGAAGCGGCGACAAGATTCATATGACGCTGCAGTTGATTCAGGGCTCAACAGACCGGCATGTGTGGGCGGAGAGTTATGACCGGGACGCGAACAACGTGGTCTCGCTGCCAGAGGAAGCAGCGATGGCCATCGCGAAGAAGACGAACAGCGCCGTTGCGGAGCGGGCCCCGGCGCGCTATGTGAACCCGGAGGCGCATGACGCGTTTATGCGCGGGGAACAATTCTGGTATAGCGATAACAGCGATAAGGCGAAGAATTACTTTCAGAAGGCAGTCGAACTGCAGCCGGACTACGCGCCTGGCTGGCTCGGCCTTTCGCAATATTATGGCGGCGGTATGCTGGATGGCCATTTGAACCCGAGGGAAGGACTGGCGCCTATGGAAGCGGCAGCGCAAAAAGCCGTTGAACTGGATGGCTCGCTGCCAGACGCACATATTGCGCTTTGTGGATCGATTTTTTTTAGGGAGCATGACTGGGCGCGCGCCGACCGGGAGTGCGTTCGCGCGATCGATCTAGATCCGAGATATGCGTCTGCATATCACATGCGCGGGAGGATTTTCTCCGCAGTCAATCGCCACGATGAAGGCATTGCGCAGGATAAGATTGCCACCGAGCTTGATCCATCCGGCTCCCAGTGGGGGATGGCCCGTTCTTATCTGTGGGCGCGAGAGTATGACCTGGGCATCGCTGCTGCTCGTCTGCGCCTTGAGTCCAGTCCGCGCAATGCGCATACGTTAGAGACCCTTGCCGACCTCTACCGGTGTAAGGGGATGTACAAAGAGGCCGCAAAGGCGTGGGAGGATATGTATTCCGCGCGGGGCGATGAAGCGTCGGCGGCGAGCGTGCGGCGCGCGTTTGCGGAGGGAGGCTATCCAGCGGTCGTTCGCTGGAAGCTGGCGGATCTGAAGAAACAATCCACGCAGCATTACGTTTCCCCAGTCCTGTTCGCGCTCGAGCATGCGCAATTACAACAGCGTGCGGAGACGCTGAGTTCGCTGGAAGAAGCTTATCGTGGGCGCGATCCTTTGTTGCTGTGGGTGCAGAATGATCCTGCTTACGATTTCGTTCATTCTGATGAGCGGTATAGGGCGATCATCAAGGGGATGGGATTGCCCCCGGCGTATTGAGCCGGCGAAGAGAACGGCGCCGCTGACAAAGCCATGCGGAAGTATCAGCGGCCGCTTGAAACCAAGCCAGGGTATCGGTGGTCAGTTAACGGTTATTCGTGATGCGGCGATTGTGCCGGTTGTTTCCGATCCGGAGATGAAGTCCCCGTTGGTGTCGAAGACCTTGAACGTGAAGTTGCCGGTATAGCTCATGCCGTTGGGGGCGAGGGTATCGGTTTCGTCGATGGTGAACGAGCCGGTGGGATTCCCGTTGTCGTCGAACGTCCATCCAGTGTGATGAAGGCGAACTGAATGGAAGTCGAGTTGCTTCCACACGCCGAAGCAGATGTTTCCAACGACGGCGGGATGATCAATGTTTTCGAACTCCGTTCCATCGCTGTGCCATTCTTTAAGGGATACGCCGAAGGGTGCTCCGCTGGTGGTGGTGTAGACAACATGCCAGAGGCCTACGATGGAATCCGGGCCTCTGACTCCATTGTTGTCAGGCATGGGAAATTTAACGCCGTTGTTCCCGCCGCCAAATGTGTAGCATCCGGTGGCGGCCTTTGCTGGAACGGCAGCGGCGAATAAAACGATGAAGAGGCCGAGGAAAGCCAACGCAGCTGGAGAGAAACGGTTATGCAGGCTTGGTTTAAGCGCGGGCCGTGGCGTGATCTCCAGCTTGTTGATCGATTGATTCATGAGGTTGCTCCTTTTCTTTCTCTTCGGGCACAAGGAACCGACGTAAACCCCATGAGGGGCAGTTCGGGTTCCCGCACACGCTCGCGAGATGAGGAGGAGTGTCGGGGAATCTCCGCATAACTGCAATGACCGGCGGGCGGATTGTTTGTACCCACCTAAGCGATCACGAATGAATTGGTTAGCGGGAGTAGTCCTCAGTTGGAGAAGGTCGAGCGGTATCGGTCAGCCGTGCGGAAGCGAAATCCCTGCAGGGTTGGGTTGCTGGAAACTGGGGGCTACGGGGGTTTTGATGTGTTGGGGCTGGAGGCCCATGCCTACGAAGCGGGCGGGGAGTTGTTGGAAGCCGGGGATGGCGGTGAGGATCTTTAGGAGTAGCGGGGGTTTTACGGGACCGGGGTTGCGGAGGACTCGGTTGAGGATGCGGTGGGCGAAGACTTGCACGCGTTGGGTGTTGTGGACGGCACGCTCGCGATAGTGCTGGACGCGGGCGAGGTCGTGGGGTGTGGCGGCTCCGGCGAGTAGGGATTCGGTGAGCATGTTGGCGGTGGCGACGGCGTCCTGTAGAGCGATGTTGATGCCGATGCCGCCGACGGGAGACATGGCGTGAGCGGCGTCTCCTATGCAGAGCAGGCCGGGGGAGGACCATTGCTGGAGGCGGTTGACTTCTACGGTGAGGAGCTTGATTTTGTCCCAGGAGTCGAGCTCGGCGGTGCGGCCGGCGAGGAAGGGGACGACGCGTTCGATGCTTTGCTGGAAGGCGGCCAGGCCTTGTTGTTGGATTTGGGGGAAGGTGCCTTTGGCTACGATGTAGCCGACCTGGTAGTAGTCGTTGCGATTGATGAGGACGATGAGGCGGCCGTAGTTGATGTAGCCGAGGCCGTATTCGGGGTCGCCGGGGTGGCGGGGGAGGCGAAGCCAGAGGACGTCGATGGGGACGCCGTAGTCGATGAGCGGGAGGTGGGCGGCGACGCGCGAGATGGCGTGGCGGCCATCGCAGCCGATGGTGAGGTGGGCTGGGATGGTGACGGGGCCGTTGGGGGTGTTGGCTTCGACGCCGATGGTGGTGCCGTTTTGCTGGAGGAGGCCGGTGGCTTCCCAACCCATGCGTAGCGTGAAGTTGGGGTACGCTGCGGCTTCGGCGGCTAGGAAGTTGAGGAAGTCCCATTGCGGCATGAGGGCGATGAATTTTGCGTGGACGGGGAGGTGGGTGAAGTCGGCGATATGGAATTGTTGGCCGCCGATGTTGGCGGAGAGCTCGGAGATTTGGGAGTGCGGGAGGGTTAGGAATTTTTCGAGGAGGCCTAGCTCGTAGAGGATCTCGAGTGTGGAGGGGTGGATGGTGTCGCCGCGGAAGTCGCGGAAGAAGTCTTTGTATTTTTCGAGCACGGTGACGTGGATGCCGGCGCGGGCGAGGAGGAAGCCGAGCATGATGCCGGCAGGGCCTCCGCCGATGATGCAGGCGGTGGTGGCTAGGGATTGCTCTTGCGGGGAGGTCGCTGAGCTGCTCATGGGAATGAGGGTAGCAGAGGGGTTGGTGGTCGTGGGAGTGCTTGGTGATCGGCGGTCAGGGAGGTTGTGGAGGCTGGTGCCCTCACCCACTCGGTCGGCTAGGGCGTGGTATCGACAAGTTCGCCGTTGTTGCCGAAAACGCCGTTTTGCGGCAGCTACGCTTCTTGGCCTCGCACTCGCCTATTCCGCTACACCATCGTTTATTTGGGCGCAATCCATGCTCAGCGTCCCACTGTCGTTGAAGACCAGCCCGTTGAAGCGAATGAGGCTGCCGGGCGCGATGGGTTCGCTATTGAGCAGTTGCGTATTGCTATCCGCGTAGACGATGACAGTATTCGGATTCGACAGCAAGGAGGTCTGACCCGGTTGCACAGCGAGATCCGGAAACAGGTCGTAGGACAAAAGCCCAACGGTGTAGGTCGTGAAGCCGCCGCTCATGGAGACCGCGGTAACCGTTCCATTGATGGTCTGCGGTACCAGCGTTGCCGTAGTTGCGGGAGCGTAGGTGGGGCCGCCCTGGACGCTAAGCGCGTGCGTGCTGAAGAGTACATTCTGGCCAGGGACCATGTTTGATGCGTTGAAGGTGGCGGCAAATGGGAGACTGCGCAAGTTAGTGAGCTGACCGGAAATCTGGAAAGTGGTGGCGCCGAAGCTGAAGTTTTCTATAACACCGGTTGAGATGAGACCCTGTCCTTCAACTCCGACAGCAAGCACGACGGGGACGGAAACGGGTGTCTGTACGAGTGGCCCGCTTGAGATGGTGAGATTAGCCGGGTTCGGGTCATAGACGGCAACCCGCGTCGCCAGAAGTGAACCATCCGTTTGAACCGCTACGTCCATATCCACGGGAAGACCTGCGACTAGCTGTGTGGCACCGGTAATTCCCTGGAACACGGTGGTGCTTCCGGTGCTCACTTGCCACGAGGGACCATCCTCGCCGGCCACGCTAAAACCGGCTCCATTGGCGGCGACGGTGTTGATCAGCCCGCGAAGGCCTGTTGCCTTACCGTTCGTACTATTGGTGGGCGAGGCCGCAATGGTCACCGGAGTCAGAGTAAAAGTCCCCGCAACGGAATTTCTTCCTGGCGAGAACGTGCAATTGAATGGCGGTATTGTCCCAACCTGCAAATCCAGTGCGAATCCCATAGCGGTTCCGGCCACCTTGATCGGCGCAGGCACATCCACAATCTGGTTCAATGAGATGCCTATTTGTTGATTGAATACATTATCTGCTAAGGGGGTGTTCTGTCCGACACACAGGGGCGCGTTGAAGGGTTCGGCGACGTCGAAGGTCGCTGCAGCGGAGGTGTAGACATCTTGTGGAACCATAACGGTGGCCAGCGGTTCTGCTGTGCCATTCAGATGCATGACTTCGGCGTTCTGGGGCGTAGAAAACACACTAATTGTTTTGCCTGATTGACTGGTCAACGTGAGACTGGCCAAGGTCAAATTGAGGCGGGATATCTGATCGTTCGCTGTGCTCGACACCAGGACGACGACAGACGTGTTTCTAGACAAGGTTGAACCAGAGCCATTGCCCCCGCCGCACCCGCAGGTGAACATCGCTGCTAGAGCGACGCCGAAGAGACAGACCAATCTAAAACTTTGGAAAACAGGCCGATGACTAAGTCGAAACGACGCGAACATCATGAAACGCTCCTTCGAACTCGGGGGTGTGGGTGCGTTAACAGAGATAGACTGCGATTTGAAGCCCTGATAAGTCTACACATGGAAATGCGTACGGCCTGTAAAGTCGGGTTTTCGGAAAGTTCGGGCTGGTCGTTTCTGATGTGTCTTCTTTGGGGAAATGGATTCGCACGGATTGACACTCGACGCTCCCGTTGGAGGTCTTCGCTTCCGTCGAGACGACAATGTTTGGGCGGCGGAGGGTGAGGGCAGAAGCAGATTCCCAGAGGGAATGACAGAAAGAAACGCAAACGCAAACGCAAAGGCAAAGGCAGAGGCAGAGGCAGAGGCAGAGGCGGGGTTCGGGTTGGGCGGGAGGGCGTGCGAACCCATTCATCACGCAAAGGGCGCGCGATGAATGGGGCACCCGAATTTGTGGCGCGGGCGGTCTGGCGGAGTTAGGCGTAGCGGATGCGGAGGGCTATGCCTAAGTCGGAGGCGGGGGTTGGGGTTGGGGGGAGGGTTATGCGGAGGGCGGTGGGGGTTTGGGTGAAGCGGAGGGGTTCGTCGCGGCCTAAGAGGCGGATGTCGAGGGGCTTGGTGAACGCGGGTGAAGCGGGTCCTCCGCCTGCGGCGAAGGATGACAAATTTTGGGTGGCTGTGGATGACGAGGTGGCGAGAGCTGACAAGTTGGTGGTGGCGAGGGATTGGATGAGGAGTTCGGTGGGTTGGTTGGGCTTGGTTGGGGGCCAGCCCATGGCCAGGGCGTAGAGGGTTTTGCCTTTGGTTGTGAAGCGGATGTCTTCGTGGGTGAGGTCGGGCTGCTTGCCTTCGTTGGGGTCGAACTCTTTGCCGTTGGGCTTGATGATGACCTTGGTGGAGGGGCCTTCGCCGTGGATCCTCCAGGGGCGCGTGTAGTAGATCGCTTCGCCGTTGATCGAGGTCCACTGGGTGATGGCTTCGAGGATACGGAACTCTTCGGGGTCGGGGAGACCGGAGGCGGGGAGAGGGATGTTGAGGAGGAGGTTGCCGTTCTTGCTGACGATGTCGACCAGGAGGTCGATGACTTTTTTGGGGGACTTGTAGGTGGCGCCGAGTTTGTAGTGCCACTCGCCGATGCAGGTGTCGGTTTGCCAGGGGCGGGGATCGATTTGGTTGAGGACGCTGCGCTCGTGGTCGATGACGCAGGAGGTCGCGTCGGGACAGTCGGTGGGGGTTTTGCTGAAGTAGATGGCCTGGGATTTGTTTTGGTAGGAGTAGGGACCTACGTTGTAGAGCTCGGCTACGGTGGCTAGACCGTACCGCTCGAAGTTGATGCCGCCGTCGGTGTAGAGGAGGTCGGGCTGGTGCTGGTCGATGAGGTCTTTGACGCGGTTGAAGTAGTGGAGCTTCCAGGAGTCGGGGGCTACGCGGCCCATGTCTTGTGCGGTGTGGGCGAAGTCAGGGGGCATGGTGGAGTAGTCGTGGTAGAGGTCGGCGAAGGCGGGGTTCTGGCCGTCGTAGGGGATGTTGGCGAAGGGGCCTTTGGTGTCGGCGAGGTGGGAGGGGGCGAACCAGTCGAAGGCGTTGGAGAGGTGTTCGGAGACGCCGAAGCGGAGGCCTCGAGCGCGGGCGGCTGCGGCCCAGAGGCCTACGATGTCTTTGTGGGGGCCGGAGGCTACGGAGTTCCAGCGGGGTTGGTATTTGGAGTTCCAGAGGTCGTAGCCGTCGTGGTGGACGCCCATGGAGAAGAAGTATTTGGCGCCGGCGTGCTGGTAGAGATCCATGAGGTGCTCGGGATCCCACTGGTCGGCGGTGAAGAGAGGGATGAGATCTTTGTAGCCGGTCTTGGATTGGGGGCCGAAGCGCTTGCGGTGGTAGTCGTACTGGGGGGTGCCTTCGATGTACATGTTGCGGGCGTACCAGTCGCCGTCGCCGATGGCGGATTGAGGACCCCAGTGGGACCAGATGCCGAATTTTGCGTCGGCGAACCAGTCGGGTGTGGTGTAGGCGCGGAGGGAGGCGCGGGTGTTGGTGTAGGGGCCGGGTGTGATGGCTAGGGGTGGAGTCGCGGTTTGGGCGAAGGTGTTGCGGAGGGCGAGGGCGGGCGCGGCGGTGGCGAGGAGTTGCAGGGTCTGGCGGCGGGACAGCTTCATGCTTGGGCTCCGAGGAGAACTATATCGTTTTCAGTGCAGGGATCTGAAACGTGCGGCGGCGTGCTACAAGAGAGTGATTCGGAGATACGGGTATGGTGCGAACGATTGTGCGGTGCGGTATCGGGTTGATCGCGGTGCTGGTGGGTGCGAGCTGCTTGAGGGCGCAGTTGGTGGTGCCGAATCAGAGTGAGCCGCCGGTGACGCTGCCGAGTGGGTTGCCGGTGTTGCCGGAGGCGGAGCAGGCGCGGATGGATCGCGACTTGATGGAGATTGATATTCCGCGGCTGCAGGGTTTGTATACGCGGCATGTTTACACCGTGGAGCAGGTGACGCGGTGGTACCTCGGGCGGATTGCGAAGTACAACGGAATTTATCGCGATGTGCAGACCGTGGATGTGAAGGGCGCGCTGGAGACGGCGCGGCGGGAGGATGCTGGTGGCGTGGAGCATGGCGCGATGTGGGGTGTGCCGATTGTGATCAAGGCGAATACCGCGGTGAAGGGGCTGATCGATACAGATGGGTGGGCGGGGTTTGCGATTTCTGGACATGAGTTTATTGCGGAGCGCGATGCGACGGTGGTGGCGAAGCTGCGTGCGGCGGGTGCGGTGATTTTGGGGATTACGAATATGCCGGACTTCGCGATTGCGGATACTACGCGGTCGACGGCGTTTGGGAGGACGGGGAATGCTTATGATGTGAGGTTCTCGCCGGGTGGGAGTTCGGGTGGAACGGTGACGGCGGTGACGAGTAATGAAGCGATGGTGGGGACGGGGAGCGATACGGCTTGCAGCATCACGATGCCGGCGGGGACTAGCTCGGTGGTGGGGGTGTTGCCGACACGCGGGTTGACTAGTATTGCGGGGATTGCTCCGCTGGATTGGCTGAGGGATAACACGGGGCCGGTGGCTCGCAATGTTACCGACGCGGCGATTGCGCTGGGGGTGATGGCGGGGGAAGATCCGTTGGATTTTCGGACGAAGAGGTCAGCGGCGAAGGAGGCTGGGCCTTACACGCAGTATCTGAAGAAGGATGCTTTGAAGGGGAAGAGGTTTGGTGTGCCGGCGTTCATGCTTGAGACCGAGGAGGACAAGCTGCAGCCGGAGACGCGCGCGATGTTGATGAAGGCGGTCGAGCAGATGAGGGCGGCGGGGGCGGTGGTGGTGATCGATGAGAAGTTGCTGCCGTTGAGTTTCTATGACGCGATTCACAAGATTGTTTCGCGGCTGTATTTGAAGGATGGTGCGGACCAATGGATTTCGGAGTTTGGGCCGAAGGAGTACAAGAGCGGTGAGGCGTATACGCGGGCTACGGGTGTGGCTTGGCCGACAGTGTTTACGGGGGAGCGGCGGCCGGGTGGGGTCGCGGACGATGCTCCGCAGGTGCAGGCGGTGTTGGCGAAGGATCCGGATGCGGAGAAGAATTTCTTTGGTCCGCAGAGGGAGGCGCTCGCAGAGTATGAGGCGGCGCTGGATGCGTTTCATCTGGACGGATTGATTTATCCGAGCGCGCAGATGCCGTCGCCGGATGAGACGATGCCACAGAATGGCGGGCTGAGTACGGGGCCGGAGAGTCATACGGGGTGGGTGAATCGGATTGGCGTGCCGGCGGTGGTGGTGCCGGGTGGGTTCTATCCGGATGGGCTGCCGTTTGGGTTGGAGATCAGCGCGCGGCCTTGGAGGGATGGGGAGTTGTTGGGGTGGGCTTATGGGTATGAGCAGGCTACGAAGAATCGGCGGGCGCCGGTGCTGGTGGAGAAGGGGCTGTTGCCGATTGGGCGTTAGGTCCTACGCGGACGGCGAGAGCTAACTGCGTCGCTGGTGACTAATCAGGCGGTGCGGCCGCGGGCTTGGATTTCCAGGAAGCACTGGATGAGGGTGACGGCCGCGGGGGTTACGCCGGAGATGCGGCTGGCTTGGCCGAGAGTTGAGGGGCGGACGCGGTCTAGTTTTTCTACCATCTCGCGGGAGAGGCCGGAGCAGG
>Ga0302325_10012619_pt1 | contig 18105 bp, 16 predicted proteins | sample Palsa_T0_2_FD_201948 | JGI IMG/M metagenome (GOLD analysis project Ga0302325, IMG submission 201948) | Peat permafrost microbial communities from Stordalen Mire near Abisko, Sweden - Palsa_T0_2 | ecosystem: Environmental > Terrestrial > Soil > Palsa > Peat permafrost | place: Sweden: Abisko...
GACGTTTTCTTCAAGCGGGCGGCAGAGGGGTCGCTCACGTGGACGGGCACGCAATTCCCCACCCAGGCGTCGGCTCAGGATGCCGAAATGAGTCTCAGCGAATACGAGCAGTTCGTCTACGGAGCGGGGCTGCTCCATGAGGCCGATCCCGCTGCCGCATGGCGGCGCATCAGCGTACGGCAGCAACATTTGGCGGATTATCTCAACGGCAAGAGCGACTACCGTGTCGTAGCCGCCAACGGCACCGACGTGCGGCTCAGCGTTGCCGGGCGGCATTGGATCAATTGCGACGGCCATGAGAATTTCCCCGACGGCGAAGTTTTCACCGGCCCGGTCCTCGACAGCGTCAATGGCAAAATCTGCTTCAGCTTCCCCGCCGTCCATCACGGCCGCGAAGTGCAGGACGTCAAGCTGTCATTCAAGGATGGCAAAGTGATCGACGCCTCGGCCGGCAAGGGCCAGGATTACCTCTTCTCCATGCTCGATACCGACGCCGGGAGCCGGTTCCTCGGCGAATGTGCCATCGGCACCAACTACGGGATCACCCGCTTCACCCGCAACACGCTCTTCGACGAAAAGATCGGCGGCACAGTCCATTTCGCCCTCGGCGCCGGCTACCCGGAAACCGGCAACACGAATCAAAGCGGCCTGCACTGGGATATGGTCGTCGACCTCCGCACCGGCGGCTACGTCGAGATCGACGGAGAAAAAATCAACGTGGATGGGAAATTTACGCGCGCGGAGTATCCGGGATGAAAGGGGTCGGCAGAAAGGCACGAAGGGGAAAAGAGATACAAAGGGACAAAGGGACGGAGGGACAAAGCGGGACGGGAAAGCCGGAGACGCCGGAAGTGGCTTGTCCCGTCGCCATGTTGGGAGGAACTGTCGTCGGCTGGGCCGCGATCTCGCCGTTCATCGCCCCAGCGCGCTGCGGTATACGGTTGAGAATGCCGTCTACGTGCACCCACAGCATTTTTGGCATGGATTCGGCCAGCAGTTGATGGTTGAACTGCTGTCAGCGGCAAAACAGGCGGGACATCACTGTATGGTCGCCCTGATCGATTCACGCCAGGAAGCCAGCATCGCGCTGCACCGCTCGCTGGGATTTGTCGAATCCGGCCGGCTGCGTGAAGCGGGGCTGAAGGTCGGCAACTGGCTCGATCTGGTGTATATGCAGCGAAATCTACGAGATCGCGGAAAGTAATCCGGACTGCACGTGCGCTCTCGGGACAGATTACTCATAGCCGATGTCGTTCGGCGAGGGCCCATGCGACTCTCCCACTCTGGGGCACGACGTCTAAGGTTCAGCAGATTGTGGCCGTCGTAAAGAAATCGTCCACCGCTTTCACAAGAATGCCGAGGCTCTCAATCTTGGGAGGCAGCTCGAGGTAAAGTCGATCGCAGTCGAGAGCGTCTACGGTGCGCTGAATAATCGCCGGCTCCTTCACGTATTTCTCTCCGGCAACCTGGTACACTAAGTTTAAATCGTCGGAAGGATGCGGACGCTGTTCGACCTCCTCGCTGGAAGGGTCAAACGCCAAAGTTTGCCGCACCACCTCCAGGGTCAAGGTCTCATTTATCCGTAGGAAATGGGTGTGTTCTGCAAGGAACCACGCCTCAACCTCCATAACGGCGAGTACGATCACCGGCGAAATAGGCTTGGTCGGAATTTTATAGTAAAGATAGAGCGTTAGCTCCGGAAGTTCTGCCGCCGATTTAGGGTAAACATCTCGAATGCCAATGATGGCGTTATATCCCCTTTTGCATAACGCACTGTACTGGTCTCGGATGTCCGACTGGACCCGCTCGTCATTTCGGCAATCGACTATCAAAATATAATATTTTTGCGTGTCGCTTTCAGCATCAATTTCGATACGGGTCGAATGTCTTGGTGCATGCCTACCACCGCCCTTCATTTTGACGTGTTCAATGCGAATGTCTTTTGCCGTGGTGACCGAGCGCAGGAGCTTTTCCACGAAACAACACTCTGTCCCGCCCTCGGCAAAGATAGCAAGTTTCTTCATTGATGCGATGCCCCGGCGATACCATCAGCTTTTTCTAGGTCCTCGCCCACGAAATCAGTAGCCAGGAAATCGAAGTTATTTAATCCAGTATACTCAAATGCATCAAAAAGCTTCTTGGAATTTACGTAGTTATTGACTATCGCTCGTCCTTTGCTGCGACGCAAGACGGTCCAGACCTCAAGCGGCACTTTGTTCATGACAAAACGGTCATTTGTAGACATCAACAACTGAACCCCGGCCACCTTCGCTTTTTCCATAAGCAGGTCGATTAGCGCACACGATCTTCCGAAGTCCAGACCTTCTCCGATGTCATCAATGATGACGCAAGCAGGTTTAGCGGTCATTTGCGAGTACGTTAACTGGATGATAATCGACAGCGCGCGGAACATGCCCTGTGACATCTCCCACTGTTCGGTGATGCAATCGAGATCGTGTTCTTTCACGTAGAGATACTTCGCGGGGCCGGGCAGGTGACTTATCGGAAATGCGGTTGGCGCAACGGCTCCAATTTTATCCAACGGATAGTCCAATTTAGCCATGTCCCGTTTGATGGATTCCTTGAATTTATCTTCGAACAGCGCCTCGCCCGCCGTGAAAATATTCATCACCTCGTCTTGATTCCTTGGGTCGAGCTGGTATTTGGAGTTTGGCACCTCCACCGTAATCAAGTGCTTCCCTAGCTGAGATCCGAATTCATAGCGATAGACAGATGCAGCCCAGAGATGCAGCGGATCGAAAAACCCATGCTGGATTGAGTCCCGTCGAGCGACGATCGCCAGCTCAGTCTCTGGAGTTTGAAACTCGACGGTCTTGTTGTCCTTCACAGAATCAATGCGGCCAGCCCCACCCTCGCCGCGCGTCATCCGTTCCCTACCGTCTTCGATGAAGACTTCCTTCGTAACCTTCCCTTGTCTGCATTGCATCGTGTACGAGAGCGCCCGTCCCGCGTCCTCGAACTCCGCCGTGCAATCGGAGTCAGCGGTTCGGAACCCGAGCTTTATTTTGGCCGAGATGAGCCATGCCAGATTTCCGATCGCAGCAAGTGTCCGAGATTTCCCAGATGCGTTTAGGCCAACGACCAGATTTGCGTCGCCCAAGACGAAATCGTGTATGCGCCACTCCCGAGATTCACCTGGATGGTCAGCGTACGATATCGATTTCAATCGCATAGGAAAGTCACAATCGGGCAGTCGGCCGAGGGAAAACGCCCGCGAGCAAGAGGCTAGAAGGCGGGCGAGGTGAACTGAAGCGTGCGACGCATTTGTTTCTCGGAGGTTCCAAGCCGTCCCCCACAACCAATTTCTCCACGGTACCCGTGCCAACACCCGCGAGCTGCTCTCGGTCTTTTTTCGGCATAATCGCGCGAGAACCTCATCTGCAACCGGCAGACTTGAGGAAGATTAACCGAATTGGGCGGGGGTCGTCAAAATATTACTGCGAGTACTCGGCGCCGCTGCAAAAACGAGCAGGTGAGGGACCATCCTGCGGATCTGTGAATCTGGCCCAATATCGATATCTTCAGATTTTGGACCAACCTGCGATAACTGGCAACAACTCGGTAGGAAAGCAAAATGGATAACTGGCAGAAAAATACTGTCGAAAAGGCTGTCCAACGGAGAAATTTGCAGTGGCGTCAATAGGTGCGGCCCCGGCGCCGGGGGCCAACTTGCCACAAAGATTCAAGCGACCGCCGCGACCACTTTCTTCGCCGCGTCCGTCAGATCCGAAGCCGTCTGCAACGTCGGCATGTCCTTCTTGGCGGCCTTGAGAATCTCCCTCGCCTGTTCGACGTTGGTTCCTTCGAGGCGAACCACGAGCGGGATCTTGAATCCGACTTCTTTGCCGGCTTGAACCAGCGCGTCGGCGATCAAATCGCATTTGGCGATCCCGCCGAAGATATTGACGAGAATCCCCTTCACATTCGGGTCCGACAGAATGATGCGAAACGCCTCGATCGCCCCCTCGGACGTGACCGACCCGCCAACATCGAGAAAATTGGCGGGCTCCGCTCCGTGGAGCTTGATGATGTCCATGGTCGCCATCGCCAGGCCGGCTCCATTCACCAGGCATCCGATGGTGCCATCCAGCGCGATGTAATTGAGGCTCGCCTTATGGGCGCGAACGTCCAGCGGGCGCTCCTGCGAGTCGTCGGCCATCGCGGCAAGGTCGGCGTGTCGGAACATCGCATTATCGTCGAAGTTGATCTTCGCATCGATCGCCAGCAACTTCCCGTCTTTCGTGATGACCAGCGGGTTGACTTCCGCCAGAGACGCATCCGTTTTCAGGAAGACCTTCGCCAGATTCATCATCAGCTTGGCGGCCTCACCGACCATCTTGTCTTTGAACCCCAGCTTGTAGGCCAGGTCGCGCGCCTGATATCCCTGCAGCCCCAGAAGCGGATGGAACGCCGCCTTTAACACCTTCTCCGGCGACTTTTTCGCGACCTCCTCGATTTCCACGCCTCCCTCGGCCGACGCGATCATCGTGACCGTGTTGCGGCTGCGGTCGATGGTGATGCCCAGATAATATTCCCTGGCGATGTCGACGCCCGGCGCAACCAGCAGCACCGAAACCGGCACGCCTTCGGGGCCGGTCTGGTAGCTGAACATGCGGTTGCTGAGCATGAACTTCGCCGCCGCCCGCGCCTCCTCGGCCGACTTGACCAGCTTGACGAATCCCGCCTTTCCCCGTCCCCCCGCATAGACCTGGGCCTTCACCACGCACATCGGCATGTTGAACTGTTTGAACGCCGCCGCCGCTTCATCGACGGAGCGAACCACCTCGGCCGGAGGAACCGGAATGCCGGCTTCGGAGAGAATCTGCCGCGCTTGGTATTCATGGATTTTCATCGCCCGCAAAGTGTAGTGATCCGCGAGCGCGGCTACAATCGACGCGCGCTTCGGGAGAAGCCGCGGCAATATCAACGAGGCGGCGACACCGAAGTTCTCCCACGCGGACTTGCCGACGATTCGGCTGTGGCTTGCCCTTCGCGGGAGCAGTCAAAAAAATATTGAAACGTGAAGCCGTGAAGCGCGAAGAAATAAACAGCCCCCCGCCCTCCCCCGGAGTACCAGGGGAGGGGGAAAGGTCCGCCTGACGTGCCGCGCATCCCCGCAATCATCCTCACCAGCGGCGGCATCGACAGCACCACCTGCATGGCGATCGCGCGCGATGAAGGCTTCTCGCCGCTCTATTCGCTCACATTCGATTATGGCCAGCGTCACCGTCACGAGCTGAGTGCTGCCGAGCGCGTCGCCGCCGCCTTTCACGCCGCCGAACACCGGGTCATCACGATCGACCTCAAGCAATTCGGACACAGTGCGCTCACAACGGACATCCCCGTTCCCAAGGACCGCAGCGAAGCCCGCATGTCAGCCGACATTCCCGTCACTTACGTGCCCGCGCGCAATACGATTTTCCTCAGTTATGCACTGGCCTGGGCCGAAGTGCTCGGCCTACGCGACGTGTTCATCGGAGTGAATGCGGTCGATTACAGCGGCTACCCCGACTGTCGGCCGGAGTTCATTTCCGCCTTTGAGCAGATGGCGAACCTCGCGACCAGGATGAACGTGCAGTCGTCGGACGCGCGTTTTTCAATTCACGCGCCGCTGATTTTGCTCACCAAGGCCCAGATCATTCGCCTCGGCTCCGGCCTGGGGGTCGATTATGCAATGACCCACAGTTGCTATGACCCCGACGGCCGCGGGCGAGCGTGCGGCCGTTGCGATAGCTGCGTTTTGCGCAAGCGCGGTTTCGAAGAAGCGGGAATCACGGATCCGACGCAATACGTCTGAGCATTACGAAGATCGCCGGGGTATCGCGGCAGCTGCGACAATGGGAGCAATGAGCGGGGATTGATCGCCGATTTCCGCGGCCCCCTAAGAACTGACATTTTGAGTTTTAGCTTGAGCAATTATTTATAACTGAACTCGATGCGGTATCCGTTGAGCCAAGGGATTGGCGGACCGTCTTTATCCAAGGCAGCTTCGCGAAGAATGGGATTGTGGCAGCGTCGATCGAACGTCACCCGCAGGGTGCGATTGGGCAGAAGTTCGATCTCGCCGCTGGTCTCGATGAACTTGCGTGATAACTGCTTGGGCTTGGCGTGATCGAACCCTTTGAGCGCGCCAGCGAGCCAGCGGTAGCAGCTGTTGGCGATCACCGTCAGCGTGACATCCAGATCGACGTTGAGTCGGACTTCGCTCGATAGATTATCCATGTGAAAGAAGTTGACGTTCGTGCCCAATCCGTCTTCGATTCCGTTTCGCCGGGCGTAGTTCATGATCATCAGGCGCGGTAAGGCCTCGGGATGGTTGGTCAGGAACAACGTTGGCTGCTCGCGTCCCAAGCCGCTCACCGCGATCTGTCGCAACACTCCCTCGTAGTCGTCGAGTTGGATATTTTCCTCCAGGTAGGCAATGCGTTTGTTGCGACGCTTGGGAATGTCGATCGTCGCGGGCTTCCAGTCGCTCCGGGCGGTTTGCTCCAGCCGCTTCAAAATCGCCGAACCCCGGCGACGGATCGTGACGAAGTAAACGCGGCGCGAGTTCAGTTCCGACAATTCCGCGTAGGTTGTCAGCTTTGAATCGAAGTACAGCCACTCCGGATTGCGGCCCGTCAGATCCTTCCAATAGTCGACGAAACGAATGACTTCCCTGGTCTGTTCGTCGCGGGTGAGGTTGGCGTTGGCATAGCAAAACACCTGCTTTTCATGCACTTGAGCGAAAAAGGTTTGCACGCTGGGGCACGCCTGGCCGCGGCAGGGAATGTAATGATTCTCCAGCACGGCCTCCTGACCACGATAGGAATCGGATGAAAATCCAGCGAGAAGGCCTTGGCCTCAGGCAGCAGGATCGGCGAGAGCTTCTTCACCCACGACCCCAGCAACTTCTCCTGTTGCTGGCGTTGGGTGCGATAGGAGTAGTCGGTGGCGAACGATTTTTTGGGGAGCACATTCAAACCCGCGAACAGCCCCAGTCCCTCATCGACGTTGTAGTCGTCGATATGGCTCAGGCGTTCCTTGCGGAGTAGCTTCAACGAGAGCAAACCGAGCAAGGCCGCGTCCGCGGGAATCATCCTGGTTCCCGGATAGCCCGCCTGATGCACCAGCGAATCGAATCTCATCCGTGCCAACAGCGGAACAAACAAGAAGACGCCGGCCGCCCTGGTTCTGACACGCAACGGCTTGTCGCCGGAGAGGATCAGCGCCTGTCGGTCCGCGACTGCCGGAACCGGGACTGCGCGCTCCTCCCGGCCTGCGGCCGGGCGATTCCTCTGGACGGTTTGAAAAAGGGGGACTGCGTCGATCGCCCTTTGACGTCGAAGCAATGGCGGAACTCGTACAGCAACTGGCGTAACGAACGGTATTGGAAGCCAAAGGCCTCGGCTGCCTCCTGTTGTGATCTGCCATCTACAATGACCGCCCGCAGTGCTTCATACTGCCGGTGATAGACCCCAGTGGGTTGCGTGAAGTATCGCTGAAGAGCCGTATCGTCCATGACTTGGCCTCCATGAAAATGTCAGTTGAGGATTGGGCTTCCTGCCCCAGGTCATTTTACCCGCCCTCGCTGTGGCTTGCGGACAAATCCGAGGGCAAATGGCCGAAAAGAAGGCTCAATTCGCGATTGTTCACGGATCCGCCCCCTCGGCAAAATCGAATTGAGGTATGATTTTGACAAGGAAGTCACGGACAAACCGATTACCGAAACCAGAGAATTTCCCGACAAAATCGAGAATCCCGCCCGGAAAATGTCAGTTCTTAGGGTGCCGCGGAAATCGGCGTTGATTGCCGGGCGCGTCGATTTGGAGCAGTTTGACTCCATAAACCGGTTCGAGAACCTTCGGATCCAGCACCCGCGCTGGCGGTCCATCAGCGACCAGCTTCCCCTGGCCCAATAGGATCAGGCGATCGGCAAACGCCCCGGCAAGATTGAGATCGTGCGAGGCCATCAGCACGCCCAGCCCCTGCTCGTGCGCCAGCGTGCGAAGCAGCGCCCCCAGCTCGAGCTGATGGCGCAGATCGAGATGCGTGTTCGGCTCATCGAGCAACAACGCCTTTGGCTCCTGCACGAGACACCGTGCGACGAAGACGCGCTGCCGCTGGCCGCCGGAAAGGCTTTCGAGCGGGCGGGGGAGAAGCTCCTGCAGCGCCAGCCGCCGCGCCACGTCGGCGACCACCTCGATGTCATGCCGCGATTCGATGCCAAACGGCCGCAGGTACGGCGCCCGCCCCAGCAGCAACGTTTCGCCGACGGTTTGTCCAGGTTCCCAGACCGGTAGCTGCGCGAGGAAGCCCACTTCGCGCGCCAACTCGCGGCCGGGCCACTGCGCGACGGGCCGCCCCTGCCATTGAATCGACCCGCTGGCGGAAAGTTGGCCGAGCAGCGCGCGCAGCAGCGTGCTCTTGCCGCTGCCGTTTGGTCCGAGCAGGGCAATGACCTCACCGGCATCGAGCATGAAGGAAACGTCCGCAAGCGCGACGTTGCGGCCGTAGGAAACACCGAGATGGGAGGCCGACAGTAACATCTCAATGGCGGCTGGTAATCTGGGTCTGGTCGCGCCAGAGCAGGAAGAGAAAAAATGGACCGCCCAGCAGCGAGGTAAGTACGCCGACGGGCAGGAGAGTCTTGCCGGTGCTGTAGTATAGACGCGAGCCGGCATCGGCCAGGGGAAGCAGCGCTGCGCCGCAAGCGGTGGCGATCGGCAGCAGCCGGCGATTGTCCCGCCCCACCAGCAGTCGCGCCAGGTGCGGGCAGATCAGGCCGACGAAACCGATCGGCCCGCTGATGGCAACCCCCGCCGCGGTTACAATCGACGCCACGCACAGCGCCAGCCAGCGAAGGCGATGGATGCGCACGCCCAGCGCCTCGATTTCCGGCTCGCTGAGCCCCGCGACGTTGAGCTGGCCCGTGATGTAGAAAAGAACGATCCAACCAGCGGCGGCGCATCCCGCGGCCAGCCACCGCTGCATGGTTCCGAGATCGCTCTGGATTCCGCCCACGAGAAACGCCAGTGCCGAGCCCGTGCCGGCCAGTCGTTCGGGACGCAAGGAATTGAGCAGCAGAAACAGCGAGCCGGCGATCGCATTGACGATCACACCAACCAGCAGCAGCGTCACAGGCTGCATTCGCCCTCGCCGACTGGCGAGCGTCAGTACCACGCTGACTGCGATCAGCGCCCCCATGAAGGCGAACGCCTGCTGTCCCAGCGCAATCAGAGCCGATCCAAACACATTGTTGGCAAACTGAAATCCCCAGACGTACGCCATCAGCGAAGCACCGCTGCTCACGCCCAGCAGATACGGATCGGCCAGCGGATTGCGAAGAATCGCCTGGTAGACGACGCCGGCGGCGGCGAGCGAGGCTCCCACCAACGACGCGACGCCGACGGTTTCAAATCGCATTCCGCGCAGCAACTCGCCGCGCGGCCAACCGAAGCGCCCGTTGGAACCGACGCACATGCAGAGCAGTGCCGGGATCGCCCAGACGAGCAGACTCGTCAGGAGCGTGAGCAGCAGGCGTGCGAGGTTCCATTGTTTCAAGGTACTTGTTGCCCCTGACCTGTAGGGTGCAGCACGCGCTCGAACCGCTCGGCCAAGTCTCCCAGGTGATACCCCGGCAGCAACACGGTGCTGTCGGTGAGCTGAATAATGCGGTGCTTTTGCACCGCGGGCAAATACGTCAGCGGCTCCCAGTAGCGCATCGCCTCGGCTTGCACCTGCGTCGATGCCCCGGGCAAAAGCTGGAAGATCACCTCCGGCGAGAGCGTGATGAGCGTTTCGCGATCGACCGAAGGCCACGAAGGAGACGCCGAATCGATCACATTTTTCCCCCCGGCGATGGTCAACAAATCATCCAGGAACGTCCGCGGCCCGGCCGCGTTCTGCCCTGTCTCATCGACCACGATCAGCGCAGGCGTCGGCGAAAATTGCGCCGCTCGCTCGCGGATCGCCTGCAATTGGCTACGGAGGCGCCCCCGCGCGTCACCGGCCTTTTGCTTCTCGCCGCAGATATCGCCGAGGCGGACCAGCGCGGCAAAGACGTCATCCACGCGCTCAATGTGCAGATTCTCCTGCCGGCTGCCGATGGCGCGAACGTGCTCTTCAAATCCGGTCGGCGTTCGCCCGGGCGCATATTGGGTGATGATGATCTGCGGCCGAAGCTCGACGATCCGTTCCCAATCGGTGGTCAGATAATCGCCAACCCGCCGGATCCCGTTCACTTGCGGGTTCTGATCGTAGTTGCTGACGCCCACCAGATGATCCACGGCTCTCATTCCCACGATCAGGTCCGTGGCGGCAGGGACCAGCGAGACGATCGTCGGAGCAACTGGTTGCGCCGGAGCAGACGCCGGAGCGGCGCGGCGATCACACCCTGCGATCACCATCCCCCACGCCGGCAGAATCAGAAGAAAAAGTTTTTGAAGAAGCCGGAACCGGCGTTGACCCATCGCGCGCGGATGTTAAAGTTGGCCACCGAGGCTGTCAAACCGCCAGCCTAGGCATAGAAAACAAGGATGGACCTATGAATGACCAAGGTACGCTGATCGATCGCATCGGGAGTTGGTTTAAGAGTGCAACTCGTCTGGAGAACGATCCCATCGGGCGAATGCACGACGACACCAAACCTGCCACAACCACCGTTGTTCGCGCTCCCGTCGATCAGCGCAGCACGTTTCTCCGCCCGTGGGCCAAGCGGGATCAGGCCTTGGAGAGCGTGCAGGGCGGGCTCAGTGCGCTCAGCGAACTCATGAGCTCGATCCGCGACAATATGGAGCGGCAATCGCAGCGGCAGGATGAGCTGCTGAAATATCTCTCGCATCTGCCGCAGGCGTTGCAGTCGCTCCCGGAGAACAGTCGACTGCAGGCCCAGACGCTGGAAGCGATCCAGCAGCAGATGCAGGGGCAGTCGGCGCACCAGCAGAAGCTCGGCGAAATTCTCGAGCGAATCAGTGAATCAGGCAGCGCGCAGGGTAAAACGCTGGAAACCATGCACGATCACGTGGAGGCGATGCGCGCCCACGATGAGAAAATTTCCGAGAACCTCGGCAACGTCGGCACCGCAATGGAGACCGTCAGCGAACATTCGAAGACCAGCACCCAGGTGCTCCAGCAGATGCGCGACAATCAGAGCGAGCGCGATGGCGAGCTGCAGCGCATGCTGACAAAGCAGGGAAGCCGGTTTACCACGCTGCTCGTCGTGGCGATCATTCTCTCGATCGTCGCCCTCGCTGCCGTCGGTGTGTTCGGATATTTCGCGTACGTCGCGATGCAGGGGCTCAAGCACTAAGCCGCCCCCCTTTACCGCGATTCCTTTTCGCGTAGCGCTTCGGAGATCATCTCGACCACATCGATTGCCAGCACACTGCGCAATCCCAGCCGTTCACCGGCGATCTCGCCGGCGCGGCCGTGGAGATATGCCCCTAGGCGGGCGGCGTCGAACGGGTCCATCTTCTGAGCGAGCAGCGCGCCGATAACGCCGCTGAGAACGTCGCCTGCCCCCGCCTTGGAAAGACTGCTATTGCCAGTGTGATTGATGCAGACGCGCTTGCCATCGGTGATCACGGTGCGATATCCCTTGAGCAGGATGATTTGGCCGAATGCGTCGGCAGCGGCGATCGCAATCTCAATGCGTCCGGGTTCGTCAGTCGGCACGTCTGATCTGCCGATCAGTTTGGCGAGGCGCTTCATCTCGCCGGGATGAGGCGTCAGCACGGCGCGAAGCTTAAACCATGCCGGCCATTTCTTCTTCCTGGCCAAAAAATTGAGCGCATCGGCATCGACGACGGCGGGCTTGTCGAGCCGCAGCAGGCGGTTGAGCCGTTCGTCTGCATCGGCGCTTTGTCCCAGACCCGGACCGATGACCAGCACGTCCGCTTTCCGGGCGGCCTCCATCAACTTACCTGTGCCGCGAAGAGTCAAGCCAAGGCCGATGAGTTCCGGCGTGACCGAAAGGGCCGTGGCGAGAACCGATTTGGGGAGGGCGATCTGCACGAGCCCCGCGCCGGTGCGCAGCGCGGCGGTGCCCGCCAAAACAGGCGCGCCGATCATTTCCTTGCTCCCGCCGACGATCAGCAACCGCCCGAACATTCCCTTGTGTCATTCCACAGGGCGCGGCGGCAATTCGGGAAGTTCGGTGATCATCTCCATGGCGATTTCCAGTTATGCCACAAACTGACTGCACGTTACCGCATCCAGATCGAGCCCCGCAACCATTCCCGCGTCGAGATAGATCTGCGCGAGCCCCGCAGACATGGCCGCGTTATCGGTGCAGTATGCGAGCGGCGGGAAAAAGACGGGGAGCGGGAATCGGGTCATCGCCGCGCGCAAGCCGCGGTTGGCGGAAACGCCGCCGCCGATGACGACCGATCGCGCGCCGGTCCGGCGGACCGCCCGCTCGATCTTTTCGATCAGCACATCAATGCAAGCCGCCTGGAACGATGCGGCAATGTCGCGAAGCTGTTGGCCGGTCGGCGCGGCAATTTGCGACGCTTTGACATTCTGCCCGCGGCGCGGCACGCCGCGAACGTGATAGAGAACCGCTGTTTTCAAACCGCTGAACGAAAAATCCAGTGAGTCGCGATCCAGCAACGTGCGCGGGAAGCGGACGGCGGTGGGATCGCCGGTGATCGCGAGCGAATCGAGAATCGGACCGCCAGGATATCCCAACCCGAGAATCGCGGCGACTTTGTCATATGCTTCGCCGACGGCATCGTCGATCGTCGAACCGATGAGTTGCACGTCGCGCCAATCGTCGCCGATGCGGTACAGGGCCGTGTGTCCCCCGCTGCAAACGAGGCCGACAGCCGGCAAGAGCATCGGGCCGCTGGCGTCGAGCAGCACGCTGTACAAATGGGCATGAACGTGGTCGATGCCAATCAACGGCTTGCCGAGCGACCATGCCAGCGTTTTGGCCGCGGTCACGCCGATCAATAGCGATCCGATCAACCCCGGCCGATGGGCGACCGCAATTGCGTCCAGTTCATCAAATTCCCGCAGCCCCGCTGCGGCAATCGCCTCCCGCAGCACCGGGAGGATATTCTCCAGATGCGCCCGGCTCGCGATCTCGGGAACCACCCCGCGGTACTTAGCGTGCAGATCCACCTGCGACGCCACGATATTCGAGCGCACAAGGTATCCGTCCGCCACGACAGCGGCGGCGGTTTCGTCGCAGGTCGATTCAATGCCGAGAATCAAGCTCAACTCGCGCTTCCTCTTTTGGCTCAACTTCCAGATCGCACATGCGGCCGCGCCGCACCTCGTTGGCGATCGCCCGGTGCCCCCTCTCCCGGTACTCCGGGAGAGGGTTGGGGTGAGGGTGATTTGGAATTCCGGTGTCGCTCGTACTCGAAATCACCCTCACCCCTGCCCTCTCCCGGAGTACCGGGAGAGGGGGTAAGTTGCTCGCCGCTCGGGGCTTTGACCGCGCGAAGAGGAGTAGCCGCCCCCGCAGAGAGCGGTCTGGCGTGGGCGCGTACTCGCGTCCACTCCTCTAATGTTCCGGCAGCGTTGCCACGAGCCGGTCCATCTGTTCATCGGTGTTGTAGAAGTGCGGCGAAACGCGCAGCCGGCCTTCGCGCCAGGCGATCTCCGTCTGCTGCTTCCGCAGCTTCAGCAGGATTTCCTGATGATTGAGCGTCGTGGAGACGAAGCTGACGATTCCGCTCCAATCGAGGTTGCTGCGCGGGCTGACTACCTGGTACCCCTTCATCATGAGCCCGAGGATCAGCCGGTCGGTCAGGAGCTTCAGCCGCTGCGCGATCAGATCGATGCCGATGCCTTTGAGCAATTCGAGCGACGCCTTGAGCGCCAGCAATCCCGGCACGTTGTGACTGCCGCACTCGAATCGCCCGGCATCGGAGCGGAGCGTGTAGTCGTAATTGCCGTAGTTCTGAGCATCGACCACGTTCATCCACCCGATCATCAGCGGGCGCGTGCGCTCCAGCAGTTCGCGCCGGCAATAGAAGATGCCGGCCCCTTCAGGACCGAGCAGCCATTTGTGGCCATCAGCGGAAAGATAATCGATGTTCATCGCCGTCACATCCAGCGGAATCGCCCCCAGCGACTGGATCGCATCGACGCAGAAGTATTTGTTGTTTTCCCGGCAGAATTTTCCGATCGTCGCCAGATCGTGCCGCTGGCCGCTGGCAAATTCGACGTGAGAGAGTGTGACGACTTTGGTCTTGGGATCCTTGGCCTCTTCCAGAATCTTCTCGATCGCGACGAATCGCCGGCCGGCGGCATCGGACTCCTCCGGCACCATCACCAGCTTCACGCCGCGGTTGCGGACCTGCTCCATCCAGGGATAGATGTTGGCGGGATATTCGATGGCTGTGGTCACCACACGATCGCCCCACTGCCAATCGATCCCATTGGCGACAATGCTGATTCCCTCGCTGGTGTTTTTGACAAAGGAAACCTCATCGCGCCGGGCGCCGATGAGTTCGGCGGCTGAGACACGCAACGCTTCGATGTCGCGATACCAATGCGAATTGATGTAGGCCGACTGCTCCGCCCGGTCGGCATAGGAATGCAACGCCTCGGCTCCGACGTGTGGCAGCGGCGCGACTCCGGCGTGGTTAAAAAACTGGCATTGCGAGAGAATCGGGAACGCCCTCGCATTGCCGACCAGCGCGTGAATGTTTTCGCCAACAGTCATGTTTGCTTCGGGTACGGTATAATAGCGGGGCACGGCCAATTCCGTCCCGCTCGGCGGTTTCTGCCGCCCAGGAAATTCAGTCCCGACCGAAAGGTGTCGATTCGGCATGCTGTCCACGCTTTCGCCTCATCGCCGCCGCCTTATCGCGGCGCCGCTGGCACTATTGCTCACATCTGTATTCGCCAGGGTCGTCCAGGCTGACCCGCAGGACATCGTCCGTAACGCGATTCCCCAAACATGGCTTGACCCGTTTTTACCCGAAAATCTCCCCGCGCTCCAGTATCCTTCATATTACAACGACCTCGACAAAGCCCAGGCGCAGGCCTTTCACGGGCGCTACCGTCTGGCGTTGATTACTATAGGACAGGCGAAGCTTCAAAAGCCCGCGCAGAAGATTTTGGCCGACCGGATTCGCGCTCAATCGCTGGCGGCACTGGGAGAATTCGACGCGGCACTGGCAACCCTTACTGACGGACCCACCGCCGACAATCCCGCCGCACAAATCGAACGAGCCCGGCTGCTGAACGACTTGGATCGTGGCGAGGAATCTCTGGCCCTGCTCAAAACCCATCTGGCTGCGCATCCCGATTCGATCGCCGGGCATTACTGGCTCGGCGTCGTTCTCGAACGGCTGGGAAACGTGCCGCAAGCTACGCGCGCCTATGCGTGGTTTGTCGAGAAACCCCAGGAGTTTCTCGAAAAATGGGAGAACGGGGAGCAAGGGCCGTTTGACGATGCGCAGAACGTCACATGGATGGCCGGGGCGCTGGACCGCTGGGCGACGCTCACACAGGCATATCGCAACAATCCCGGGCTGGACCGAACCATTCTCGGCATTTTTGTTAAGATTTACGACGAAATCGATCGCGAATTCTGGCCGGCTCACGTCGCGGCGGCCGAGTATTTCGCGTCACACGATCAGCGCAAAGAAGCGACCGAAGAACTCGCCGCCGCGCTCGATGCCAATCCGTGTTATGAGCCGGCGTTCCAACTTCTCGGCCGGCTCAAGCTGCAGGAATTTGATTTCGACACCGCCGATGAGTGCGTCGATCAGATGCGCAGCGTGAACCCCGACTCCGTCGCCGCCGATCTGCTGGCCGCGCGGAGCTTCCTGGCCCAACGCCGGCCGGAAGAGGCTGAACCGATCGTTCAGCAAGTGGTCGTCGCGCGGCCCCACAATCTCGAAGCGTTGGGCCTGCTTGCCGCAACCAGCGCCCTCCAGCTCAAGGAGGATCGTACCGCCGCTATTCTCACCCAGGTCGACAAGATCGATCCCACCAACGCCTCAGCCTATTTTGAAGTGGCCGAGCAGCTCGGCGCGATGCGGCAATATCCGCGCGCCGCGGAAAAATACAAAATCGCCATCGCCCGCGCTCCCTGGTGGACCGCGGCCCAGAACGGCCTAGGTTTGCTCTACACGCAGAGCGGCGACGAGCAAAACGCCCACGTCGTGTTGAACGCCGCACACGAGCTGGATCCATTTAACCTGGCCACGACCAATTACCTGCGCCTGCTGGACACGATGGACGGATTTGCGCGCAAGGAATCCGCGCATTTCATCGTGATCTACGACGCCAGGGCGGACCCCGTAATCCCCGAATATTTCAGCGATTATCTGGAGAGCGTGCAGGCGGACATCTGCGGCCAGTTTCACTACACGCCGCCGCTGAAGACATACATCGAAGTCTTCCCGACTCACGATGCATTCTCCGTGCGAACCACCGGCTCCTCGTGGATCGGAACCGTCGGCGCCAGCACCGGCCGTGTGATTGCGCTGGTTGCTCCCCGCAGCGGCCAAGGGACGATGGGAACGTTCAACTGGTCGCAGGTGCTGCGGCACGAATACACCCACACCGTAACTCTCGGCGTCACCGACAATCGCATTCAACACTGGATGACCGAAGGCCTGGCCGTCAACGAAGAGCGGGCTCCGCTGCGATGGGAATGGGTGCCGATGCTTTACCACGCGGTCAAAGCGCACGCGCTGTTTCCACTCGACAAGCTGACGTGGGCCTTCATTCGGCCGCGGCGTCCCATCGACCGCCAGCTCGCCTACGCGGAGTCATTCTGGATCTGCAAATACGTCGAGGAAACCTACGGCCACGACGCGATCCTCCGCATGCTCGACGATTGCCGCAACGCCATGCCGCAGGAGCAGTTTTTCCCGAAGGAAACCGGCCGATCGATGGATCAATTCCAGTCCGACTTCTTCGGCTGGTGCGACAAACAAATTGCCAGCTGGGGCTATGACGCCGAAACCAGCAAAAAGTACGCCGATCGGCGCGAGGAGGCCGAAGGGCTGTTGAAAGAACGCAATTACGCCGCGTCGGCAAAGAAATGGGAGCAGATCGAGGCGATTCGGCCCGTCGATGCCCTGCCGCACCAGCGCCTCGCCGGAATCTACCTCTCGAAGGAAGTGCATGATCCGGAAAAGGCCATCGAGCAGCTCGCGATCCTCGAAAAGGTAGAGCTCAAGGACAATCGCTACGCCAAGCGCATCGCCCGGCTCTACCGCGACGAAGAAAAATGGACCGACGAAGCCCGCTACGCGCTCACGGCTGTCTACATCGATCCCTACGACGAATCCGCTCACGAGCTGCTCGCCGGTGCATACGAGAAAACCGGCGATCAAAAGGGCCTGGAGCGAGAACACCGCGTCCTCGACATACTGGCGAAGTGGAAGGAAGCGCAATCGGCGCCGGACGCGGGCGGAAGTGAGAAGCCGGCGACGGGCAACTGAATGTACACGCGACGACTAAACGCGACTAACAGAGGGGTTGCCAGAGCGAGACAGCAGCTTATGACCCAGCACGGCACACCCGAAACAACGTGACCAATCTGGTTGTCTCGACAAGATAAAGCTGTATTATCTTAATAAGATAAAGCGGCTTTACCTTATGCGAGGTTTATGAATCCCTGGAAATTCTACGGGCGAACGGAGCAGTTGGCCGCGCTGGCGAGCATACTCAACCGAAGGCGGTGGTTCTTTGCGCAGGTGACCGGACGGCGGCGAATCGGAAAGACCAGCCTCATCCATGAAACGATGCGCATGAGCGGTTCCCAAAACCCGCTCTTCTACGTTCAAATTCCAGACTCGGAACCTGTTGGTGTGCTCTCTGCCGTGAACGACGCGCTTGAGACGTTCCAGGTTCCACATAATCGCTATCCGCGCCCGAGAGATATGTCGCAGCTCGTCAAGCTGCTGGAGGCAATGGCGGAGGGGGGATATATCTTGGTCCTTGACGAATTCCAATATTTTAATCGAAGGGGCTACGAAGAGTTCTGTTCTTTGTTGCAGGCGGCGGTGGACCGGCTGGCATCCAAGAGCCCGAATGTCACCGGCGGGCTGGTCGTATTGGGTTCCATTTACACCGAAATGGTGGCGCTGCTCGAAGATCGTACGGCCCCGCTCTTTAACCGAACCA
>Ga0302325_10012620_pt1 | contig 18104 bp, 17 predicted proteins | sample Palsa_T0_2_FD_201948 | JGI IMG/M metagenome (GOLD analysis project Ga0302325, IMG submission 201948) | Peat permafrost microbial communities from Stordalen Mire near Abisko, Sweden - Palsa_T0_2 | ecosystem: Environmental > Terrestrial > Soil > Palsa > Peat permafrost | place: Sweden: Abisko...
TGACCGCACCGCCACGTACCCGTCGTGCGACTCCGCGCTCGACCAGGACATCAAGGTCTCGCCGAACCGTCATCTCGGCGGTACCGAACTCAGCGGCCGCCGTCGCCACGTCGACCCGGCCATGCAGCCGCAGTGCCTCGACGAGCTGGTTGATCCGCGCTGTTGCGTCCATGATGCTTAACTTACATCATCTATGTTCGTTCGCACAAAAATATTGTTCGCACGACTTCCTCCGCGGATGCGTGACCTCGCAGCCAAAGGGTTTGCGCTCCATCAAGGGACGGGCGAGTCGGCGCTCTACCGAGCCAGTGCGGCACCCCCGCCCGGCGTTCCCAAGCGCATCGGTGACTCCCTATAGTTGATAAAGACGATTGGTTTAGTAGGAACATGGGTGTCATGCCGCGTGAGGTGGAGACGAGCTCCCACTGGGGTACCTACCTGGTCGACATCGACGACGACGGCCACGTCATCGGCACCAGGCCGCACACCGATGATCCTGATGCCGCCCCGGCGATCGCCAACGTCTCCGACGCGCAGCATGCCCGCGCACGCGTCGCCCGCCCTACCCTGCGCCGCCGGTGGCTCGAGAAGGGTCCCGGCTCCGATGACCACCGTGGCAGCCCGGACGACGAGTACGTCGAGGTTGATTGGCCCACCGCCTTTGATCTGCTCGCTGAAGAGCTGGACCGCGTGCGCACCACGTTCGGCAACAAGGCGATCTTCGGTGGCTCCTACGGCTGGGCCAGTGCTGGCCGCTTCCACCACGCCCAGAGCCAGCTCCATCGTTTCCTGAACCGGATCGGCGGCTACACCCGCTCTGTCAACGACTACAGCCGCGGCACGAGCATGGTGATGCAGCCCTATGTCGTCGGCAAGCAGGGCGACCTCGCCTTGCGCGCCCGTCCGGTGTCGTGGGCCCACGTTGCCGAGCACACAGAGCTGCTGGTCACCTTCGGCGGGCTGCGCCGCTCCAACACCTGGGTCGTCCCCGGCGGGCACAACCGGCATGTTGGCTCCGGGTACGCCCGCCGCGCCGGCGCGAGCACGCGAATCGTGTCGCTCTCGGCCCAGCGTGACGACGCCTTCGCCGACGTGGGTGGGGAGTGGATCGGCGTCATGCCGGGCACCGACACGGCGGTGATGCTGTCCCTGATCCACGTCCTGATCACCGACGGACTGGCTGACGAGAAGTTCCTGGCTCGCTACACCGTCGGCGCCGGCGAAGTGCGGGACTATGTGCTCGGCCACACCGACGGCATCCCGAAGACGCCCGAGTGGGCCGAGGCGATCTCACGCGCTCCCGCCGGCCGGCTCCGCCGGCTCGCACACGAGATGGCCGCAGGCCGCACGCTGGTCAACGTGGTCTTCGCGCTCCAACGCGGAGAGCACGGCGACCAGCCGGTCTTCGCCGGGCTGACGCTTGCGGCCTTCCTGGGCCAGATCGGACTGCCGGGCGGCGGCTACACCCACGGGTTCGGGTCCATGGGCGACTTCGGCGTTGGGTTCGAGCGAGTGCCGGTGCCGTTCTTCCCGCAGGGCACCAATCCCGTCGCCGACTTTATCCCCTGCGCGCGGATCAGCGACATGCTGCTTCACCCCGGCGAGGAGTTCCCATACGACGGCAGGACGCTGCGCTACCCCGATGTCAAGCTCGCCTACTGGGCCGGCGGCAATCCCTTCCACCATCACCAGGACCTTCGCCGCCTGACCCGCGCGCTCGGTCGGCTGGACACGTTTGTGGTCGACGAGATGCACTGGACGCCGACAGCCAAGCACGCAGACATCGTGCTCCCGGTGGCTAGCACCCTTGAGCGCGACGACATCGCGGCCGGCGCCGGCGACGCGCGGCTACGGGTCTCGCGGCGCGCGGTGGCGCCGTATGCCGAGGCGCGGGAGGAGTTCGCGATCTTCACCGAGCTCGCGGGCCGGCTGAAGGCGGATTTCGACGAAGGTCTCAGCGCCGCCGACTGGCTGCGCAAGATCTACGAAGACTGGCGGGCCGCCGATGTCTCGCCGCCGGCGCCGCCGTTCGATGAGTTCTGGGAAGCCGGCGGGGTGCCGCTGCCGCAGCGCCCGTACGACGATCCGGTGTTCTCCGACTTCCGCGCTGACCCCGACCTTCACCCGCTGCAGACCCCGAGCGGCCGGATCGAACTCCACTCGGCGACCCTCGCCTCCTACGGTCTGCGTGACGTCCCCGGCCACGCAGCGTGGATCGAGCCGACCCAGTGGTGGCGCTCGCCCCAGGCCGCGACGTACGACCTGCATCTGCTGTGCAACCAGCCCAGTCATCGCCTCCACAGCCAGCAGGACATGGGCGCTGCGAGCCGCTCCACCAAGGTCGCCGGCCGGGAGCCCATCCGCCTCCACCCCGCCGACGCGGCCGTCCGCGGCCTGCGCGACGGGGATGTCGCCCGCGTCCGCAGCGCCCAGGGCACTCTGCTGGCCGGCGTCGTCGTGACCGGCGCGATGTCGCCTGGTGTCGCGCAGATGCACACCGGTGCGTGGTACGACCCCTCAGCGCCTGACATTGCCGACTGCGTCAACGGCAACGTCAACGTACTCACCCGCGACGTCGGCACCTCAACGCTCGCCCAGGGTTGCAGTGGCGCCCACGTACTCGTCTCCGTCGAGCGGTATGACGGCCCGCCGCCGTCCATCCATGCATACGACCCGCCGCGTCTGGGCTGACAGGCCGGCCAGGCAGAGTCATCCGGGCGAAGAGGCGCGGCATCCTGCGGCGGGGCGCCGCTGGCGATCATCAAGGAATACATCGAGCAGCAGAAGCGGCCGGCTTAGACCAATGCGATTCCTCGCGGCCCTGAACGGCCAGGATTCCTCACACATATCCTGTTGAATCTGCGGCTGAAGTGAATCGCCGACTCGACGGAATGATCCTCCCCGACGGCTGGGGCCGCGCTGCGGTTCTTCTCGGGTCCTTGTCGTATGGACCGCCAGATTCTTGTCGTATGGATCGCCCTCCCAGTATCTCTTTCGACATGATGCGGCTGGGAAACGACACTTTCTTGGCACGCTAAAAGGCCGATCTTGTGCCAGCCATCATGTCTTTGCCGCAGCTCAGTCGTGTTGGGCTTACCGGTGGCAGAAACTCAGCCCTGCCCCGCCAATGGTTGGCTCAGCCGAAGGTGGTTACCGCTGGGGTCGCGGACGGCGGCGTCACGGACGCCGTAGGGCTGGTCGACGGGTTCCTGGAGGATCTCCGCCCCGGCGGCACGCAGCGACTCGAAGGTCTTGTCCAGGTCGTCAACCTGGATGAAGATCGCCAGGTCGCCCTTGGCGACAATCTGGCGCATCGCCTGCCGGTCGGCCGGCGGGATGTGGTGGTCTACAGCCGCCAGGAGCAGGTCGTGAGAGTCACCGGGGGCGTGGACGGTAAGCCAGCGCATCTCCGGGCCCATCAGGACGTCGTCGCGAACCTCGAAGCCGAGCCGCTGGGTGTAGAAGGCGAGCGCCTCATCCAGGTCGGTGCAGTACACGGGCGTGTGCGTAATGGAAAGTGCCATGTCAGCGACCCTACGCGCGGTCGGCCAGGAACGCTTCTCCGATCCTGCATGGCTGCGCGGTCCACCCTGGCCGCGCCCAGGCACGCGTCATGCACGGCGGAACCGGTGCGAGCCGTGAGTGATCACGCGCCTTGTAGGCGGACGGCGGCTCGCCGACAAGGCGCGTGAAGGTCGAGCTGAACGAGCCGAGCGAGGTGAATCCCACGGCTATGCACACGTCAGTCACGGACATGTGGCCGCTGCGCAACAGCGCCATCGCCCGTTCCAGGCGCCTGGCCTGCAAGTAGCCGTATGGTGTATCGCCGTATGCCTCGCGGAACCGGCGGGAGAACAGTGACGGCGACATCAGCGCGGCGCGCGCCATCACCGAGACGTCCAGCGGCCGCGCGTACTCGCGCTCCAGCAAGTCCCGGGCCCGGCGCAGATGCGCCAGCTCAGCGACCTCCATACGAGGACCGTACACCGTGGCGAAATGACATTCAGGGTACGACATGTCTTCCGACATGATGGCTGCTCCGCGCATTCGTCAGTTCGGCGTTTCACCAGGTGGGATGATGGCTGCGGTCGCGGCCACCTGGCCGACCTCGGGCGTGCGGGTCGCGCTGCTTCGCCCCTGGCGGGCCAGAGCGGCGAACTGGGCCGAGTTGATCACTGCCGCTCCTCCCGGGTCGTTGTTGAAGTAGACGTACACGTTGGCCTCATCCGGCCAGGTCTCGGTCAACCGTGTCACCCAGGATCTCAGCGCCTGCGGTTCGTAGTTGGGCCACGGCTGGGCCGTGCCCTCATGGAACCGCAGATAACCCCACGTCGCGGTGCGCCACAGCGGCGTGATGGGGCGGCCGCGCCGGTCGGCCCAGCACAGCGTTGCGTTGTGCGCGGCCAGGATCTGCCGTATCTCGTCGGTCCACCAGGTCTCGTGCCGCGGCTCCACCGCGAGCCGAAGCCCGTGCTCACCCAGTGCGGCGGCCGCCATCCGGAACTCCTTCAGGCAGGCCTCCAGCATGTCCGGGTCGGCCTTCAGTGTCGGCGGCAGCTGGAGCAGGATGGGCCCGAGTTTGGGCCCCAGCCCCGCCGCCGCGCCGAGCAGCCGGGCCACTGGCTCGGCCGGGTCGCGCAGCCGGCGCACGTGGGTCAGATACCGGCTGGCCTTGACCGCCATGACAAAGTCGTCCGGGGTCCGGTCCCGCCAGGCGGCGAACGTCTCCCGCGACGGCAGCCGGTAGAAGCTGTTGTTGTTCTCCACGGTCAGGTAGTGGGTGGCGTAATGCTCGAGCCACAGGCGCTGGGGCACGCCCTTCGGGTACAGCCCGCCCCGCCAGTCGCGGTACTGCCAGCCAGACGTCCCGATCAGCATTGGCATAGGCCTTAACTGCCCATGCTCGGCAGAGTTCATCCCGCAGTGGCGGCGGCGGACGACCGTGCGTCTTGGAAAGCGACGACGAGAACAAGGTCGTCGGGTTCCTCGTAGCTGTAGAGGTTGAGCATCCAACGCCAGGGCCCGAGGATGAACCGCAACGGCGTCCAGCGCCCTTCAACCTGTCGGCCGATGCGCGGGAACTGCTCCAGAACGCGAAGTGAGTGCCTGACGCGATCCCTGGTGTCGGCCGGAAGGCTGTGCGTAAGGACCATGCGGTCGAGGTCTTTTACCGCATCGAGGCTGAGCCTTACCTGGGCCAACGTCTAGAGCTCATCAAGGGGGATCGTCCCGCCCACACGGGCACGATCCAAGCTCTGCCTGGCATGCTCATAGGCACCCGGGATGCCGTCGAGTATCGCGACGACGTTGCGTGCATCGGGATCGGCTTCCTCGATGGCGGCAGAGAGCAGTGACCGTGCGAGAGTGCCTTCCTGCACGTGGGTACGTTCGGCTAGCCGCATCAAGCGTGCAGCGTGCTCTGGGTCGAGCGTGACGTTAAGCCGATAGCCAGATCGCTCCATGCCAACAAGACTACTACACAGAACAGCACGAAACGTGCAGATGATCGCCGAGGGTCGTCTTGCCAGCCTCCGATTACGCGCCCCGACGGGCTCCAAACGCAAGCTGGGCGAGTACTAGATCGGTGACCGGCTGTGCGGCCGTGCGGCCGCGTCCACGCCGGCCGTTCCCGTGTGCCTGACGACCTCGGTGACCAAGCGGTATACCAGCGCGTGAGCCAGCAGCTGGCGGAGTTCCGGCTCGCCGGAAAGGTACCCGAGCACCTCAGGGCTCGCCCGGTGCCACATCAGCGTGTCCACTGCCACGACGGCGAGCGGCAGCCCGGCGGGCGTTCCAGCGGCGAGAAGTCGATGACGGCGGGCGGCAGCGAAGAGCACGTCTGAGCGGCGCTCAACTCAGCCAGCACCGCGCTTCAGCCCGCACGATAACAGCAAGAAGCGTGCACACGGGAAGACCTGCACTAGCCATTCAGATGGTGGAAAGCCAGATGGTGCGGGCATTCAGGGCGGGGGAGTGGGGATGAGTCCACCATCGGTCACAGCCGCCCAATTTCACGCCAGCACGCGCTCCGCGCGGCGAGCCAGCAGCTGGTGTTCCACTACTGGGCCGGCGGCGATTACGCGGCGAATGGCATCGCGCCGGAGCGGATCAGCGAGATCGACACCCGATATGCGGCAGCAATGTTCGCCCGGCTTGGTGAACTCGCGGACCTCCCGCTGTCCGCGAGCCCAGACAGCGGCTGGTCGGTTGCTGCCCCATCTCCGGCTGCGGCGCCTCGGATCCCTTCTCGCGCCCGTCGCGGACGAGGCGAGAAGGGATCCGTCACGCCCTTTCCGGGGCGTAGGGCTACTACTTGCTGGCAGGTACAGCGGGGCCCTCATGCATGAAGAACTGCTCGCCGCCTTCGAGCGCGTTGTCGGTGATGTAAAACCACGTGAAGGTCGTGCTGACGTCGATCGCCCCCGAGTGCCACCCGAAGAACCATGAGTCGTTGGCGGCCTGGGTGAACACATCGAACGAGATCGCGTCAGCGGTCGCCGTCATGTTATGCACGTAGGCAGTGCCGCGCGTCACGTGCTGGTTTTGCTGAACCTGCCCCGGGATGATCTGGGCTCCCGGCGGGGCGCCGAACTGCTCTGGCGTGTAGTTGATCGTGTCGTCCGTGTCCGTATTGACGCCGGTGTTGTCCTGGCTGTAAGTGATCGGGCCGATGGTTCCGGTCTGATAACCCATGACATGCTCCCTTGATCCTTGGCGCCTGAGGCGGTCGGATCCGCCCTGGCTGCTGCATTCAGCTTCTGATGGCGGGGGTGGTCATAGCGTCCGCCATTTTGCGGATATCTCAGCGGGGAGGCGGGCCGGTCACCGCTGCCGGAGGGACGCTACTGCGGCGATCTCGGATCGGCGGCCAAGATCTAGCTTGCGCATGATGTGGCTGACATGAGTCTGGACGGTGCGGGGCGACAGGTACAGTCGCGTGGCGATCTGCCGGTTGGTCATGCCCGCCGTGACGAACCGGATGATGCCCAGTTCGGCTTCGGTAAGGCTCTCCCAGCCCGCAGCCGGCCGACGGCGGGACTGCCGTAGGGCGGCGATAGGAGCCCCATCTGGCGTCTCGGCCAGGAACTGACGTATCGCCGACAGGGTGGAGTCCTGATCACCGAGCCAGTACATGTGGTCCTCGCCCGGCTGTTCGATGTAGCGGGCGCCGGTGATTCGGGCCGCCGTGTAACGGGCGCACTCCACCGGAATCAGCATGTCGTATGTACGGTGCATGACTAGTGTCGGCACGGCGATGTCGGGCAATACCTCCCGCACGTCGACGTCGAGGTGCATCCGCAATGAGGCCGCGACGGCTCCGGGGCTGGACGCGAATCGCTGATATGAAGCCCACCATGAGCGCATCCGCGCATCGTCGGCCATGCTAGGCGCATAAAGCTCGAAACCGACGCCTGTTCCCCAGTCCTGGCGCATCGTATTTATGAATAGTTCGATGAATTCGCGTGGAATACCTTCGGGGAAGTCGGCATCGGCGGTAAACCGCGCGGTCGTGCTGAGCAGCACTAGCGCGGCTACGCGCTCCGGTCTGCGCCGGGCGAACAGCAGGCTGGTAGCGCCACCCTCCGACCAGGCCAGCAGCACCGCCCGCCGAGATCCAACCGTGTCCATCACGGAGCCGATGTCATCTATACGTTCCGCCAGCGATGGCGTTTCCCGGCGTCGATCCCGGTCCGACATGCCCATTCCGCGCTTATCAAAAGTGATCACGCGGGTGAACGCTGACAACTTACGAAGAAAACGGGCCAGTAGCGGTTCCTGCCACGCGAACTCGACGTGGGAGATAAAGCCTGGCACCACCACGAGATCAACTGGCCCGGTCCCGAAGGCTTGGTATGCGATGTTCAGGTCACCACTGCGCGCGTACCGGGTCGTCGGCACAGATTCCCCGATGCGCGCGTCCGTAACCAGGGGCGCGGTCCGGGGTGTCATTGCTGCTCGTCGACGAACGTTGTGTCCAGGCGCTCGGCCAACTTCGTCATGATCACTAGGGCGTGCGCCCACCGCACGAAGGTAGACATTTGACCACGGAGCCTGAGCCGCCCTTGCACTATGCCCGCGACCGGATGCAGCTCCTGGCGGATCACCGACTTCCACGCCTTGTAGGGGGCTCGAATAGTGAAAACCGTGCCAACCACGAGTCGGTCATCCGCGGCCAAGGTCTGCTCATACCAGCATCCGTCTCGGCCGGTTAGGCGCAAATACAAGTTGTCGCCGATGCCGGCCGGCACATCAGCCTCGATCACGCCGCCGACCACACCATCCCATCCAGCACCGGCAGAGCGGAACGCCTCATCTGCATTCGCGAGCTCAATCCATGCGGTCACCCACTGCGGACTCGGGAACAGCAGCATTCGACGCCTCCGGCGGCCTATCCCAGCCGAGCGTGCGATCCTTACAAGCACGGTCAAGGCTAATGATGAAGTTACGTCACCGTTAATCCAGCTGTACACGCCTTTTCTGTGGGCCAGCGTCTTTCCGCGGAAGCTAGCCTTAACTTGCGCCCCAAAAAGAAAAGCGGCAACACGCTGCCCGCGGAGTTTCAGCCGCGGATGGCGTGGGGGAGCGGCCATCGGATGGTGCGGGACTGGGTGGCGGACGCCCTCACCTTCGGCGGAGCGGCCATAGGCCATGCCAGCGTCCGCGCGAGCGCGGCGTCTCAACACGGCTGACTCGACAGAATTCATCCGGCGAAAGCCGAAGTTGTCCGGCGACGCCGAGTGTTGTCAAAATATTTTTTCCAGCAACAGCTTGGCGGTACGAGGTCAAGTGACTTCAGAGGAAGTTCGGATCTGCTGTCTGGCGGCTACCTCCGCAGCCGCCAGACGACATGATGGCTGTCAAAGCGGCAGAGCTCGTCTCTGGGTTGAGGCGGGCCGGGCGCCATTGAGGTCGGGGCGGCAGCTCGTCTGCCCCAGGTCTAGCTGGGCCACGCGACACAGGACAGCCTTCACGTTCGTGATTTCGCGCGGGCCCGGCTGAGTGCGCCATACTCGAAGGCATGGACGCCCCGTCCGCCTCGGCCCCAATCTCCTACCCCGCGGTGATGGAGCAGCGCTACCGTGGGAGGCTGCCTGCTGCCCTCGGCGACCTCTCCGGGCCGGCTCACGGTACCGTGCAGTTGCCGCTGCACGTTGCCTGGTCAGGCCAAACGGCATTTGACCTTGACTGTCCCAAGCCGCGCATGCATATGTACCGCATCGTACTGGCAGAGGGCCAGCTGGCTGACGTCGCTGCGTACCTTAACCGTGACCTGCTCGTCAGCCAGTGGCCGGTGTTGCGGACCTTGATCGGAAAGACGGTGCGAGGCGTCTGGGAGTCCGCGTTCCCCGAACTACGCGAAGCGCAGGCAGCCGCGCCATGAACCTCAACGTCCTGCACCGCCAATTGATGCAGGACGTTCTGGAAATCGGCAACAGCTTGCCACTTGTCATCACTGGCGGATACGCGGTCCAGGCGCACCAGCTTGTCGATCGCCTAGCCGTGACCTTGACGTGGCAACCGACAGTGACATCCCGATGGAAGATATCGCGGCTGCCATCGTGGCCGGGCTAACCGCGCGCGGCTGGGACATGCACATCGTCGGCGTGGACCCGCGCTCCGCTCGCATGACAGCCACCGATCCGGCCACCAGCGAGCAGTGCGAACTGGACATCCTCAGGGAAGTCTTCCACCAGCCCCCGGCAGTTACGCCGTATGGTCCGGTCCTCGCCCTCGATGACGTCATAGGCACCAAGGTCCGGGCTCTTGCGGGGAGAGGGCTGCCGCGCGATCTCATCGACATTCATGCCGCGTCGCAGCTGTGCTCGAACATCGAGCTAGAGTCCCTCGGCCGACGTCACGCCTGGGCCGAGCAATTCAGCCTCAGTGAGCTCAAGGCGCGTCTTGATGGCGCCGAATGGTACGACGACCAGGCGTTCACCGAATATGGCCTCTCAGTAGACCGAATCACTGACCTGCGCAGGTGGGCGCAAGGGTGGGCTGACGATATCCTCCGGCGGACCAGCTCCGAGACCTGCGAGGAGGACGACGAGGGCGAATCGCTTTGAGCCGCCGCTCGGCGAGGCGACGATGCTGACGTGACCAGATTAGCCTCGGGACAACGGACAACAATAGTCGGAGGTACTCGTGCATACTTAGTTGGTAATGAGACATGTTGAGTTGAGACGAGTAGCACCTCGGGCCGCTGGCGCTGGCCCGCAGCCTGAATCACGGTGTCCCGTCTCAAAGTAGTTGTCATCTGGCCCGGCTCTGACGTGGTACTTGACAAGTTTGGTGAGACGGCGAAGCGGCTGGGTCTCATTAAAGGCGGCTCGGCGCCGCCGGATGCCCCGGATTGTCTCAGCGAATGTGGCGGGTAATCCGGGTCCGCTGGTTCACTGTGCTGTTCGCAGCTGCTGGATGAACGCGATGACCTTAGGCCAGGCGTCGGCGCGCGCCGCCTTGTCCGGGGCTTCATCGATGATCTCCTGTGGCACGAGACCGGGGGGCAGCTGCGGGAGAAGGTATCCGAGCGAGTGCCCGGCTTCGGAGTATTCCAGGACCGTGTGGCCATGCGGGTCGCCGTGCTCACGCAGCCGCCTCGACAGCGCCTGTGACATGGCGGCTGATGGCCACACCTGGTCCGCCCCGGCGGCCACCAGGAGGAGTGGTCCGGGAACCAGTTCGACAGGGATGAGGGCATCTGGATCTTCGCACTCCGGGCCGGAATGGTCCACGTATGGCAGCGGCCGGCCGCCGAGGAGCCATGCCGGCCCGCCCGGCGGCCAGCTGCCGGTCACGACGTTGCCGGGAACCGTGGCCGCCACCCCGCGGACGCGGATGGGCGAGTGGATCGCGGTCAGCATCGCCGCTTCGCTTCCCCGGGACATGCCGAGCACGGCGAGCGGTGTGCCTGGTGACGGCAGTTCGTCTAGCAGGATCTGCAGGGCGGCGAAGAAGTACTCCAGAGGGATGCCGCGAAGCTGGCCTGGCAGTCGCGGTCGCGCGAAGTACGCGACCGACAGGGCGGCGATTCCCTGGCCGGCGAGTGCTTCGCCCGCATACGAGGGCTCGCTGCCGCCCGATCCGCCGATCAGCAGAACGGCCGCGGAGGGTTCAGCCGTAGCAGGAACGAAGAGGGTTCCGTGCACCGGTGCCGACCGCAGGCGGAGCGTGCGGGCGCTGAAATCTGTCACGTGGGCCACCTGGTCAGCTGGGCCAGCTCTGCAGCCGTCAAGCGGCACCTTCCTTCGTAGCGAGCAGGACCCACAGGTAGTCCTCGCCGAAGTAAGGCTCCTGCCCGCTGGCCTTGTTCATCTGCCGGAGCCCGCGCAGGGAGAACGGCGGCTTGTCCCACAAGGCGCGCAGGCGGTCTGCTGAATAGCCCAGGCCGCCGCCGAGGCTCGCCCGCTGGTAGACCTGCAGGTCGGTGTAGCCGCTGCCGCCCTCGGGCCGGAAGCAGACCAGCCCGTAGCTGCCGCCAGGCTTCAGGGCCTTGCGCACCAGATCGACGTAGTCCTTGCGGCGGTGCGGTGCGACGTCGTGGAAGCAGCCCGAGTCGTAGACGAGGTCGTAGGACTCTTCGGCGAAATCCGCATCGAAGATGGAGCAGCACCGGAAATCCGCCGAGCCGCTGACTGGCCTGGCGCGCTTCCTGGCCCGTTCGATCGCCTCGGCGGAGAAGTCCACGGCCAGGACGTCGCATCCCAGGCCCGCCAGGTAGGCGGCGTTCCGCCCGTGCCCGCACCCCAGTTCCAGCACGCGGCCTGCGGTGAGCTGGCCTTCGCCGAACCAGGCTGCGAGGTTCTCGTCGGGCCGGTCGGTGAAGAACGGGCACGGCCTGGACTGGTCCGCGAAGAACTGGTCCCACCAGGCGGTGCCGATGCCCGCCAGGAGGGCATCGAGCATGCGCAGCACATCGTCACTGGTGTAGATGAACTGGTCCTTCATCCTTCTCCTTAAGTCGGCAGCGGTCATTTCCCCGCTGGCTGGGCACCCCCGCTGATGAACGACCTCGACAGCAGGCCGGTACCACCGGGTGACGGACGCGCCGCCTACGGCCGCGCGGAGCTGGAGGCTGGCGTTGGCCAGGTCGCGGTAGTCCGGCGGGAGGCGGCGCTGGAACTCCGCGCGGAACCGGTCATGGTCGGCGGCGGACGCGGACATCGCGAACGGCCGCCAGTGTGGTGAGGCCAGCAGGCCGGTGAGGGTGATGACCTCGGGGTAGGTGGCCGCCTGGTGGACCGGGTCTCGCGGGTCGCCCGCCCAGTCCTGGTGCCCGAACCAGGCGGGCAGGCGCATGTCGCGGGCGAGGGCGCACGGCACGCCCCAGCCCCGGTAGATGAGGGTTTCCCAGATCTCGCGGGCGGTGTGGTAGGCGGTGTGCACGATGCCGTACCCGTGCTCGCGGATCAGGCGCCGGTGGCGGACCTGGGCGTGCACGATGTCGGAGTGCGCAGCGAGGTCGACCTGGTCGCGGGGATCACCGGCGCCGCGGCCGATCCACAGCAGATGGCGCAGGCAGACGTTGTGCTCATGCCGGCACCACATGTCGATGCGCTCCGCAGTGCGGGCGGCGGCGCAGCGGCGGCAGGCCGGACGCACCATGTTGGGCCGGGCGGGCAGGGTTCGCCCGCGCAGCGCCATTCTCTCCACGTCCGGGTACTGGGGCCGCAGTTCGGGCAGGGCGTAGGCCAAGATCAGCGGCGGCTGGCCGCTGGCGGTCACGAGCGCGGTCAGGCTGATCTTGGCGATGGACTGGGACGTGCCGGCGGTGAGGTAGCCGATGAGGTCCGGGCCGGTGACCCGGTTGGCGGCGGCCAGCCGCAGCAGGTAGGAGCCGGTGGTCTCGTCCGGGGCGGGGCGGCAGGTGCGCGGCAGCGCCCGCCGCGGCCCGGCCCGGAACAGATGGTCAGGCGCCGCGACGCTCACCGGCGGCCTCGCGGGGCCGGGGCGGCTTGGGCGCGGACGACTCGGTGGCGTGGTCGACCACGATCTCGTTCAGCAGGTCCCGGGTGATCTGCTCGCTGCCCTCGATGATGGCGCTGATGGCCGCGGCGCGGATGATGTGGGACAGGCTGCTGATCAGCCCGCCGGTGCGCTGGTGCAGGTACCGGGCCTGCGCGACCAGCGACCCGGGCTCGTGCCGGTGCAGCCGCAGCGCCTGTTCCATGGTGGCGACCATCGAGCGCCACTCGTCGCGGTAGGGGAACTTCCCGGTCCGGGTCATCACGCACCGGGCGGCGATCTGCTGCCCGCGCACCCCGGTGAACAGGCCCCCGGTTTCGACGTTGATGCCGGCGAACACGAACGTGGCCGGCAGGTGCTCGGTGAAGTACTTCAGGTGGTCCGACAGGTCTTCCCCGGCGGTGGTGGCCAGGTTCACGTTGTGGATCTCGTCCACGATGACCAGGTCGGTGCGGGCTTCGGTGAGGACCTCGCAGACGGCCGTGGCGATGTCCATCTCGTTGGCCCGCGACCTGAACGGGGGCATGCCCAGGAAGTGAGCGAACTGGGTGGCCAGCTTCTTCGGCGAGCCCCTGGGCGGGGCGGTGACGTAGACGACCGGGATCCGGTCTGCGCCCGGGTAACGGTTGCGCACGAGCAGCTCGTGGGCGCGGCCGAGCTGCTTGATGGCGGTGCTCTTGCCGGTGGCCGCCGCGCCGGACACGATCAGGCCGCGGCGGGCGCAGACCTCCCGCTGGTTGAGCAGGCAAAGCAGCCGTCCCTGCCGGATCACCTCCCGGACCGTGGAGGTCTCCACCACGATCAGCTGGGAGTGGTATTTGATGCGCGCCTCGTCATACTCACCCCGCCCGGAGGCGTCCAGCGCCGCCCGCTCCGCCTCGGGGAGCAGATCCAGCGTGACCGGGTCGTCCTGGACGAACTGCCGCCATCCGGCCAGCGTCGTGGTGGGCGCCCGGCGGTCATCGATGATGCCCGCGTCGCCACTGGTCACCACCACCGGCTGGCCTCCTCTCGCGCGTCGAACACCGGCAACGGCACCACCTCGGCCAGCGAGCCGGCGTCCGTGTCCACGGCGGTCTCCACGTCTCCCTGAGCCGCCTGCGTGGCGGGCCGGTCAGGGACGGGACGCGGCCAGGCCGGCGCCGCGGTGGCCTTGGTGCGGGCCGCCACCCGCTGCTCGCGCCGGGACGGCCTGGCCGGCTGCCCACCAGCCGGATGCCCGGGCTCCGGGGCGGGGCCGCGGCCGGCCCGGTCCAGCAACTCCGCGACGGCCTGCGCGATCTCCGCCTCAGTGGCCTGACGGCCCTGCGCGGCCAGGTGCTGGCGGGCATGGTCCCAGGCCAGCTCGCCGAACGGGGCGGGCGCGCTGCCCAGGTGCTTCCAGGTGGCGGTGATCCACCCGCCCTGATGATGGTTGCGCACCCAGACCTGGCTGACGTCGTAGGGGTCGTGATGGACCTCCCACAGGTTCTTCCTCGCGATCACCCCGGACGGCTGGCGCCGCCACGGGTTCAGCTCAGCGCTGTCGTAGACCCGGTGGTTGATCTTGATGCCGTAGCTGTTGATGGCCTGCCACCGGGCGGGCAGCAGCTCGATGTAGTCCTGGGCGGACAGCGCGACCGGCACGTAGCCAGCCGACTCGACCAGCGCCGCGTAACGCTCGTTCGGGGTATAGGCCCGGCCGGGCGTGACCGGGTCACGCAGCCCGTCGTGGGGCCGGTGCTGCCAGACCGCCACGATCCACTCATCCAGCAGTTCCTGCAGCTCCAGCAGCGACCACAACGGCTCGTCCTCCACCCGGCTCCCGCGGTGCTCGGCGCTGCGGCCCAGATAGCCGGAGACGAACTGGCAGAACAAGGTGCTCACCGATTCCAGGGTCCGCTCGATATGCGGCTTGTCGGTCGGGGTGTGCGGGTGAGCCGGCTGGAAGCTGATGCCCAGGCTCGCGCACGCGGCGCGGAAGTTGTGCGAGATGAACACGTTGCCCCGGTCGCACACGATCGTCTCCGGCACGATCACCGGCCGGGCTGCGGCGTGCTCCAGCCGGGCGTCCAGGTCCAGCAGCCGCCGGTGCGGCAGCACCGACCGGGACATCGCCAGCGCCCGGGCCCAGCCCGGCCGCATCGGCTCCGGGGTCACGGTGCGGGCCAGCAGCAGCGACGCGTCCACCGACTTGGTCGTCGGGCGCAGCACCGCCGCCGTGATCGACCGGGTGGCCAGGTCCACCATACCGGTCAGCTCCACCCGGCCCGGCACCCCGCCGGGCAGCAGCACCAGCAGATCCAGCGGGGTGGAGTCGATCTGCAGCAACTCACCCGGCCGCAACGCGAACACGGCGCCGAACGGGGTGGCCGGACGGTTACCCAGCGACTGGCGGGTCCGCGCCGACCCGGTGGTGTGCCGGCCGGCCTGGACCCGCTCGAACAGCCGGTAGAACGACGCCCGCGACGGCATCGGCACGGCCCCGGCGCCGTGCTGCCCGGCCAGGAACTGCTCCACCCGCCACTGCAGATACGCCACGGTGCGCGTGGAACGGTCGGTGGCCTCCTCGATCGCCTGACCCAGCGCCTCGACCACCCGGGCGTCCGCCCGCCCGTGCAGCGAACGGTGCCGGTCGGCCCGCCAGTCGATCAGCCCGGCCAGCCCCTGCGCCTCATACCGCTGCCGCCTGCGCTGCAGCGTCCGGATACTCACCCCGCGGCCCTGCGCGGCCAGCTCGGCGGCCTTGGCCTGCTCCCGCTGCACCAGCGACCGCATCGCCGGGTCATAGCCCAGCCGCGGCTGAGCACCCGCCTCTGCCTCCGGCGGCCTGCCCGTGATGACCTCCACAACGTGGCGCTCCCACCACTGCGCCTCCTCGATAACCTCCAAAGGCACCCCGTGCAGCGACCCGGCCGGCAGCACCGGCGCGGCGGCCCGCTCACCGAGATGTTCAAACCCGTCAGCCGCCAGCAGATACGGCAAGTGCACCACGCTGCTGCGGCCCTGCTCATCCGCCAGCCGGACCAGCGTGCCGGACAGCCCCACCACCGTCTGCGTCAAGCCGTCGAAGCGGACCCGGTCCCCGACCCTCAGCACCATTGGCCTGGGCATCAGCCGGTCACCTCCGCTGACCGGACCAGGCTGCCCGGCCCCAGGACGGTTCCCGCCAGGCCGGCGTGCAGGTCGTGCCGCCACAGCAGGTGATACAGCACCGGCAGCACCGCGATCGGGTCGCCGGCCTCACGTGCACCTGCCAGCAGCGGCCACGGCTGGCCGAACACCCGCAGCAGCTCCTCCGCGACGTCGGCGCGCAGGCACCTGGGATGCCGGTATCCGGCAAGCCACCGCACGTTCGCCGCCAGCACGGCCGGCGGCCCACCCGTGCGACGGAACTCCCAGCCGGCCTCCGCACACGCATGGGCCGTCACCGCGAAAGCCTCAGCTGCGCCCTCGTCGACCTGCTCGTCCGGGCGCACGTCGACCACGACGCCGCCGCCATCGGCCAGCCTCGCGAAGAAGTCCGGAGCATGCCGACGCTGGCCCTTCTCGCCCGCCCAGTACAGCCAGAACGGCTGAGACGAGAAGGCGGTCACCGCAGGGTCGAAGTCGAGCATCATCGCCACGTCGCGTTCCACCCAGGACTCATAGCCGACGTGACGGCCGTTCGTGGCCGACCACCAGTAGCCCGGCCAGTTCACCGCATCCTTGACCGAGGGGAACGGCCTGACCGGCGCTGCCGCCTCAAAGGGCCTGTCCCAGCAAGCTGACAGCGGCTCCCGCCGACGGCGGCCTGCCTCGTCGACGAACACCACGTCGAACGGCAAGCCAGCCTTCGGTGCAGCCAGCGCCGCCGATCCCACCGCCGCCTCCCCGCTGCCGGGATAGCCAGACCTTGATCTTCAGCGCGCACGCTACCAGTTACAGAGCCAGATTCAGTGAGACGACACGCCCAGCGAGCCAACTTCGATGAGACGATCACGCCTCGGCGCGGCATTCACGTCAGGTTCGTTGAGACGCAGCGCAGGATGTCGCCGGGTAAAGCGAGACATACGCCAGGCCGCCTGAGACGGGACACACGTCTCAGGTTCGTGTCGTGTGAGGTGGCCCCCTCCGACATGACCTCCGACATGATGACTGAGATTCGACATGTTCCATGAGACGGGATAAAGGCGCCCGTGACCCTAGCTGACCCTTCCCGCCACAACGCCGATAATGAACATTATGTAAAGTAGGTCTCAAGCCCCTGGCTGGTTGTCCTCTGCCGACGTGTCCCGTTTGTCCTTCGCCAGTTGACCTGGGCCACTTGCCATCATCCCGAGCCAGCTCCGGTTTTGAAGATCACCCCCGGCTTACGGCTGGCGGCAGCTTCCTTACCCACCCAGTCACGGGCAGGCGCCGCGCCTTACCGTGACTTTTCGTCCCGATGTTCGATTCCACGCTCCAGGTTGTCGACGAACCCCGGATCCTTCCGCGTCAGCGTGAAGAACCGGATCAACTCCTCCCGGCCGATGTCCGGGTACGACCACAGCCGCTCCAACTGCTCGTCAGAGAAGAACTGAGTCGCCAACCCCAACAACCTCCACGGAAGTACAGGAACCAGTACGAACCGTAGCGACGGAGATCGTCGGCCGTCCCGAGAACTCGAATAACGCTAGGTCAGCGGTGGGTTCGTTGGATTTTCCGCGATTGCTACCGGGACCCTCGTGGGCGGACTGGAATCACGCCGGGGCCAGGCTGTGGCCGCATCCTGAGGACCCTGATGTCAACCTTTTGGCCTACCGCGAGGCGGACGACCGGGTACTCAGCGCGGACGAACTTGAACGGTCCTGGGCCGCCGGTGCCTGGACGCGGGCCTACGATGCCAGGTACCGGCACGCGGTCGGGCAGCCCGTCCGCTCACTTCACTCACCGAGAACGCGGCTCGTGAACGGCTCCGCCGCGCCGGGATCGGCTGACCCGGGTGCCATCGGGACAAACGTTGCCGGTCGCGGCAATCCTGAAGCAGGACCTGGTCAGGGCGGCCACCACCCGCGCCCGCTCCTCGTGGTGGACCCGGGTGACCGCCTCCTCGACGTCACTCACTGGAACGGCCGCACCTCGATCTTCCGATCGCAGACCTTCGACGCCTCGGCGGCGAGCTTGAGCGCCACATCCAG
>Ga0302325_10012623_pt1 | contig 18100 bp, 18 predicted proteins | sample Palsa_T0_2_FD_201948 | JGI IMG/M metagenome (GOLD analysis project Ga0302325, IMG submission 201948) | Peat permafrost microbial communities from Stordalen Mire near Abisko, Sweden - Palsa_T0_2 | ecosystem: Environmental > Terrestrial > Soil > Palsa > Peat permafrost | place: Sweden: Abisko...
ACACAGGCCACCCAGGCGGCATCAAGAGCCGCACCGCCGGCAAGATCCTGGACGGCAAGTTCCCCGAGCGGATCCTGGAAAAGGCCGTCGAGCGCATGCTGCCCAAGGAGAGCCCGCTGGCCCGCAAGCAGCTGACCCACCTGCACCTCTACAATTCGCCCGAGCACAAGCACGACGCACAGCAGCCCGAGGTCATCGACTTCAAGGCCGTCAATCGCAAGAATGTCTGGAGCCAATAGAGCATGTCAGAGACCCACGGTCTTGAGGCCCTGCAAGCCCTGGCGACGCCCGGCGCCGAATCCGCCGCCGCGCGCGAGCCGGTCCGCGACGCCCAGGGCCGCTCCTACGCCACCGGCAAGCGCAAGAACGCCGTCGCCCGCGTCTGGATCATGCCGGGCAAGGGCAAGATCACCGTCAACGGCCGCGACCAGGAAGTCTATTTCGCCCGGCCGGTGCTGCGGATGATGTTGGCTCAGCCGTTCGAGGTGACCGGCCGCATCGGCGAATTCGACGTCGAAGTCACCGTGGTCGGCTCTGGCCTCTCCGGCCAGGCCGGCGCCGTGCGCCACGGCATCGCCAAGGCGCTCACGCAATATGAGCCGTCCCTGCGCATCGCGCTGAAGCCGCACGGCTTCCTGACCCGCGACAGCCGCGTGGTCGAGCGCAAGAAGTACGGCAAGGCCAAGGCCCGACGCAGCTTCCAGTTCTCGAAGCGCTGACCGACGAAGCAACTTCGTCGTTCGCAAGGGCGCTTCGGCTGGACCGAAGCGCCCTTTTCGTTTTTGGCTTTATCCCTGGAGGCGATCATGGCGCCCAAGGTATTCATCGATGGCGAGGCCGGCACCACTGGCCTCGAGATCCGTGAGCGGCTGGCGGGCCGGCGCGATCTGCAGCTCGTCTCGATCGATCCTCAGCGCCGCAGGGACGTCGAGGCGCGGCGCGAGCTGCTAAACGGCGCCGACGCGGTTATCCTGTGCCTGCCGGACGACGCGGCGCGCGAGGCCGTGGGCCTCGTCCAGAGCCACAGCGTCAAGGTGATCGACGCCTCGACCGCGCATCGGGTCTCGCCGGGCTGGGACTATGGCTTTCCGGAAATGACGCGCACCCAGCGCGCGGCGCTGGAAGCCTCGCACCGCATCTCAAACCCGGGCTGCTGGCCGACTGGCTTCATCGCCCTGACCCGGCCGCTGGTGGACGCGGGCCTGATCCCGGCGGACAGCTGGCTCACGGCGCACGGCGTCTCCGGCTATTCCGGCGGCGGCAGGTCTATGATCGCCGAATTCGAGGACGAGGCGGCGCCCAACCACACCGATGTGCCCTTCCGCCTTTACGGCTTGGCGATGGCGCATAAGCACGTGCCGGAGATGAAGGCCTATGCGGGCCTGGATCACCGGCCGTTGTTCAGCCCCGCCGTCGGACGCTATCGCAAGGGCATGCTGGTCGAGGTCCCGCTGGCGCTGGACGCGCTGCCCGGCGCGCCGCCGCCGGCCGCAATCCACGCCTGCCTAGCCGACGCCTACGCGGGCGAACCGTTCTTCGAGGTGGTTTCACTCGCGGAATCAGCGGGCGTCGCGACGCTGGACCCGGAGGGTCTGAACGGGACCAATCGCATGCGCCTGTTCGTCTTCGGCAGCGAGCGCGAAGGGCAGGCGCGGCTGGTGGCGCAGCTCGACAACCTCGGCAAGGGGGCGTCCGGCGCGGCGGTGCAGAACCTCAATATCGCGCTCGGCCTCGAAGAGACCGCCGGTCTGTGATCCTGCGGCGCGCGACGCTGGACGACATGACGGCGCTGGCCCGGCTGCATCGTCGCACGGTGCAGATCTCGCTGCCGTTCCTGCCGAGCCTGCACTCGCCGCAGGAGGACGCCTGGTGGTTCTGCGAGCGGCTCTATGCGACCAACGAGGTCTGGCTGGCGGAGGACGAGGGGGGGCCAGTCGGCTACATCGCCTTCCGCCCCGACTTCATCGAGCACCTGTTCATCCAGCCGGAGGCGCAGAGCGCCGGTCTGGGTCTGCAGCTGCTGGAGAAGGCCAAGCAGGCGTCTGCGGAACTCAGCCTGTGGACCTTCCAGCAGAACGAGCGCGCCCGCCGCTTCTACGAGCGCCACGGCTTCGTCGCGGTCACCGAGACCGATGGGGCAGACAACGAGGAAAAGCTGCCGGACGTGCTTTATCGCTGGCGGCGCGAGCCGGTGTAATCCGTCGGCATCGCCTGTAACGTACCAAGGGTCAGCCGCGTATTGGATGCCATGAACCTCGCCCGCCCCTCGATCGATCGCAGAGCCCTGCTCGTCTCCGCCGCGGCGCTGGCCGCCTGCAGCGCCGCCCCCGCGGCCAAGGCCGGCCCTGACCGCTACGCCGACTCGTCCTGGCGCAAGCTGACCGAGGCGGACTGGCAGAAACGCCTGCCGGCGCCTTCCTTCCAGGTGCTGCGGCAGGAAAGCACCGAGACGCCGTTCACCAGCCCGCTCAACAACGAGCACCGGCACGGCGTCTTCGCCTGCCTCGGCTGCGACCTTGCGCTGTTCAAGTCGGAGTGGAAGTTCGACAGCGGCACCGGCTGGCCGAGCTTCTACACCGAGATCCCCGGCGCGCTGGGCAAGAAGTCCGACTTCCAGATCGTCGAGGAGCGCACCGAGTATCACTGCGCCCAGTGCCTGGGTCACCAGGGCCACGTCTTCAACGACGGCCCGCGGCCCACCGGCCTGCGCTATTGCAACAATGGCGTGGCGCTGAAGTTCGTCCCGGCCTGAAGCTGGTTGCGCGACTGCGGCGAAGTTTGTAAGGATTCGCGGCGCGCTGAGGCGAAGCCCGGCCGCATTTTTTCCTGACATTCGTCACACCGACCCGCGTCGGCCGCTGGTCCGCGCCGGTCAGGAGCTATCTCATGCAACGCTATATCCTCACTGGCGCCCCGGGCGCCGGCAAGACCGTGCTCATCCGCGGCCTCGAACGCGCCGGCCACGCCGTGGTCGAAGAAGCGGCCACCGATCTGATCTCCCTCGTCACCGCGCAAGGCGTCGAGGAACATTGGCAGCACCCGTCGTTCATCGACGACATCGTCGCGCTGCAGGTCTGGCGGCAGCGGCGCGCGGATCGCTGGCCGGACGAACTCGTCTTCTTCGACCGCTCGCCGATCTGCACCTGGGCGCTCAGCGAGTTCCTCGGCCGCGAGCCGAGCGAAGCCTTGAAAGCCGAGGTGGCGCGAGTCGAGCGCGAGGCGATTTACGAGCGGCGGGTCTTCTTCGTGCGCAACCTGGGCTTCGTCGCGCCGACAGAGGCTCGGCGGATCACTTTCGAGGACACGTTGCGCTTCGAGGTCGTCCACGCCGAGGTCTATCGGCAGTTTGGCTATGAGCTGATCGACGTCCCCGCGGCGCCGCCGTTGGAGCGCCTGGAAATGGTGACCGGCGCGGTAACGACGACCCCGTAAAAGTCGGGGACAATTGCGGCGTCCTAACGATCGGTTTGCCATGGTGGTGTTACCAATCGCCGCAGATGAGAAACGTTCAAAAGACGCAGGTGATCGCCGCCGTGGCCAATCGCGCCCGGCAGATCCGCTTGAAGATACTCCTGGCGGTATTGATCGGCGTCGTCTTCAACTCCTTTACCGGGGTCGGTTTCGCCGTCGGCTGGTGCGGCCTCTACATCTCCAGCCAGCTGGCCGAGGCCTGGGTGTTCCGCCCAAGCGAGATTGAGCGGCGACTGACGACGCGCTGGGGCTACGCTCAGCTGGTCGCCGCCGTGGCGGTCTCGAACCTGCTGTTCAGCTCTTTCGGGGTCGCCGAGATGATCCGCGGCGGAGCGGGCGGCGCGCTCGCCGGGGCGTTGCTGATCACCGGCGCGATCGTCAACGCATTGATGACCACCGCCTCGTCGCGCGAGCTGTTCCTGGCCGGGCTGATCCCCCAGATCGTCTGTTTCGCCTTCCTGCCGGGCGTGGCGCTGGGCCATGGCGCCGGCGCGCTGACCGCCTCCCAGCTCGGCTTCGCCGCCTTGCTGAACCTCATCGCCGCGGCGATGGCCTGGCGTCTGTTCGCCAGCGTGCTTGCCGCCGAGGACCTCGCCCGCACCGAGGCGGAAGCGGCCAACCACGCCAAGAGCGAGTTCCTGGCGACCATGAGCCACGAGATCCGCACGCCGCTCAACGGGGTGCTGGGCATGGCCCAGGCCATGGCCGCCGGCGACCTGGACCCCGAACAGCGCGAGCAGCTCGATGTCATCCGCGAGTCCAGCGAGACGCTGCTCAAGGTGCTCAACAACATCCTCGACATCTCCAAGATCGAGGCGCGCAAGCTGGAGATCGAGGTGGTGGAGTTCGACCTCGGCGAGACCCTGAGCGGCGTTAACGCCACCTTCTCGCCCGTCGCGTCGCAGCGGGGCCTCGAGCTCAGCGTCGAGGTCGGCGACGCCGATGGGCTCTATCGCGGCGATCCGACCCGCGTGCGCCAGATCATCTCCAACCTGGTCTCCAACGCGCTGAAGTTCACCGCCAGCGGTTCGATCAAGGTTCGCGCCGCCAAGGACGCCGACCATGTCCGTATCGAGGTCTCCGACACCGGGATCGGCATCTCGCCGGAGGTGGCCGCGAAGCTGTTCGCCAAGTTCGCCCAGGCAGACGCCTCGACGACGCGCCGCTACGGCGGCACCGGCCTGGGGCTGGCGATCAGCCGGGAGCTGGCCGAGCTGATGGGCGGATCGATCGGCCTGCGCAGCGAGGCGGGGAGCGGCTCGACCTTCGTCGTCCGCCTGCGCCTGGAGCGCACCGGCGAGGCGCGCCGTGAGCCGCTGGCGCCCAGGCCGCGGCAGACCACCTTGCGGATTCCAGCGGAGCCGGAACCCGGCCAGGTGCGCATCCTCGCGGCCGAGGACAATCACATCAATCGCCTGGTACTGAAGACCCTGCTGAACCAGATCGACCTGCATCCTGACATCGTCGGCGATGGCGCCCTGGCGGTCGAAGCCTGGCGGCACGGCGCCTACGACGTGATCCTGATGGACATCCAGATGCCGGAGCTGGACGGCCTGGCGGCCACTCGGGAGATCCGCGCCGAGGAAGCGGCGACCGGCCGTCTGCGCACGCCGATCCTCGGCCTCACCGCCAACGCCATGTCGCACCAGGTCGAAGAATACCGCCGCGCCGGCATGGACGGCCACGTCGCCAAGCCGATTGACGTCGCCCAGCTGTTCGCCGCGCTGGAGGAAGTCCTGGGCGGCATAGTGGAGGCCGAGGAAAGCGCCGCGGACGAGCTGCGAGCCTAACGAGAGAAAGAACGCTACGACTTCACCTTCACGTAGCTCCCCGGCGCGTCCTCGATCGGCTTGAACGGCCCCTTGGCGGGATCGCGGGCGGGGACCTGGCCGCCGGATTTGGCCTTCAGCCAGACCATCCATTCCGGCCACCAGGAGCCGGGGTGTTCGGTCGCGCCGGTCATCCACTCCTCGACCGTCGCCGGCAGGGCGTCGTTGGTCCAGTGCTGGTACTTCTTGGCGTCGGGATGGTTGATCACCCCGGCGATGTGGCCCGAACCGGCCATCATGAAGGTCACCGGCCCACCGAACAGGCGCGCGCCCTTGTAGACCGAGCGGTAGGGGGCGATGTGGTCTTCCCGCGACGACTGCACGTAGATAGGCGTCTTCACCGTCCCGAGGTCGAGCCGCACGTTGTCCAGCACCAGTTCGCCCCTCGCCAGCGCGTTATCGCCGTAGAACTTGCGTAGATAGAACAGGTGCAGCGTCTTCGGCATCCGCGTCTGGTCGGCGTTCCAGAACAACAGGTCGAACGGGCGCGGCTCCTTGCCCATCAAATAGTTGTTGACGAAGAAGCTCCAGATCAGGTCGTTCGAGCGCAGGGCGTTGAAGGTGTCGGCCATGGTCTGGCCGGACAGCACCCCGCCGCCGGCGTCCATCTTCTTCTCCAGCTCGCCCAACCACTCCTCGTTGGTGAACAGCAGGAGGTCGCCGGCCTCGGAGAAGTCCTGCTGGGCGGCGAAAAAGGTGGAGGAGGCGATCCGCTTGTCGCCCCGCGCGGCCATGTGCGCGAGGGCGCATGAGAGCAGGGTGCCGCCGATGCAGTAGCCGACGGTGTTCACCGCCTTCACGCCGGCCTGTTTCATCACCACGTCGGTGGCCGCGTAGATACCCTCCTTGAGGTAGTCCTCGAAGGTGCGAGTGGCGAGCGAGGAGTCCGGATTGACCCAGGAGGTGACGAACACCGTGATCCCCTGGCTCGTCAGCCAACGGATCATCGAGTTCTCCGGCCGCAGGTCGAGGATATAGTATTTGTTGATCCAGGGCGGGAAGATCAGCAGCGGGATCTCGCACACCGTCTCCGTGGTCGGCGAGAACTGCAGGATCTGGATCAGCTCGTTCTGGAAGATCACCTTGCCCGGCGCAGTGGCGACGTTCTCGCCGACCTTGAACTGGGAGAAGTCTGTCTGGCTGATCGATAGCTGGCCGCCGCCGCGCGCCAGGTCGGCGGCGAAGTTGTCCATACCCTTGACGATGCTCTGGCCGTTGCTCTGCATCGCCTCGCGCAATGCCGCGGGGTTGGAGAGCAGGAAGTTGGAGGGCGAGATCGCGTCGGTCAGCATCTTGGTGAAGAACTCGACCCGGCGCTTGGTCATCGGCTCGACGCCCTCGACGCCGCTCACCAGTTCGTTCAGCCAGTCCGAGGTGATCAGGTACGACTGCTTGATCACGTCGAACACCGGGTTGGAGGTCCAGTCCGGGTCGGTGAAGCGCTTGTCGCCGCGCTCGGGGCGGATCACCTCGCCAGGCGTCTCGCCGCCGGCGCGCTGCGCCGCGACCTTCCAGAGGTCCATGTAGCGGCCGAACAGGTCGGCCTGGGCCCGCATCAGCCGGTCCGGCTGCGCGGCCAGGCGTCCCATCACCTCGCTCAGCGCGGGGGCGACGTGGAACGGATCGGGCGTCAGCGCCGACGGCCGGTCGGCCTGGCGCAGCGCCGCCTCGGCGATCACGCCCTGGGCGGTCATCGCCGCGCGGGCGAGGTTCAGCGACAGTTGCTCGAGCGACTCCCGCTGCGTCGGCGATAGGAATTCCAGGCTGACGCCGCCCGATGCGCCGGCCGAGACCTGTTCCGAACGGGGCGCAGTCGTGGCCGCTTCCGGGGCGGTGGCCGCCGCGGCCGCTTCGAGGCGCGACGCCGGCTTTGACTTCGCGGCGCGGGGCTTCGTCGCGCGCTTCTTGGCGCGAGGCGCAGTCTGGGCGGCGTTCGAATCTGTCATAACAACTCTCCTCGACCCGGCTTCAGCTCTGGTCGACGGACGCCTGCGCGCCTTCCGTCCCGCCCCATGATGTCATAAGAGGCCAGGATATGAATGGTTGCCGGGCCAAATATTCAACCCTCTGCGCCGCGGCTCTCGCCTTCGCGAGCGTCGCGGCCGGCCAGGCCGTGGCCGCACCGACGCCGCAGCCGTCCGCCTCGCCGGCGCTGAGCGCGATCGCGGCGGGCGAAATGCCGGCCGTCCGGCCGACCTTCGGCCAGATCCCATCGGCGCCGACCGACGTGCGTCCGTTCGTGGCCTGGAAGGCCTCGATCGCCGACACGAAGCGCGTCGGCGCCCAGACCGCCGCCGAGGCCAACGCTGGGCCTTGGCTGCTTAGCGACAGCGAAGCCTGGGCCGACCGCGCCCGCGCCGAGGCGACTGCGCCCCCGCCGATGACCACGCCTGCCCAGGGCGACACCGACGCCTTTGTCAGAGAGATGCTGCGGCGAGCTACGCCGCCCCCGCGGGCGCACTGAGGCCGGCAGGGGCGCAAGTGTGCTGGATTTGAAGTTCGCCTGATCGTCGGATCGGGCTCCGAGCGAACTTCAAATCCGAAAAAGCACACTAGATATCTATACTTGCTAGTATCCGGATCGATTCCGAAGTTCGACGGAGACCGCCATAATGCGTTCGCGAACTTCGGAATCGGGACACTAGTCCGCAAGTCCACTTCCCTAAACCCGCTTGGCGGACCCATGCGACGGGGTCTATTCCAGGCCGCCGCGCCTCAGAGCGCCAGACCCGGCATCATGACCCCCGACTTTCCCCGCATACGCCGCCTGCCGCCCTACGTGTTCGAGGAGGTGAACCGCCTCAAGGCCCGTCTGCGCGGCGAGGGCGTCGACATCATCGACTTCGGCATGGGTAATCCCGACATGCCGACCCCCAAGCACATCGTGCAAAAACTGATCGAGACCGCGCGCGACCCCAAGAGCGGCCGCTACTCGGCCTCCAAGGGCATCCCTGGCCTGCGCCGCGCCATGGCAGGCTACTACGCTCGCCGCTTCGACGTGAAGCTCGACCCGGACCGCGAAGTGATCGCTACCCTGGGCTCGAAGGAGGGCTTCGCCAACCTGGCCCAGGCCGTCACTGGGCCGGGCGATGTGATCATCTGCCCCGATCCGGCTTACCCGATCCACGCCTACGGCTTCATCATCGCCGGCGGGGTGATCCGGCAACTGCCCGCGCTTTCGCCGGAGCAGTACCTCTCCGGGGTGAGCCAGGCCGTGCGCGACAGCTCGCCGCCGCCGAAGGTGCTGGTGCTGAGCTATCCGTCGAACCCCACCGCGCAGTGGGTCGACCTCGAGTTCTACAAGGACGCGGTGGCGCTGGCGAAGAAGCACGACATGCTGGTGTTGTCCGACATCGCCTATTCGGAGATCTATTTCGACGACAACCCGCCGCCGTCGATCCTGCAGGTCGAGGGCGCCAAGGACATCGCCGTTGAGGTCAATTCGCTCTCGAAGACCTACGCCATGGCCGGCTGGCGCGTCGGAATGGTGGTCGGCAACGATCGGATGTGCGCGGCGCTGGCGCGGGTGAAGTCCTACCTCGACTACGGCGCCTTCACGCCGATCCAAGTGGCGGCCGTGGCGGCGCTCAACGGACCCCAGGAGTGCGTCGACGTGATCCGCGCCACCTACAAGTCGCGCCGCGACGTGCTGGTGACGGCGATGGCCCGCGCGGGCTGGAACATTCCGACGCCGCCGGCGTCGATGTTCGCCTGGGCCCCGCTGCCGGAAGCGTTCAAGGACGCCGGCTCGATGATGTTCGCCAAGCTGCTGATCGAGCAGGCGGGCGTCGCCGTGGCGCCGGGCGTCGCGTTCGGCGAGCACGGCGAGGGCTATGTGCGGATCGGCCTGGTGGAGAACGAGCACCGCATCCGTCAGGCGGCGCGCAACGTGAAGCGGCTACTCGACCAGTCCGGCCAGCATCTCAGCGCGGCGCGCGAGAGCGCCGCCCGCGAGGCCGCCAGGTGATCCGCGCGGCCTGCCACTGCGAAGCCGTTCGCTTCGAGATCGCCGAGCCGCCGACCTGGGTGCTGGACTGCAACTGCACGCTCTGCCGGCGCTATGGCGCGCTTTGGACCTATTTCGACGGACCGGATCAGTCGAAACTCTTGATGACGCCGTCACCGGAGGCGACCGAGACCTACGCCTGGCTCGATGGAGATCTGGCGTTCCACCGCTGCCGGTCCTGCGGATGTGTGACTCACATGGTTGCGGTCAAGGAAGACCCGCCGGTGATCTACGGCGTCAACGCGCGAATGATGGCGGGACTCGACCCCGCCAAAGTGCGCATTCGTCGGAGGAACAACAGCCACTCCGGCTTCTTCTGGACCCGGCCCGACGAGCCGATCGAGCGAAGCCGCCATCCCGTGATGCCGCCGCCCGGCCCGCTGGATTGGCGCTAAAGGCGGTGGCGCGCCAGGCCGGAGCCAACTAAGTCGTGCGCCCATGACCAAGAACGACCCCTGGCGCATCGGCGTCGCCGGCCTCGGCACCGTCGGCGGCGGGTTGCTGGCTCTGATCGACGAGCGGCCCGGTTTCTCGCCGGTGGGGCGCGAGGCGGTCGTCACCGGCGTTTCGGCCCGCTCGCGCACCCGGCCGCGGCCGGTCGACATCTCCAACCTACCCTGGTTCGACGATCCGGTGGCGCTGGCCGCCTCGCCGGACAATGACATCTTCGTCGAACTGATCGGCGGTTCCGACGGGCCGGCCAAGGTCGCGGTCGAGACGGCGCTGCGGTCCGGCAAGCCCGTGGTCACCGCCAACAAGGCGCTGATCGCCGAGCACGGCGCCGAACTCGCCGCGCTGGCCGAGGCCAGCGACGTGCCGCTCCTTTTCGAAGCGGCGGTGATGGGCGGCACGCCGGCGGTGAAGATGCTGCGCGAGGCGATGGTCGGCGACGAGGTCGAGGCGGTGGCCGGCATCCTCAACGGCACCTGCAACTACATCCTGACCGAGATGGAGGCGACCGGCCGGTCGTTCGCCGACGTGCTCGCCGAGGCCCAGCGCCTTGGCTACGCCGAGGCCGACCCGACCATGGACGTCGGCGGCTTCGATGCGGCGCACAAGATCACCATCCTCGCCGCGCTGGCGTTCGGCTGCGCGCCCACCTACGCCGCCGCCGAGGTGGAGGGGATCGCGGCGATCGAGCCGATCGACATCCGCTTGGCCAAGGACCTCGGCTATCGCATCAAGCTGGTCGCCAGCGCGGTGAAGTCGGCCGAGGGCGTGTCGGTCAGCGTGCACCCGGCGCTGGCGCCGCTGGCCCATCCGCTGGCGCAGGCCGGCGGCCCGTTGAACGCGCTCTTCATCCAGGGCCGCAAGATCGGCCGCATTTTCATCCAGGGCCCCGGCGCCGGCGCCGGCCCCACCGCCGCGGCCGTGGCCGCCGACATCGCCGACGTAATGACCGGCGCGCGCCGGCCGGTGTTCCAGCTGCCGGCGGCGCGGCTGAAGCCGTTCGCGCCGGTGAACGCCAAGAGCCAGATCGGCCGCGCCTACATCCGGCTGATGGTCCGCGACGAGCCGGGCGTGATCGCCGCCGTCACCGAGACCCTGGCCGAGGCGCGGGTGTCGATCGACAGCTTCCTGCAAAAGCCGGTCGAGGACGCCGGCGTGGTACCGATCGTGCTCACCACCCACGCCGCGCCGGAGGAGGTGATCCTCGAGGCGGTGCGGCGCATGCACGACTTGGCGGTCATGATCGAGCGGCCGCGGATGATCCGTATCGCCCGCATCTGAGAATCCACAGACAATGCTACCCCAACGGCTGGAGGCCGCTCGATGAGTTCAAACTTGCTGGATCGCAGCCTGGTCATGGAGGCGGTCCGCGTCACCGAGGCGGCCGCCATCGCCGCCTGGGAACTCGCTGGCCGCGGCGACGAGAAGGCGGCCGACCAGGCCGCGGTCGACGCCATGCGCACCGCGCTGAATGAGTTGGCGATCGACGGCCTTATCGTCATCGGCGAGGGCGAGCGCGACGAAGCGCCGATGCTGTATATCGGCGAGAAGGTGGGGAAGGGGACCGGCCCCCGGATCGACATCGCGCTCGATCCGCTCGAGGGCACCACGCTCACCGCCAAGGCGATGGCCAATGCGCTGGCGGTGATGGCCTGGGCGCCGGCCGGCACCATGCTGCATGCGCCCGACACTTACATGGACAAGATCGCCTGCGGGCCGGGCTATCCGGCCGGGGTGATCGACCTGGACAAGAGCGCCGGCGAGAACGCCATGGCGATGGCCAAGGCCAAGGGCGTCGATCCCTCGCAGATCACCGTCTGCGTGCTCGATCGCCCACGCCACGCCGAGATCATCGCCTCGCTGCGCGAGGTCGGGGTGCGGGTCTACTTGATCACCGACGGCGATGTGGCGGGGGTGATGAACACCGCCGATCCGGAGACCGGAGTCGATCTCTATGTCGGCCAGGGCGGGGCGCCCGAGGGCGTACTGGCCTGCGCGGCGCTGAAGTGCGTCGGCGGCCAGTTCCAGGGCCGGCTGCTGTTCCGCAACGCCGACGAACGGGCCAGGGCCGAGCGGCTGGGCATCACCGACCTCGACAAGAAATACGACCTGCACGAGCTGGTCCGCGCCGACGCCATCTTCGCGGCGACCGGGGTCACGTCCGGCGCGCTGCTGGATGGGGTGGAGATCTCCGGCGGCTTCGTGCACACCCACACCCTGGTGATGAACTCCGCCAGCCACACGGTGCGCGAAGTACGCATGAAGCGGCCGCTCTGACATGGCCTTCGCCGTCCTTCTCTCGCACGAGCCTCCCGCCGGCTTCCTCGGCGTCGAGCGCTCGATCGGGGGTCGGCGGTGGCGGACGCGGCCGGCGTCTGAACTGACGGTCCGCGAGATCGGCCTGCGCATGGGGATCGCCGAGCCGCTGGCGCGCGCCCTGGCCTCGCGCGGCATCACCGCCGATACCGCCGAGAATTACCTGCGCCCGACCCTAAAGGCGCTGTTTCCCGACCCATCCAGCTTCCTCGGCATGGACGAGGCGGCGCAGGTGCTGATCGACGCCTTCGAAAGCGCCAGCAAGGTCATCGTGTTCGCCGATTACGACGTGGACGGAGCATCGAGCGCGGCCCAGCTGGTCCGCTGGTGGCGCGCGATGGGCCGTGAACTGCCGATCTATGTGCCCGACCGCCTCACCGAGGGCTATGGTCCCAGCCCCGCCGCCTTCCGCCATCTGCGCGAGGCCGGCTACGAGCTCGTGGTCACCGTCGACTGCGGCGCGGCGGCCTACGACGCGCTGAACGCCGCCGGCGAGATCGGCCTCGAGGTGGTGGTGATCGACCACCACATGATGCGCGAGACGCCGCCGACGGCGCGCGCGCTGGTCAATCCCAACCAGCTCGGCTGCGGCTCCGGCGAAGGCGTGCTGGCCGCGGCCGGCGTCACCTTCGTGCTGCTGGCGGCGCTGAACCGCGAAGCGCGGCGGCGCGGCTGGTTCGAGGGCAAGCCCGAGCCCGACCTGCGCCAGTGGCTGGATCTCGCCGCGCTCGGCGGCATCTGCGACGTGACCCAGCTGGTCGGCTTCAACCGCGCCCTCGCCGCGCAGGGCCTGAAGGTGATGTCGGCCTGGGCCAATCCTGGGCTGAAGGCGCTGCTCGACGTCGCCGGCGCCAAGGGCCCGGCCAGCGTGTTCCACGCCGGCTTCATCCTCGGGCCGCGCATCAACGCCGGCGGCCGCATCGGCCGTGCCGACCTGGGCGCCCGGCTGCTCTCCACCGACGATCCGGCCGAGGCGCTGTCGCTGGCGCAGGAGCTCGATGCGCTCAACGCCGAGCGAAAGAACGTCGAGGCTGAGATCCTCGAGGCGGCGATCTCCAACATCGAGGCCGGCGCCAACTTCGACCCCGATGCGCCGGCGATCGTGGTCGCCCAGGAGGGCTGGCATCCGGGCGTGATCGGCATCGTCGCCAGCCGCCTGCGCGAGCGCTACCGCCGCCCGGTCGTGGTCGTCGGCCTCGACCGCGCCAGCGACATCGGCAAGGGCTCCGGCCGCTCGCAGCCCGGGGTGAACCTCGGCCGCGCGATCCAGGCGGCGTTCGACGAGGGGCTGCTGCTGGCCGGCGGCGGCCACGCCATGGCCGCGGGCCTGACGCTGCGACCCAGCGCCATTCCCGAGTTCCGCGCCTTCCTGTGCGAGCGCCTGGCCGGCGAGATGGTCGAGGCCGAGGCCGACGACGCGCTGGAGATCGACGCCCTGGTGACGCCCGGCGCCGCCGCGCGCCCGCTGTACGACGCTTTCCGGGCGATGGAGCCGTTCGGACCGGGCAATCCGGAGCCGCTGTTCGCGGTCGCCGACGTGAGGGTGGAGCGGGTGACCCCGATGCGCGGCGGACATCTGCGCTGCACGCTGGTGGGCGGCGGCGGGGCCCACATCCGCGCCATCGCCTGGCGCAGCGCCGACACCCCGATCGGCCAGCGCCTGCTGGCCGGCGGCGGCTCGCTGCACGCGGTCGGCAAGCTCAAGGCCGACGACTGGAACGGTCGCAACACGGTCGAGCTGGAGATCGAAGACCTCGCCGACCCGCGCATGACCTGAACCCGCGACCCCGGCGCTTGCACACCCCCGCCGGCGCGGATATATCCCCCGCTCTTCCCGCCGGGCCCTTCGTCTATCGGTTAGGACATCAGATTTTCAATCTGGGAAGAGGGGTTCGACTCCCCTAGGGCCTACCAATCTTCCGCCATAGCGGGCTGTATTCGCCGCACCTTCCGAGCCACGAGCGCGCCGAGCTTGATCATTGGCCGTTCGACGAGGCGGTAGCTCACCTCAGCGACCGCGTAGCTGGCCGCGAGGGGGTCAGCGCATACCACAGGGCGAAGCCGCCCCGTGCCAGCCGTGCTGCGGCGTGATGGCGCCGCGCAGCAGCATGACGATCTCGAAGTGCCAGAGGTAGATCGAGAACGAGACGACGCCGATGCGGGCGACGAACCGGTTCACCAGATAGCGGCCGCCGCCACTCGCCAAGCCGTGCGCCAACAGGGCGAAAGCGACGGTGGGGCCGATGTTCGCGAGCTCCGGCGGCGGCCAAACGAATGGCAGCGCCAAGATCAGCGCCAGCGACACGGCGACTTCGCTCTCGGCGACCCGTCGAGACGCTGGCGGCGCTTGCCACGCGATCATCCCGGCCAAGAAGGTGTAGAGCGCGCCCGGTAGCCACATGGTCGCAAAGCGGGTGACCAGATCGGCTGGCGTGTTCGGATAGACGGCGCCCAGCATCGACAGGACGACCGGGAAGCTGGCGATGAATGCGAGCGTGTAGGCGACGCCCGCGGCGAGCGCTGCAGTCGCCGACCGAAGCCAGGCTGCCAGCAGCGGGAATACGGTATAGAATCCGAACTCGGTGGCGATCGACCAGCTTCCGGGCGCCACGGCGTTGTACATCTCGGGCGACCATCCGTTCAGGAAGACGAAAGTCAGCCCGACCGCTGCGGCCCCAACCCCGTTCGGCGCCCAGTAACTCCGCGGCCACCAGGGGAAGACGAGATAGAAGATCGCGGCCAGCCAGAAGGCCGGCGCGATCCTGAACAACCGTCTGATGTAGAAGCCGCCGCCCCGTCGTCTCGTCGGCGCCGGCTGGCGGTCAGGGTGAAAGCGGAGACCACGAAGAAGAGCAGAACGCCCGTCGATGCGAAGTCGGCGCATCGCTTCACGACGAAGGGAAGATCGGGCGTCAGCTCTTGGACGTGCGTGGCGACAACCGCCGGCACCGCATAACCCCTGAGGGCGTCGATGTAGCGGTAGTGGTTGGGCGCCCCGCTCACCTGGTGAGACTAGCAGCGTACAGCCTGGTTTCCAGCTTGAAAACGAGCCGTCGTGGGCGCCGATGCTTGCGCAAGACGAGCAGAGACGAACGAGACCTCGACACTTCGAGCCGCGCTTGTCACACGACTTGGCGCCGCGCCGGACACTTCGGTCTTCACCTGAGGCGTGCGTCTATTGACCGCGACGCTGCGTCGAAAGACCGCGCGGGCCTAGTGAGTCGTTACCAAATATTGACGGCTCTCTTCTCGCGAGAACAATGTTATAGTGAGCGCCCCGCTTAGGCCCTTTTTCCTGGCGGGGCGCAGTGAGGGGCGGATGTCTGAGACAATGTATGGGGAGGCGCAGCCGTACGACGACCCAGTTCGCATCAGTGGTCGCGTAAAGTGGTTTGACGCCGGCAAGGGTTACGGGTTCGTCGTTCCTGACGATCCGAGCCAGACGGGATCGAGGGACGTGCTGCTGCACGTCACCTCCTTGCGCAATCTGGGACGAGAGAACGCGCTCGAAGGTTCGGTGATCGTCTGCGACGTGGTCAAGCGGCCTAAGGGCTGGCAGGTTTCCGACATCGTCGACCTCGACGAGACGTCGGCGGCGCCGGCGATGGAGCGTCCGCGTCGCCAGTTCGATGGCGACGGCAACGGTGGCGGCGGCTTCCGGCGGGACCGCGGCGGCGACGATCGGCCACGCGGCGGCTTCGGCGACCGCGGCGGCGATCGTGGCGGCGGCGGGGGCGCACGGTTCGAGAGCGTCCGCGCGCCGCGCCGGCCGGCGGCTCCGCGCGGGCCGCTGGAGCGGGCCAAGGTGAAGTGGTTCAACCGCACCAAGGGCTACGGCTTCGTGGTCCGCGACGGCGAGCCTGGCGACATCTTCGTCCACATCGAGACCCTGCGCCGCAGCGGCCTGGAAGATCTGCAGCCCGGCGCCGATGTAATGGTCCGCTTCGCCGAAGGCCCGAAGGGTCTGGTGGTGGCTGAGATCGAGGTCGATCGGCTATAGGGCCCACCCAGCCGCTCTGGTCGGCGTTGTTGGCGGAGCGGCGCTCGCGATGAAGCAGTTACTGGTGGCCGTCGCCGCGCTTGCCGTGGTGCTGCTGGCTGGACCGATCGCGACCGCGGCGGTCCCGGTCTGGGGCGTCAGCGTCGTCCACACCTATCCGCACGACCGGGACGCCTTCACCGAGGGCCTGTTCTACCTCGACGGCTTTCTCTACGAGAGCACCGGGCTCAACGGGCAGTCGTCGGTGCGCAAGGTGGACCTCGCCACCGGCCGGGTGCTGCAAAGCCGCAGTCTCGGTCCGCAGTATTTCGGCGAAGGCATCGTCCCCTGGAAGGACCACTTGATCCAGCTGACCTGGCAAAACCACGTCGGCTTCGTCGACGACCTGGCGAGCTTCAGGCAGCTCCGCCAGTTCTCCTACACCGGCGAGGGTTGGGCGCTGACCCAGAACAGCCGCCAGCTCATCATGAGCGACGGCACCCCGCAGCTGCGCTTTCTCGACCCAGCCACGCTGAAGGAGGTGCGCCGCCTCACCGTCACCGCTGACGGCCAGCCGGTGAAGAACCTCAACGAGCTGGAATGGGTGAAGGGCGAGATCCTGGCCAACATCTGGCTGACCAACTTCATCGCCCGCATCGACCCGGCCACCGGCAAGGTGACGGGCTGGATCGACCTCACTGGCCTGATGAACCCGGCGGAGCTGGGCGGTGATCCGGACGCCATTCCGAACGGCATCGCCTATGACGCCGCGCGGGACCGGCTGTTCGTCACCGGCAAACGCTGGCCGAAGCTGTTCGAGATCAAGCTGGTCAAGCGTGGAGGCGCCGGTGGCTGACGAGTCCGCGCACCGTCCACTCGACCGGGCCGACGACCTGATCCCCGAGCCGCCGGCGGGGTTTCGCCGCTCGTCCGGCCGCGGCGCCTTTACCACCCACAACGGTCCCCACTTCAATAACGAGGCCGGCGTCAAGGCTTTTTTCGCCCTGAAGCGCCACTGCAACGGGATCGGCCTGCTGCACGGCGGCATGCTCTCGGCCTTTCTGGACGGAGTGTTGGCCAGCGCGGCGGCGCGCAGCGGCGGCGGCACGCCGATCACCGTGCACCTTTCGATCGACTTCCTCGACATGGGCCGCGCCGGCGACTGGGTGATGGGGGAGGCGACGCTGACCCGCGCCACCAGCGACCTTGCCTTCGTCGAAGGCCGCGCCCACGTTGGCGGCCGCAGCCTGGCGCGGGCCACCGGCGTCTTCAAGCTGATGCGCCGGCGACAGAGCTAGGCGGTCCGTTCATTGCGGCGCAAGACGGCTCATGGCAAAGGGGGCGCTTCACCGATGACGGGGTGTAGCGCAGCCTGGTAGCGCATCTGCTTTGGGAGCAGAGGGTCGGAGGTTCGAATCCTCTCGCCCCGACCATCGGGACTTTGGAGCGAACGAGGCCATGCTGGCGCGCATCTACATTCCGGCCAAGAACGCCATGCAGTCGGGCAAGGCCAACACCAAGGAGTGGCTGCTGGAATTCGAGCCGGCCAGCGCCCGCCTGTCCGATCCGCTGATGGGCTGGACCGTCTCCAGCGACATGGACGGCCAGGTGCGGATAATGTTCGACACCCAGGGCGAAGCGGTCGCCTACGCCCAGCGCCACGGCATCGCCTTCGAGGTGCTGGCGCCCAAGCAACACCGCAGGACCATCAAGGCCTACGCCGACAACTTCGCCTTCGGCCGCAGAGAATCCTGGACGCACTGAGGCCTGAAGATCGCCGCCCGTAGCTCAACCGGATAGAGCACGCGCCTTCTAAGCGCGGGGTTGCAGGTTCGAGTCCTGCCGGGCGGGCCAGTCCTCACCCGCAGGGGGAAGGGGGACCGCGCAACGGTGGAGGTGGTCTCGCCGCCCCCGCGATCTAGCATTACAGTTGCACTCTAATCTTGATGTGAGCCCGTCGAGCTGCCGCTTGATGGGCTCTTCGCCATAGAGACCAGGCAATGATCTCGGCGGGCTCGATCTGCTGCTGAGCCAGCCGGTTGGCGATGC
>Ga0302325_10012624_pt1 | contig 18099 bp, 21 predicted proteins | sample Palsa_T0_2_FD_201948 | JGI IMG/M metagenome (GOLD analysis project Ga0302325, IMG submission 201948) | Peat permafrost microbial communities from Stordalen Mire near Abisko, Sweden - Palsa_T0_2 | ecosystem: Environmental > Terrestrial > Soil > Palsa > Peat permafrost | place: Sweden: Abisko...
AAAACCACTTCGCATCACTTTGGCCAACAATAGCAGGACGGAGCCATTTCGGTTCAAGTAACAGAATACGAGCTCAAGCCCGATCTTCTTCAGCATGCAGTTTCGAAAAGTCTTGACCATCTTCTCGTTGCACTATATCGCTATTGTTTTGTCCGAACTTGCTGAGGTAAGTTAAGTCGCATTATTTCGTGTTCTGACTTCGTCCATTTCGCAGTAAGGTTCAGAAAACACTTGGCTTAGCTACGGATGGGAAAAAGGGACTATGGGACGTATTGTAATCTTATCATCCGGCCGACTCTGTTGATAACAATAGTGCTCCCAGGCCTGTTAAAACCCCGTCGAGTCCCGACTCGCTGGTCAAGCGAAGTGTGGCATGCGCACAAATTAACGGAACTGCATACACGACCGGGGGGAATACGTTTGAACTTTTCTGCGATACTGCGTACGATTGGACCAAGATACTTTCCATCACCTACACCACCGATTTCACCACTTGTATGGATCAATGCGTGGCATGGAATGCCAATATGCCCCAAAAGTGTGTGGGCGTGACTTGGGCCCAAGGCCAATTGGGGCCACATGCAGTTTCTGGAGGGAGCCAATGTTACTTTTTTTGGACAACTACCGGCATCGTTGCGGTCCCTGGTCAGGATCAAGACAGCGGACAATTGCTAATTTCACCCACACCATCGGTGCACTCTCTCTAGAGAATTTCTAACTGCAACAGACAACTGCAATAGTAATCTAGGCCCTCACGGACCCGGCTTGCGTTTCCCTCAACGAAACCATATATAAGTCAACTCCTGGTGCACAGTTTTTTGTAGTTTGTGACGGGATATTTTTGTCAACGGTGTACGACGCCCAAGCTGGAGATTTGCACTTCAGCCTTGCGTCTGACTTTGTTTCTTGTATCAATGGGTGTGCCGAGTGGAATACAAACTCCAGTTTGCCACAGTGCATCGGCATTTCATTTGCCCTTGGGATTTATGGTCCAGCAGGACAAGGAAAAGGCAGTTGGTGCATGTACAGATGGGTTATTAGTCAAGAAAATCTTGAATATGAGAAAGGTTGGAGCGTTGCTCTTCTCCAACTCGAGATTAGTCAGCCAACGGTGAAAAAACACCTTTAGCTTTGCTAACGTTGTAAGGCCACATCAACCAAACTGTTAAATACTGCTACTTCCACAATCTCCTCTTCTGGGGGAGCAACCATATCAGAGGAAGGCGGACTTTCACACGGAGCAATTGGGGGTATCGTTGGAGGTGTAATTGGCATTTTGCTTATCGTTGGTTTGATTATTTTCTTCCAGAAACGAAAAAGATCAACGGCATTGCCGATACTCAAGGTCATTGGAGGTGGGCTAGAGCCTATTGGTACGCAAGAGGATGATATGAAACAACCGAGCGGGAGACTTGAAACGTTGGAGGACCGTCGTGCGGAGAAGCCTGGTGGAAGAGTCGGTAAATGGGAAGGGGAATACCCTCGTGGAAGATTGGATCCTACCCAAGTCTCAGCGAAATTTAAAGTCCTCCACAAGGCATGTAAAACTGCAGCTCGAGGGTATTTAGCTTCCTTTTGAGGCGCTGCACAAAGTCCATAAACTTGATCATCTCACCATTTTCCCCTAGTGGCCACAGCAATTGCGATGACCGACATCTCGTGATGGCTATTCTTAGCGCTCTTTTACTAGCTCTTTAAAGGCGCCTGATAAACTCTCCGGAGGAGCCATTGAGGGCGTGTCAACACCGAGCAGTGGGAAGGTGAAAACTCTCATCCTTCCATGGGGCAGGATGCCGGCTCGTCTCTTCGGCCATCACTACGCCTCCTACGATATCTTTCTCCAAATTCTTCTTGCAAGGCGCACGTAGCCCTCGACTGAGTAGTACTACATCAATATGATCAGTGGCTATCCATCTCAGTACTAATATACCGGCGACGAAGAAGACTGTCAACATCTCGACCTACTAGTCTAAGATCTTACCAGTCACCACTGACAGACGGCCCCTTCAAGGTACTTTGCGCAATTGGTCACCTTGCCTACGAGCCATACATGGAGGATTTCCCTTGTCTTCTCCGCCACGCACCTCGAACCGCCTTTGATCGAGCCATTCTCCCAACTCCAGACTTTCAACACGGAAGACTGGGCCTGGGAACCCGCTTGGCCAACGCAATGGACAAGTCTGACTAGTTCAAATCCCTCGATACGACGGACATTCATTCTTCCTGCACGAAGTTACCCCTAGACACTTCGTGATGCCAAGCCTTCGTCAGATGGACACATTGCCGTGACTATATACAAATGGTTCAGGCAAAGGTTCACAACTTGTTGAAATCACAGTGCCGCTTATAAGTGAATATCGTTCAGGGTTGTGAATTCCGTGAACGATAGTGGTTCATTTGGGTATGATTAGAAAATGCCCTGAAGTTAACTCCTGTAATACACAGTTCAAAGCCTTCTTCCTCGGGGAACTGTATTGACTGAGCCGCTAAGTTCCTTCTTTTCATCTGCTTTTTGAATCTAGCTCTTTTCTCCACAGTCTCCATGAGATAAATGCCAATAGTAATGCTAGTAGAAATTCACCTTAGCAAGTTGCCATGGCCACACGGTATCCCCTTTGGCAGAGCGTAGGCTATTCGGTCGCAAATCTCAATTAGTGGCCCGTCAAAGCATGAATTGGAGTAAGTTAAAGTGACGTTGGTGAAAAAGGTTGGTTTTTGCATTACTTTTTTAGGAATATGCATTAATTTAACTTATGTAAAAGGAAAAAATCAGGAATTAAGTTTGGACGAAATGGCAAATTGTAGAAGTGCGAACCGTGCAAAGATAAGGAGAGCTATGACTCGTCTTCATTGGCCCTTCGGTGTGGGATGAAATGGCATGTTGACGCAAATAACGAGAACTCTTCTGGCAACCTCTTATTTCAGCTGCCTTGCAACGCTAGACACTTTGCACTCAAAACGACCACTTCGCACAAAGGCTTATTATACTGCGGAATACTTATCCAACATCAATCATTGAAGCCGATAATGGTAATTCCGGATTCCTGCCCCTTCTTCGCCAGGTAAGGCTGGTTTGCCTCTAGCCTTTTACGCTATGGAAAAAGAAGACCAAACCAAAACAAGGGGAGGTGCAAACACACCAATCTCCGTTACATCGGAATTCGAGCTAAAGATTCGTTACCCGACAACAGCCCCCATTGATGGCACGTCACCACGTCCCTATCCCCTCCTCCTAGATATCGTATTTGTCCACGGCTTTGGGGGCTCTGTGATCGGCACATGGACATATCAGGGATCGGATGGTTTCTGGTCGCTTTGGCTCCCTGAAGAAAAGGGGTTGCAGAATGTTCGAATCCTAACGTTCGGCTATAACGCAAACTGGAATCCAATTACAGGCGGAAGAAATGTTCTCGACATAGCGGGATTTGCAGGTCAACTACTTGACGCCATGGAGTTGCACTACCACAGAAATGGTGAGGTACAAACAGACTGTTTCGATGTTGACTGTTAGACACCCACTATCTTTGTGGCTCACAGCATGGGCGGCTTGGTCGTTAAGAAGGTTGGTTATTATATGCTCTCGCTGACTGTTAGGCAATAATTCACACGCACAACTCTCAAATTTATACGAATCTCGCTAAAAACTTCAAAGGAATTGTGTTTCTTGCCACCCCTCGCCGAGGCGCGGAGCTAGCCAAGATGTTGTCCAATTTATTGACAGTGACCTTCATACAACTGCTCTTTGTTGACCAACTTCGAGAACATTGCGAAACCGTTGCCGAGATTAACACGGCCTTCATTGATCGAGCTACGGAATTACAGTTAGTTTGCTTTTATGAGAGCACAGGAATGCCCCTTGTAGGGGTACACCAGCTGCCCAGCTCAACTAACAGATAGGTCATCATGCTAATGTTTTCTGCCACCCTGGTCTTTGCAGGGGAAAAGCAAGCTGCGCTAAACGGGAACCACAGTGAAATAGTCAAGTACCAAACAAATACGGATGACAACTATGTTTGTGTCTCAGGGAATTTGGAGATCATGGCCAGTCGAATTCGGTCGCCAAAACCCACACAAATCCTAAAGGCCCTCGGAATTCCTGTTAGGGAAGATGTTCGGAACCAGCCTGGAACCTTTGAGGCCTTGGAGCGTTTGGCAGACATACACCTCGAACAAGGAAAAGCTCCTGAAGCCTTGTCCCATCTAGAGACGGCATTAGCCCAAGTTAAAGACAAGGTGCCGGAAGATGATCCAATGATGATCAAGATTATGAGAGGCTTTGAACATACACATGATCTACTGCCTAACTGGGACGAGGCAGTGGATATACAAGAGAAGCTGCTAGTTTTGGCCCAGAAATCCGGCAGCCCTGAACTCCCACACAAGGGACCCGCACCGTGAAGGCATAGATTAAAATGAAAATTGCATGAAGGGATAATGTTTCTCATAATACATATTCTGAACCATTGCTACCTACTACTCTACCTACTCTCTAATTACACAACTACTTACTTGGGGGTTGGATAAGAAGTATATCCTTCGACTCCCTGACCAACACCTGCCACCTGAACCATATCTCTCTCCGCGACACTGGCACTCTTATCTCCGAGCGGCTTCCTCCATCCGGCAATCGACTTCATGGCTCGGAGGTGAGGCTCCTTTCCGTTTCTGAATAACCTCGACATTCGAACTAATAAAACAGGTTTCGTGCAGGAGAGGTCCAATTGGATCCCACGGCAGCTGTGAAAGTTGTTGCTCTCGGTCTGCATGTTCTTGCGCCGTCAACTTTGGTCCACAAGGTATTTTGTCCTTAACGCAGGCCTCACAGCGACTGTTTGATTCCACAAAAACACACTGTTATCAACGAGATGCAATAAGTGATTACCAATTGCTTCCTTTTGCGACATGGAGAACACTTGAGGGTACCTTTCGGCCCGAAGGGGCTGTTCGGCATCTTGCATTTTTTCTACTCTATGGGGCCATCTCGCGATTCGTAACCGCGGCTGACTTTCGTTGAGGAACGAGTTCTCATGGCAACGAATCAATAATTTCAGATAACTTTGATAAAACTTCGATTTCAGATAACTTCAGAGTTGTGTGGAAGCAGGGAAAATTTGTCGTCTTATACTGCGCTATGATCTACCACGATAACGACGGGAACGATGGAAATACGAAACTTACGGATAATCCGAGATATCGAGGAAAATGTTATATGGGAGATACGTACGAAATTCGGAGAATTCTAAAAATAGCGAGAAATACGGAGAAGCGAGAGATACGGGAAATACGGAGAACCTGGGAAATGCACAAATGCGATACTGGCAAAGCGCATGGAAAATTACGGTAGATATGGCAGATACAAGAAAATACGGAGTGAGGAGGACAGGGAAATGTGATACTAGCTAAGCGCACGGAAAATTGTGGCAGATACGGCAGATACTAGTATGAGAAAATATGGGAAATGCGGAGAACGTGGGAAATGCGGGAAATGCGATACTGGCTGGCAGATACGAGAAAATACGTGAAGCACGCGACACAGACAGTGTGAAAATGATTAGTGTTTAATTGACTTTAGCAGTGTGAAAGACGAGTGGACAGCCAAGGTGATGATAAGCAAGCAAACCGTAAGACGTAGAATGCTGCCTGAGTAGGGAAATTCTATTAAAAAATACGGAAACATGCTATCACTGTCTATCAACTCAGTCTTTCCGGCGACGCGCCAAGCGGCGCTACTGTGTCGTTGCTTCCTGACCATGCGAAATATACGGAGGCATGGCTGAAAAGGCTAAATTCCGCATTTCCGCTTCCGAAGCCGCTTCGAATCCTACAATTGAAAAGGGCTGTCCTGGAATTTTCCTTCCCCTAGATACCGAACAGATGTTTTCTTCTACTGCATCAAGGGTCAGAAAGCCTGTGGACGTGTAACACCCAAACCATACGATCATTAAATATCGTAGCCCCCTTGGCCACACCAAGCGGAGACATCGATGCCCACGCTGCGCAACAAAACATGGAAGCGTGAGTTGCATAGTATTCTTGTTCTGAAGGGTAGTGCTTTGTCCCGATCGATGGGGGACCTTGTAAAGCTTGCGCCAAGGACGACGTGGAATGTGATGGCGCTCCAGACTCCCTCCAAGCTCTAAGCGCCTGACTCGACGACGTTGTTCAACGACTTGCAGTGGTGGAAGCCCTGGTCTCTACAACTCCCAGTTTGACAGAGACGTTGACTCTATCTCAGAACAGCAAGACTAACTGCTAGGGCTTCATTCGGCGGCTCGACTAAACGTTCTCACCTTTCAAACACGCCATCAGATCGCTTTGGGTGCTTTTTATTTCTCGTATCTTTAAGGTGCTGACAATCAGGCCGTGCGATACAGTTGCAAAAGCCCTCAGAGTGGAACACATGTTCTTCCATATACTCATGGAAGCAGATGTTATCAACGAAGAATACGCCAAGGTCATTGCGAAATTCTTTGGCGCACATCACGCAGTCCAAGACTCTGAACCCAGTGACCCTACAGTACGTCTTCTGGACATTGACGACATTTCTGGGATTGATGGAACCGCCATGTACCTTCTATTTACGTGGACCAAAGGATTGCCACAGTTCACAGCGCAAGTCAAGGCTAGTCACTCCAATGGTATGAGTGTTGTCATCCGCTCTGCTGCAACCAGTGTTGGTACCATAGAAGTCCAATCCTGAATTGAATGGTTTTTGTGGCGGACTAGTACAAGTGATTCCGATCCCTTAAAGGACATAATGATTACAAGTGGAAAGAAACTAGGACTGGTCTCTAGTGAATATTTCGGAGCGATATTGTTTCATGAACGGTATCATCCTTTCATTCTTTAGTAATTAATGACGGCAGGACTAAACAGTTTTCAAGACCTTTGGTGTCACTGGATACAGAAGATGAGATTGAAGCGTTCTGTGGGCAACTCGCTGCCGAATTGTGGGACAATGGTGGAATTCCTGAAAATTATCCGTCGTCTCTTCCCCCGGAGTGGCAAACTGCCTTTACTTCTATAGGCGAAGCAAACCACACGGTCTTCTAGTGCAGGGGCGCCATAGGGCCAGGTGTATAGACGGTTAATGTGAGTTCATTAGTGCTACTATAGAAAACAGTGTAAGATTGGAGATCATATAGGATTATCAGTAATGATTGAGAGTACATCTACCATTTCATCCCTATGAGCAAGTTTTTGGGTAATATACTCGGACAACGTATAGTGTTTGTGCACTCTCATGGAGGTAAAACCCTACATACTATATATGTATGTCCTTCCTTTATGATCGCATGGTGGGGACAGCTAGATCGTCTCTCTCATACCATTCGAAATGACGAAAATATCGGAGCAACTGTTCTTTAATTTAGAAGGGCCGTTTGCAAAGAATCCGGAGCAAAAAGGCTGATACTGTCCGCCCTGTCCGATCGAGGCTGTTTGTATTATTTGAACTAATGGGACATGAGCTTGTGGGAAGAAGGTGCTCTGAGCGGTCGGAATTGAAAGCAGTGTAACTTTATTATTTGAGGCAAATTCCGTTCATAGGACCGCTTTGGGCACAAAGTGACAATCTATTTTTAGATTCTTAAAAATCGTTGCGTCCATAAGTTTCCGAACGGGCCGTGGCCCTCCCGGCCCAGTGTTGCCAAGCCGCACAGGCTCTTTAGGCGGACCGTGCACGCACATAATCTCCCGGTAACCCCTGGATTCGACTATCCGATCTAGCCGTAAAAAATGTTCGTACCGAGCCTTTTCATGTGTCGACCTTCGATGACAACAAACACGTTGGACCCACCTCGAACATTGGGGTGTCTCAGGTTGACCGAGTTGGTGCTCTTCATCACTAGTACGTCCTATTCAACTTCTCTGGGCGTATTCTGACTTCAGTTCTCGGACTTGGGATAGCGCTGCAGATTGTTTTGCCGGGTCGTGAATCCATCGTCAACTTGATTACGGTAACAAACCCATCGCGTTTTGCCTTGTCGGCTGATCAAGTAGGGTGTGGTGGGTACCGGGGGATTGACAGCACTGCTGGTGAGTGCGTGTACGTGTTATAACGGCTTTGTACTTCCAAGTATGGTTCGGGCTTGTTGCGTCTACTGATATCGTGCCAGTTTGCTTGGACATTCTCAACTGGCTCCTTCTCCTAGTCACGTACCCTTCCCTGTTCTCCACCCAGTGCTGACGGCAATAGTATCGTGCTGCAGTTGATCTATTTAATTCGGGAAATCAAAATATCGGAATTCTTTGCATTCGGCGCTCCCAACTTCATGCTCGTCCTCTCCGTTCTTCCAACAATCATCACCATCATCGATTGCGTCCTCTGGTATTCCCTACATACCCCCGTTGAGTAATTGTAGGGTCCTTGTGTTTGTGTCACTGATCTTGACTACTGCGAGGGCTTATCAACTTACACATTCACGGCGACATTCGCATCATACTTTCGTGGACGGGAATGATTTTTACGGATCGCCGAGAACGGGACTTCATGGTAGTGATAACAGTGTTATTTATCAGCCGCCGCGGCCGAGGAGTTTTACAAGACCGTCGAGTCGATTGAGGGAAAGCGAGGACGGTTTGGAGGCTCCGGAGCAACCGGAGAACGCGTCGGTCTGAGCATTGTGCGTACGGCATCCATAGACTTGCAAGTTAAAGGGACAATGTTATAGGATTTTTAGAGCCAATTGTGCTGGCTGGCGAATATTTACAATAATACCATCCTGGCTTTAGCCTTCCCCTAGTCCGGTCAGACGTTGATATCTATGACAGTTCCAAAGGGCGACAGCCAGTACGATGATCTTCTACTTGAAGCGATCGTACCGATCACGAAAATGGAGCGCACAAGCCAACTGCGATTCCATGTATATGATAAGTGTTCGCTCCGGTCAACGATCTCGCCCTGAGGTGTATTATGCTGGCTATGCCCCCCCTTTTACGGGATTGAAGTTGAACGGACGTCAAAATGTGTAATTGCACAGAAATTAAACAACGATATCTTGGATGAGTCCGATAAGTTAAACGTCAGTAACTGCTAATAAGTACAAGACAGCACTGATATAGTGATAGAAAAGTGTCAGGGACACAAGCACTGCAGCCATTGCAATGACTTTTATAATTATGATAAATAATATTTCTGTCCGCAACATGTCCTTCTCGGCCCGCTCAAAAGCATAAAGCCGGTAGATTTTCCAACCGCATAATCCGTGTAACAATATCATATGGAGCCAGATCTGGTCATTGTGACATACCACGTTGAAAATGCGGAGACTCCACACATCCACAACCAGCCAAAACAAGTACCAAAACCAATGTTGCAATGCCTTCCACATTGCGTAGCCAGCTTTAGAATAGTAAATTGTCTCACTCATACAGCAGACGATGGTCCACGGGATGAGAATCAAGAGGTGCGGTCCTGCCAGCTATAAATTAGCAATTTTTTTCAAGAAATTTGTACATTGCCAATTGTCCTTAATACGGATTCTATGAAGCATGCCACTTCAGCATGGTGAAGTTGCTCTACCAGGCCGACAACGTTCGGATGTTCCAGGATATCTTCCCATACTGCAACTCGCAAATCACCTTCCCGGACCATGTTGCACGCCTGGTCTAGATTCTCTCGCAATACTCGATTATTCGGATACATGGTTACCAGTTTCTTGAGAGCCAAGATCACCGTCAAGTTGCACTCGACTTTCGAAAAGACCGCCGGCGCAAAGGTAGCCCACAACCAATCCGGCCGATTACTCCCAAATTCTTGCAATGCCGCAGTCGCCCCCTCCGTAGCTCCAGTTGTTTTGCACACATCCTTTAACCCCTGCAGCAAGATCCGGACGTCCGATTGATTGGGATCCCCTGCTTCTTTGACCAAGGTCGACACAAACTCCTTATCCTCGCAAAGCTCGATAAGTGTAGATGACTTCAACACCGAATGTGGATCGTCGTGCACCATATCCCTCCATGCCTGGCTCGCTAGAGGACTGTCGTCGTGCTCTGTACAAGATTTCACCAACTGGTCTCGAAAAATCTTATGGCTGGGATGTTCTGAAGCCAGCTCCTTCCAGATAGTGATCGCCGAATCCGGCTTTTCGATTTTTTTACATATTATCGCCAACGAGTCATGAAGTTCTCGACGTGAGGGATAGGTTGCAATCAACTGTTTCCAAAGCTCAAGTGACTCGGACCAGTCCAGCGTTTGTGTAGTCAAATCGTCGAGTGCAGCGTTATCTGTCACAGTTTCGGTCAGAGCAGTCCAGACCCGTATTGCCGAAGCGCTTTCCTGCCTTGACTCATAAAAGCCGCCCAATCGCGTAAGGAAATCGCATTTCCCCTTGTGTCCGTCAACCACGTGCTTCCACTGGGTATACGGAGGAAAGGCCAGAAGGTCATCTGTTTTTTGAGTAACCGATGGACTCAAGATATGACGGAACGCCTCAGATAACAGTCGCAATTCAGAGGCTCGCGGTCTCGTTTCGTAGTTGAGGCTCAAGAGGCTGTCTCTGATTTTTGCAAAGTGAACTTGCACGACTTCTGGCACCGACGGGTTCGACAGAACAAGCTCTTTGGATTCGATATACGCGCGAACGTCCCAGTCATCCTTGAAAGCCTCGCTCTTGTTGGTGAGCTCGTGCAAAATACAACCGAGGGCCCAGATGTCGACTTTATTGGTAAATTGGTGTATATCGCGGATAGGCTCTGGAGCTCGATAGCCACCAGTCCCACGAGCAAGAATGGACGTGATTCCCCGTTTTGACGTTGCTTCGGCGCTCATGCCGAAGTCTCCTATTTTCCAAGAATTGGTTTGACGAGAGTAGAATACTGGCCGTCAGCAGTTGGAATCCTTAGGTAAATACCGTTGGACGGTTTTATATCTCTATGCACAACGCCGCTCGAGTGGATAAACTCCAAGCCCATCGCAAGGTGATTCATAATGGTCCAGATATTTAGCAATCGAGTGATGCCAGAACAATCCATCTGAACAAACACCGGAGGCTGCGAATGACGTTCAAAGCGATCATCGCCTGTCGTCAGGGACCTCTCGCCATGTATGTAGACATCCAAATTCAGGTCGTAGAGATCCATGTCAATAAAATAATAACTCCCGTCACAGTGGAGCCAGCCGTGATCAAGAACAGTGACGACGTGTTTATGACCCCCCGCCTGAGCGAGTTTGCCAAAGGCGGTAGCTTCTTTGAGAATATCTGCCCTTGGGATCCCACCAAACAGACGGATCAACTTTCGCGCGAATCGCTATTCCTTTAGTACTTGACAGAAGTTCGTTTGAACGTACCTTCTGATCCTGCTCATTTTCCACCGTCACTCTGAGTATCTAGCAAGTCAGACATTATTGGCTTAACGATGGTGCCTCATGAACTTCGGCAAACCCTCCTTGACCGATCATCCGTTGGTGTGAGAGGCCGGCGTCTTTGCCCGTTGTCCAGCTGTGGATAGCTTCCGTCTCCATCCGTACCGCTAGAGGAAATAAATCGGTTCGATAAGCCTTAGTGCGTGCAGCCTGAGCTTGGTCAGTGACTTCGGGAGAGACGATTTCACCCGATTATCGCAAAGGATTACGAGGCACCGTGGCTGTGTATTCCGAAGCCGACTTAAAGTTATCCCAGCCTCCAAAGGCTATTATGTCAGGCAACACGCTCTCAGCCTACGCTTTTAGGGGGAAATTCCGGCACGGCTCGCTATTTTACCAATCAAGCCTTTCCGTATGTAACCGCACACGCCAAGCAATCGGGTCGATAACGCGCACCAAGCCTCTGGGATTCGGGAAGCAGGGCAGCTCAGCACTGGATAGCACGGAAACGTTCGGACAGCCTCTCTCACCGACATCTTCGGTCCGTGCAAGTTTGTCCCTCCATTGCAGATCGAACGTCACGGTCTTCTTGACTGCGCGCAACGAAATCGGGCCAGACAATGGGGAAAACAACCTTCATACGAGCGTGTCTTATCCTTTCATTATGTTTACAAACCGTGAGCCAAGGTCTATACCCACTACACCCCATTTGTAACCTTCTTACAAGTAGAATGCGGTGTGAATGGCTCAACGACATCAATTCTGAACCAAAATAATCTTCAACCTTTGCAGAATTGCACTGTTGTGAGCGGCAACGTATTTGTCCGCGCTCGGGGTCCTCCAAATGACTTGGAGGACTTTGTCATCCCCGAGAACTGGACATCGATACTTGGAAGCGTGTTCTGCAGTGGCGCCGGAGTCAACTGGACACTGACTTCTATTACAGCAAAGAACTTGAACTCGGTTGCCACGGGGGGCCCCTCGTCCACGTCGGTGGGCTTTGTGATTTCCGACTACTCCGGCCTGACTACCTTATCCTTCCCTAACCTCACGACCGTCGGCTCGAACGTGGTTCTCGCGCGGAATCCGTCTCTTCAAAACATCAATGGGTTTCAGTCGCTTTCAGCAGTCCATGGAAACCTCGATTTAACTGGAAATTTCAACAGCATCGACTTCAAGAATTTAAATGCTGTGAACGGCAGTATCAACATCCAAACGACTTCGAAGACATTCACATGTCCTGACTTTTCGAATGTCACTGTGTTGGGGAGTATTAATTGCGCGGGAAACGTTGCGGATCCTCAACCTCTCAGTATTGACAATTCAACAACCACGCCGCCAAATATCACTCCGTCAACGACGCCAAGTATACTGTCTTCTAGTACAGTCACTGCTGGCTCGGCTACTTTGTCTGCCTCCAACAGTGGCAAGCCTTCGTCGTCCACACATACGATAACGCGTGATGGTCTGTCCCTGCAAGACACTGCTGATATTAGCTCCGCTTACGTTGATGTTTTATATGGTACTCGCGTGGGTGGGATTTGCGTTTTATTTCTCTTAAGTTTACGGACTCGCAGTACATAGGATCCCAATTGAGACGCAGACTATCTAAACAATATCCTTTCTAAAAGGATGAGCACCCCCACCGATATACCAACTCATATCCGCGTCCCGGCCTTCGACTTCGCTCTTCCCATTGCCGAGATACTCAAACCTATTCCTACAGCGATACTTAATGACATAGTCTTCATACCGGGGCGTTCCAATTGCCTCCAAGTAATGCAACGTACTTCCGCACCAGGGTCCCGTTAACGGTCCGTCTTCGCGACCTTGTTTATACCATGATCTAGCATATCAGTCAACCAACGAACTCGAACCAAGATTCAAATGACAGACAGACATCCGGCCGCGGAAGGTAGCGGTATCAGGGGATATGGTATGGGTATTGTACCTGCATCGTTCGGACCACACCATAAGTTTCATATACTCATCCTTATGTTCGATAAACTCGTCCACACACTCCCTTTTAGGAAATAAATACGCGATATTCTCACGCGTCATTTTTCGCGCCACACTAAATGCGTAATCCAACGCCTTTTCAAGGGCCGGAAGAGCAGGTCCATTCGCTAAAGGTGCATTCGGTCCGGAAGTCACTAATCCAAAGTTAGATGAAGAAATTTGGTAGGGCAGCGAGGGGGACGAACTGAAGTAATTGGGGTAGCCGGAGGCCATGATCGAGAGGTATGCTTTTGCTTCGTCTTTCCATTCGTCCTGGAGGTCTGTTCCGTCGATGCCTATTAGTGATTAGAATACGAGAAAAGTCAACGGCTTAGGGGGAGGTACCGATGAGATGGAAGTTCGGACAGAAGGAGGTGTTGAATCCTGTTGCGCAGACAATGATATCGATTTCATATGCCTTGCCGTCTCGCGTGTGTAATCCTCTTTCTGAGATCTCAGTGATTTCCTCAGTGACGACTTCCGCGTTGTCCGCCACAAGCGCTTCTAAATACCCATGACCGGGCGTAAACCTGCAAGTCAGCATCAATCCCTCCAACAGGAAACGGGGATGTACCTCCTACACCCGACTCCAAACCCAGGAATAAGCAACCGACACAATCTCTCATCCCCCTTCAATCTCGCCTGCATCAACAACGTAAACGCCTCCACCGCCATTTTCTGTTCCCTCGAATCCTTCCGGAACAAATAAAACGTCGCGTTCATGGCGTCTTCGACCCATTTGCGGTATTTGAGTAGATATGCTGGATCTTGGAGACGCGCTATCTCGTCTTGTGGGTACGTTGCTTGGCGGCCGGCGCCTTGGGGGGCCATGTCTTCGCCGAATTCGGGGGTTATCCATGTTGGTGAGCGGTTGAAACTTATCAGTTTTTTGACGTCTGCCGTTAGTTGCGGAGTGAAAACATTGCAATCTGAGGGGGGGTTGGCATGGGGATGTGGGAGTTGGGTTGGGGGGTGTACGGGGTTGTAGTTGGGGGACAACTTGGATTCCACTGGAGCCGGAGCCGATGACTGCGACTGTTTTTCCGTGGAACTCGTACTCGTCTTTCCAGTTTGCGGTATGAAATAACTTTCCCTTGAAAGTATTCAAGCCAGGGATATCCGGCCATTTCCACGAGCTACCATTAGCCTGAGTGAACAAAAAACGTGATCGTCACTTTAACCACCCCGTAGCGTTAATAATGATCTCGGCATGATCCTTGAACTTCTCGCCGGACTTTGTATCCTCAATCTCCAACTCATAACGATACAGCTCGTTATTCCAGGTGGCTGAGACAACACGGGAATGGAATCGAGTGTGATTATTGACACCGTACTTATCGGCAAGGGATTTATAATACGTCCATATCTCTTTACTTCCCGCATAGAATCTGCTCCATTCAGGATTCCCCTCCCACGAATACGTGTACTATCAAAGATCAGCCCATTCCGGGGACGGGGAGGGAAGAGATAAGGGGAGATACGGAATGAGCAGGGACATCGCAGGCGCAGCCTGGATACCGATTCTCAAGCCATGTCCCGCCGACGTCGTGATTCTTCTCGTAGATCTGGTATGTGATATCGAGGTCCTGGAATTTGTTATCTAGCTTGTGGACTGCGGCGATTCCGGTGAGGCCAGCGCCGACGATAACGATGCGCAAGGGGCGGGTTTGGTAGATGTGTCGGTCCAGGACCGAGTATGAAGACATCGTCGAGGGAGGCGATGAGTCGGGACAGATGAGTGACCGGATTGAGTGAGAGAGTTCCCTGGCAGGTTGGCAAACTCGATCTGAAGACGAGACAGGCAACAGCAAAGATTTGTTGTTTGGCACGCACAGGATCGCCAGAGCCCCACTTGGCCCGGGGAAGCGCGGGGTGTGTGTGGGGTCGCGTCCGACATGAAAGGCCCCGCCAATATTTATGAAACGTCGCTTTAATTTCTCCAGCGAATCGCAGGCTCGGGTCGCTTAGAAGCTAAGTGTAGTTAAACAAGAGCCAGAAGTGCGCTATGGAGCTTGGCAAAGTAATAGAACACGTCTCGGAAGGGCGAGATATTGCATTACGTCCAAACTTCCGTCCAATAAAGATGCATCTAGAAGCCACAAGGCATCGAACCGTAACCCTCCCCAAACCATACGGTCAACGACAATTCTCTCGCGTGCGTAGTAGAATTCCCTGTAGCAGTATTCTTCACAGCATCGCTGCTCCCCACCGCTTGTCGTCGCTGTGGCCTCCGGAGCCTGCACACTAGCCAGACAATCTGCAATTGCCGCTTCCGTCTGCAGCCGCTGTCCAATGACCGCGGCGTTGGATGCCTTCCAACAGTTAAGACACTACCCCATGGTACGGGGAATAAGGTACCGCTCCATGGAAGGGTTATAAACGTCTGGCAATCTCCAAAGATGAGGTCTGACACGGGGTTACTAAGGGCGGAGGACCGGTGGGGATACGTGGATTGCGTAATTGAGGACCATCAGTGCCTCGACGGTTAGGCAAATATGTATGACTCAACTCTAATGGTAGCCAGACTCGAAGAAATATCAGCAAAAAGGGACTTTCAATTGCAGTTCAAGAATTGATGGCTGCCGTTTCGTCTACTGCTTGACAAGCAGAAATGACTTGCCGACAGAGCCCTTGGCCAGTACCTCGACAGTAAATAGTGGTGAACGGAAGTTCCCCGCCGCAAATCTCCCTGCGCGTCTGAGCGCTAGTCAAGGGACCAATGTTTCGCGCCTTATCCTCATTTCCGAAACGCCAACGCCCAACCAGCATTCCACCCTCGATAGCACGTCCGTTCGCAGCCAATAATGATTGGCCCGATCGGCCCTAAATTACAAAGTTTTTTCACAAAATTGAGGATCCGTGTGGCACGGCTGTGGGGGTTGCAAACTTCTAAAAATTTCGGTTCCGAAATGAATTGTGTGCCCCGGATTTTGTCCCACGTCCGGTTCACTCGTTCAGAGCCGCAGGGCCAGTAGAGTGTTGCGCCAGTAGCATAGGGATACAAAATTGGTACGCAGGCTCAATTCGCAGCAGTTGTTCATTGTCTTACTGAGAGCGTCCACGAGGGCTACAATTATACAAAGATGGCTCGTCTAAAATACCCTCAATCGTTCCACTCTCCTGCAGGCTGTTAACCTAGAACTGTGTGTACGACTTTTCGGAAAGCATGACCAATAGTACTAGCTTTGTTCCGCATCCACCTGATCTCGCTCACAGCCAATCAATGATATTCTCGTTATCTAACCTTTCCATCCATGAGCTGCTTTAAGGTTCCTCAGAGACGGTCTGATTACGACCACTAATCCATAGGAATAAACTGCCAGCTGCCCAGTGGCACCCCAAGTCTCCGAGTCTTCTCCTTCGCAACTCAATAACAGGACATGGAACTCTCTGATTTCGGTCAAACAGGGAAGACTGGGGTTCCAAACGTTGGCACATCGCCAATCAAAAACCATAATGGTCATCGCCAATTCGGAGTGCCAGGACAGAAGTCCTTGGCGCTGATGGTTGGTATGCTATTGATTGGCCTTCTCGCCGCTATCGGCCAGGATAGATTTTACACATTTTTGAATGGAAAAGGGACGGAAGATGTGGCCATCACGCAAGCATGGGCAATCCGCGTAGGCACGGCGTTTGCATTTTTGTTCAAAACCGTCCTCGTCGCCGTTGTTGCAAAAGCATTCTGCCTGGGTTTTTGGTTCACCATCCGTCGTGATGCCATTCGAGTCGGAACTATCGACGCTGTCTCCAATGTTCTCGGAAATCCTTTTCTTGTTTTCAATTACGAGCTGCTGACGAAGCGATCAAGTCTCGTCTTCCTGGCCGTAATAGCCTGGCTCATCCCCCTTTGCGCAGTCTTCTCGCCAGGGACATTGACAGGTTAATTTCATAACCGTCCAAAGCTAATCGTAGTTGTAACAAGTGCTTATACCGCCATAATCCCAACCGAAGTGCCCATAATTTCGAATCTATACAATGATGTCGGGTTTATCAGAATTGGGACCGGAGGGTCATATCTCGGACCCGCCGACCAGTTCAGTCGTTTCATATACAGGGTATTTACGAGCGGTATAATTCCGTGGCCGTCGCCATGTGGCAGTAATTGTTCCTACAGAGCAACTTTTTATGGCCCAGCATACAACTGCATCGAGGTCTATGATCCCCCTACCCTGCAGAATAACACAAACTTAACTGGACCCTGCCTCTTTTTCGCATCAGACATCCCAGGAAATTTGTCAGCTCAGGGACTGTGGATGCAGTTCTCCAAGTTCGCAGACCCCTTTGCAAATCTCACTACACTTCAATGTCAATTGCACAATACAACCTACGATATCTCAGTGGAATTTCGCAATAATCAACTGAACGTCACTACGGACTTGTCATACCACGAGCAAGTTAATAACAGCTTAGAAAATCTCCTAGCAACGGAAATATTTGAAAATCCTCGATACCCCGTTGACCCCAACACAACTTGGGCTCTCGCAAATTATTACACTGTCAGCGATTCGCTCATAGGTTTAATCTCGGGTTGCGCTCAAGAAAATTCAGTATACGGAGCGATCGCATGGGGAACTTCATCTATTTATTTATCCACTTTGGTAGATGAAGACCCTATCCAGTATTCCAAGCAGAACTCCCGCGGGAGTTCTGCGTTATAAGGTGGCGGACATGGGTCTGTCTCAACCATGAAAAAAAGATTTCCCGTCGAAGTTCTGAAATTATAACGTGGGAATCCCGCCGGAGTTCTGGGAGGTTTTGTGTGGCGGACAGGCACTAATCTCCACCATGAAAAAATA
>Ga0302325_10012626_pt1 | contig 18097 bp, 10 predicted proteins | sample Palsa_T0_2_FD_201948 | JGI IMG/M metagenome (GOLD analysis project Ga0302325, IMG submission 201948) | Peat permafrost microbial communities from Stordalen Mire near Abisko, Sweden - Palsa_T0_2 | ecosystem: Environmental > Terrestrial > Soil > Palsa > Peat permafrost | place: Sweden: Abisko...
GTGAGGAGGCGGGTGAAGGAGGAGTTACAGGAGTTACAGGAGTTCAGGAGGAGGACCCCCCCACGGGCAAGCGCGTGAAGATTTAAGAAGAAACTCGCGCTCGGAGGCTTTACGCGGCAAAAAAGTATGTCGTACCGACGAGCATCGGAAGCAAAGGCCGGAAAGAACACTGACGCAGGGAGTGCGAGCTCTCTAGCCCGATCAAAGGTAGCCACTGCCCGCAAGGCGAAGGCCACCAGCGAAGGTCCAAGCTCACGATTACCAACCCGGATGCTGCCGGAATCGATGTTGGATCTCAAGTTCACTATGTCGCAGTCGGATGAATCTCGATCAAGAGCTTGAAAGCCGTCCCATTCTGCAACTCCTGCAACTCCTTCTTCACCCGTTCGCGCGCCGTCCGAGGATCATCGCTGCGGTGCGCCGGATCGCTCCGTCGTGTTGCGCCATCGCTTTGGAAGCGCGCGCGACGATGGAGGATGCCGCCGATGGGTTTCGCAGCAGATCCGCAATCGTCGGAACAAGGGCGTCCGCAGAATGAAGCTGGATGATCCCTCCAGTTTTGCGGAGTTCGTCCACGATGTATTGAAAGTTTTCCATGTGCGGCCCTACCACGACAGGCTTACTTGCCAGGATCGGTTCGACCGGATTCTGGCCGCCGACTCCATAGAAACTTTTGCCGACCACGACAACCGTCGCCGTAGAATACCACTCCCGAAGTTCTCCGGTGGTGTTCACGAGCAGAACGGAAGTGTCATGTTGGAAATCCGGGTCGGAACGTAGAGTAAAACGGACATTTCGGGTGCGCAATAACTGAACGATCTCCGGGGTCCGCTCCACATGGCGCGGAACCAGGATAAGGAAGAGTTGTGGAAATTCAGCAAGGAGCAACTGAAAACCGGAAAGCAAAAGTTCTTCTTCACCAGGATGCAGGCTGCCGCCCAACAGGATGGGCCGCCCAGTGTTGACGCCGTTTTTTTGCAGCCATCCGGAGAAGCGAAATTCGTTTTTGAACCCTGAATCTGCAGTGTCATATTTCATGCTGCCCGTCACCGTGATGCGATCCGCCGGCACACCAAGCCGTTTCCAGCGTTCGGCGTCGACCTGGTCCTGCGCGAACAGGTCCGTCACATTTTGCCAGAACAGCATCTGGGTGATGCCCCGTAGTTTGGTGTACCGTTTTTCCGACTTCGGCGACAGGCGGGCATTCGCCAGATACACCGGGGATTGATGCGTCTTTGCCACGGCGAGAAACGAAGGCCATAAATCGGAGTCAATGAGAATCGCTTCGCGCGGGCGGATCTGTCTCCAGCAGGCGCTCACGATTGGGTACAGGTCGATTGGATTGTAAATAATTTCGATCCATTGCCGGTTATCGCGTCTTTGTCGCCCCAGTGCGTATCCCGTTGAAGTTGTCGTCGAGATCACTGCCTTAAAATCAGGAGATTGGCGCTTGAGTTCTTCAATCAGACGAAGCGCCATCACGATTTCTCCGACACTCACCGCGCGAATCCAAGTCCAACCTCCCTCTGAAAAACGGTCCGTCAATTCTTTCGAGTAGCGGCCGAATCGTTGCGTGAAATTCCTGGAATATCCGCCGCGCTTGAGCATTCGTCGCAGATAGATCGGGAAACTGACCACGAGCGTGATCAGCAGCAGGATGTTATAGAGGAATAGCAGCATCAACCGGGTAGATTCTTATGGAGACAAAATAACAGTTTCGTCGCGCCGTATCTTTTTGTCCGTGTGATCTCCCAAGATCGAAAAGCGCTGACTTCCTTGATCGGAGAAAATTCGAGCACGAGGAGACCCCCGGGCTCAACGGCTGCAACAAGAGAATTGTTTTCCATCAGTTCTCCGGCAAAATCTCTATCTCCAGCGTTTTTCGCATAGGGGGGATCCGCAAACACAAGTCGATACCGATCATCCTGTCTCTTTAAGAATCGAAAAACATCTTCTCGAATCACTTTGCCGACGAGCTTCGTTGTCGAAAGGTTCAATCGGATCGCCTCAATGGCCTTCGGGTGATCGTCCACGAAAACGGCTTCAGCGGCGCCTCGGCTTAATGCCTCGATCCCGTACGCCCCGGACCCGGCGAAAAGATCAAGAACGCGGGCGCCTATGACAAAATCTGCCAAGGCTGAGAACGCGGCTTCCCGCACCCTATCCATCGTCGGGCGCAAGTCGTGAGGTGGGATTTTCAATCGAATCCCGCCAGCAGACCCGGCGATAACTCTCATACGGGGAGGGGACCGGAATATCCCGTTTTGCCGCTTCGATCAGAGCGGGTCAATAGACGCTGTCCGACCGCGTGGCCAATAACCACAAGAATAAAGTGCGACCAGTTCAACCGTTCGATTGTGTTCCAGCTTGCTCTGAACCTACCGGAATTCGATCGTGTCGCTTCTCTTTATGATCCGTGCGGAAAAGCCGTTTCAACAGCTTCGCTTTGTCGCCAATGATTCTGTCAACGAGATCGGTCTCCGGCTTCAGCAGGGACCCAGTGATTTGAAAATCCAGGTAGCGGCTTTCACCGTCCTTCGATTTCGCGAAATTCTCTTCTAACTCATTCGGAATTTTCTGGCTGAGGAATTGGCTGACCGTCAGACGACCGGTGAGGTCAAGTTTTTGCGCAGATGCGACTGTGCCCCAGAGGTTCACCTGACAGTTTTTGGAGATCAGTTGCAGCGAATCCACTTTGATGTCTTGCCCGACCACACTGAACTTTGAGAGAGCTTGCTCGAGATCAAGCCGTTGCAATTCGTCGATCTGGGTCCAGCGCCCAAGCTCTTTCAACATCGGGTATTGGTCGAGGTAAGCCGTCTTAATTTCCAGGCTGCCGTCTCCCGAGGCGAGCGACGGATCTCTCATGCAACCGGCGAGCTGAAAACTTCCTTGTAGAATCCCGTGCGCTCGATCGAGGATCCCACCGGCCCGGCTGACGATCTCGTTAATATTCACGCCGGTCACCTGGAAATGTACGCGATACGGTAGTTCTGGATTGCTGAGATCCGCATGAAAATTTCCGTGGATTTCGCCCGCGGAAATTTGCGCTGTAATGTTCTCCAGATCGAGCGCGCCATTGGAACACTTCACCGGCGAAGCGATCTCTTCCACGTTGATCGTATCGGAGAGGGCCGCGCTTGAGATCCGGAGTTTTCCAATGTACTCCCCTTTGTGCGACTGCACGGATCCTTCCACCTCGCGGAGCGTCGCGGTCGGAACGCCCGTTGCCCCTAAGAGATAAATCGTTCCGTGCCGAATTTTGAACTTGCGAATCTCCACCCAGAGATTTCCAGGAACGCGATTATCTGCCGACGAAGTTTTTTCGGGTCGCGATGCCGCGGCGCCTGGCTTCGCTTTCGAAAAAGGATCCTTTTTAAAATCGGACTCGGGCACCGGTTCAACCCCAGGAAGATCGTCCGTTTCGGACTCTGGCTCAAGGCGCGCGGTCGTTGGAATCCGGATTTCGGTTCCGCTCAAAAAGACTTGGCGCACGATCAGTTTGCGCCGCAACAGCGGCAGATAATTGCATTGGATCCAGAGGTCTTGCGCCTTCAAGAGCGGATAATCCACAGACGGATCCTGGATCGCGACATCCTGCAGATGAAAACCGTTCCAAGGGGTAAAGCTGATGCGAAACACGGAAACTGGATAGCCGAGGTTTTCGCTGACGATTTCGCGTAACCTCAGTTGGGTGCCAGGGGATTGCACATAAAGATTAATTGCCAGCAATCCCAGCCCTACCAGACCAGTTACTGCGACGATCACGATCAGCGTTGCCTGAATAATACGTTTCACAGACCTTGGGAAAACCGCAACGGTACAGCTAGAGAGTATTTGCCGGATAGACAAGAACAAGCTCTGATTCCTTTCAATCCGACAGAGGCCGTTGGCAAATTGCGCGTATTCTCCGCGTAAGCGGAGAGGGGTCGCCGCGTCTGCCGGCCTCTTTTCTACCAAATTTACGAAAGAAACGCAAAACTTAGTAAGTCAGTCAGTTAGCCACGATTTTACGGTTGTAATTGCTGTGGGCAAGAAGGAGTTTCTGCGCGCTGTGGTCAATCCAATCAATGCGGGTGACATCAATCGCGGCGGATTAGGATAGCCTGCGCTCGCCGCGCTGTCTTGAATAGTTTTGTAGCATAAGCTGATAGCCTGGATCTGGGCTGAACCACTTTGTGTCAGCGCGTTTGCATCGCTTTCGCGACGCTGCAAGCAACACCCTCCATGGAAACGGATCGACGGGCCCTGCGGAACAGTCGATGAGCCGTTAGCGCTTCTTCTACGGGCAACTGGCAACTTCCCTGCCAACTTCGCGTGCCAATCGAATGCCTAGAAGCTAACGTGAACTCCGATGGCCGATGTCAAACCCGGAAATCTAATCGAAGGTCTTTGGGATCCGTCCGCCGGACGCACCGTTTGGGAGAGACTCGCCTCCGCCAGTCAGACTATCACGCGGGAATTGAGTGACTCGCCCGATCGCGCCCGGGCAACCCTGAATTTTTTGATTTTCTCACCGATCTCGCTGGAGAAAATCTGTCGGCGACCGGAGTTGCTCGAATGGTTGAGCCATCCCGACGTTCAAAATCCAAAAATGACTTACCGCCCGAGTTGGCGAGGTGACCGATCGGATCTTTCATTTCGCGATTTGAGGCTCTGGAAATCGCAGGAAATGCTCCGAATCGCCTTTCGGGAAATCGGCGGCCTTGCCGGTTTCGCCGAAACAACGCGGGATATCACGGCTGTTGCCGAACGTTGCGTTTCCGAGGTCTACGCGACCTGCTTCGAAAACCTGGCGGCCAAGTTGGGCCGCCCGCAGACCGGTTTTTGTATCTTGGCGATGGGAAAATTTGGCGGTACGGAGCTGAATTACAGTTCGGATATCGACGTCGTTTTCTTTTATGGCGACGAAGGAAATCTCAATCCCCGATTGACTTACCGCGAGTTTTTCACGCGCTTGGCCGAGAGTATCATTCGGGTTTTCTCCGCAACGGCGGATCCGTTGTTTCGGATCGATGTGCGCCTTCGACCCGAAGGCGGGAGCGGACCGCTGGTGCGGTCCCTCACAAGTATGGAAAATTATTATGCTGGGTATGGTGAGACATGGGAACGGATGGCTTTGATCAAAGCCAGAGGAGTTGCCGGAGACAGGGAACTGCTTTACGAGTTCAACCAACGGTTACAGCCGTTCATTTTTCCACGGACCGTTTCCACCGATCTCATGGACGAAATCGTGGCACTTAAAGCGCGGATCGAAAGAGAGATCGTCGGTTTAGCAGACCTCCATCGCAACGTGAAGCTCGGCTACGGTGGGATACGGGAAATCGAATTCATCTTGCAGACCTTACAGCTCTTGCACGGGGCTAGAAATGCCTTCCTCCAAGAGCGAAACAGTCTGAAAACTCTCCTCGCACTGGAACAATTGAACATCCTTCCGCCGGACGAGGTGCGTCTGCTGCGGGATGCCTACATTTTCCTGCGTACTGTCGAGCATCGGTTGCAGATCCAGAACGAGCAACAGACCCACACGTTGCCGGCTCGCCGAGAGGCTTGGCTCGGAATCGCCCGTACTCTCGGTTTTAACCACACCGACGCATTTGCCGAAGCGTTGCATTCGCATACCTCTGCGGTGCGGTCGGTTTTCGATCGGCTGTTGAAAAGCAGCGAAGTGCGACCGAAAAAAGCGAAGCGCGATCTTTCAGCCTTTCGCGATTCCGAAAACGCTGCGCGCGCTTTGACCGCGCTACGCGAAGGGCCGTCGGGTGTCCACGTGGCGCCTCGGACTCGCGGGTTATTTGCGAAGCTTGAACCGGAATTGTTGGCCTGGTTTTCGCGCGTCGCGGAACCGGATGCGGCGTTGAATCGTTTTGTCCGCTTTGTCAACGGGTACGGAACTCGAGGTCTCCTCTTCGAAACCATGCTCGCCAGTCCGAAGTTGCTGGAGCTTTTGGTTCGGCTGTTTGATGCAAGTGGAATTTATAGCGAGGTCGTGATCCGGCGGCCGCAACTCATCGAAGAAATAACCCGGGGCAAGATCCTTGGGGTATCGCTCTCGAAAGAGCAGTTCATGGAGGACCTTAAACGCAACGATGAAAATTTGCCACCGCTGGAATCGGTCCGCGTCTACCGGAGAAGTGCGGTCGTCCGTATTCTTTTGCGCGATATCCTGGGAATTGCCTCCCAAGAAGATCTGCAGCTCGAAATGACCTGCCTGGCCGAGGCATGTCTGGAGTATTGTTGCACGCAACTGGGCAGACCGGACGAGATTACGGTGCTCGCCCTTGGAAAATTCGGGGGCCGCGAACTGCTTTACGGCGCCGACCTCGATGTAGTTTTCATTGGAAATGACGTCAGCACCGGCGAGCGATTGATCCAGGCGATGGGCGCCAAAACGTCGGAAGGCGCCGTCTTTCCATTGGACGGCCGTCTGCGGCCGGATGGCGAAAAAGGCGTTCTGATCACACCGCTTGCAGCCTATCGCGAATATTTCGCGCACCGGGCGCATTTCTGGGAAGCGCAAGCATTGACCAAGGCGCGCGCGGTGTATGGGTCCGAGGCGCCACTGCTCAACGCTGCGGTCGCCGAAATCTGGAAATGTTGGAGCGGACAACGCGAGCTGAAAGCGGAAGTGGAAAAAATGTACCGACGGATTGTCAAAGAGCGCGCGAAAGGGGACGATCTCCCGTACTTCAAGACCGGGAAAGGCGGTCTGATCGGCATTGAATTTCTTGTTCAATATCTCCAGATGAAACACCAGGTCCAGGAGACGAACACCCTTCAAGCAATCGCAAAGTTGACCGGCGTTCTGGATTCAGGCGAAGCCGTGGTTCTACGCGCCTCATACAGTTTCCTTCGCCGCGTCGAGTCGGTTCTGCGGCGTGTTTCAAACAGTTCGATCTCTCAACTCCCGTCCAGCGCCGCAGACCTCCGCGTTCTGGCGATTCGCCTGGGATTCGCTGGTGGCCAGGAGTTCCTGGACGAATACACCGCACGCAGAAATCAAGCGGAAGCCATCATCCTGGAACATTTTTAAAAGAGAACAACAAGGAACATTTTGCACAGAAGGCCAAGAAGGAGATAACGCGAAGGAGTCGCGTTAGGTTGTGCGCGCTCGGGAAGTGTAATTTGGTTAGCGTAATTGAGCCGCTTGGCATCGAAAAGATTCTCTTAGTGATCTTCGTGACCTTCTGTGAGAATGATTCTCCCCCCGTTCTCCCATGACTCGAATCTACTTATATAACCACGCCGAAGACGCTTGGGAGGCGAATCTTGCCTCCTGGCTTGAGGAGCGCTCCCGCGAAAGTTTTTCGGGTCACGAGACTTGGTTCGTCGTCGGGTCCTATCTTCAGGCGAATTGGATCAGGCGCATGGCGTTGTCGCAGAACAAAGCGCTCTTCGGCATCCAGTTCTTCGATCGGCGCACCTTACGCCAACGTCTTTGTCATCTGTTTGGATTACCCGGTCCCTCCTTCGGCCGGGAAACCCTTCAGATCCTGCTCGATGCCGCGGCTGGGAAAGAGAACGCCGAATACACAGTTACCCGTAGTTTGCTGTATGCGCTCGATGAACTCGGCGCGAGCGGTTGCCTGGACGAAATCGGTTTGGAGGAAGCGTTTTCCATTCTCAAGGTTCCAGAACCGTTACAGCCGGCCGTCAGAGAACTGACCTCGTCGGATCACTGGAGCCCAAGGGCCGACTCCACCCTGTTGAAACGGATAAGACAACGAAACGGATTACACCTCGGCGTGTTCGGCCTGGACCCTGAAAGCTTCGGCGATCTCAACCTCATTCTTGCTGCCATCCAACACGCAACCCGGAGCGACCTTTGGATCGCCCAACCGCTCGGCAAAGAAGAATTGATGTTCAAATGGATCACCACCCTGGAACAGAGGCTAAACACGAGCGCCGACGTCTGCCCAACGGGCACGACAGATCGCCCTTATGAAACGTTCCTGGCCCATTGGCAAAGCGGAGGGGAACGGCATGTTGTCTCCCCTGAGATCCTGGTCGGAAACAGGTGGTACGATCAGGTCTTGGCAATCGCGCATCGTGTCGCCAGAGCGCTGACGGAACAGGCGCACTCCATTCTTGTGGTTGTCCCCGAAAACTCCGCAACTGGGAGCGCGGTCGTGCATTCGCTGATTTCTCGCGATATTGCGGTTTCCGACGAAATTCGGGAAACGAAACTTCTGCCGCTCACTTCAGAGGTGCAGACAGTGATTTCGCAATTTCTCTCCGGGGATCGGACCCCGGAATGTTTCCTTCGAATCGCGCAATGCTTGCTCCGGTCTCAACGAGAGTACATCGCATTCCGAACCGCGTTCCTACGTTCGTTCGAGGACCGGCAGGTACGCTCGGTGCCTGCGCTGATCACGGAGGGGCTTCGGGAATGTTTTCCCTGGATCCGCGACCTTGAGTCCGTCTTGGAACCATGGCCGCAGGAAGCCGATTGGAGCGAGTTTCACCGCCGCTGGGAAACGCTTTTGCTGCGCCTTTCGACGATCACAAAGACGCACCCGAAGCATTTAACGCCGGTCACCATTTCAACGGATCAGATCGAACCGCTCTGGCGCGAGTTTGGAACGTTCATGCAAGGTCGGCTGTCAACGTCCCAACTCTTTCTGAAATTCGTGACCCAGCTGTTTGCCTCTCAGGCGCGTGAACCGCACCCGGGATCGCACCATCGATACGCGAAGGTCTGCGTCGCGACGGCTGCAATGGCATACGGCACGTCGTGGGATTGTATGATTCTCGCAGACTCGATGTCCGATGGTTGGCCGCTAGCGCCACCGCCGAATTCCGTCCTGAACGACGAACAAAAAATCCGTTTGCGTCAACGCGGGTTTCTTATGCTGACAAGCGCGGAACAACGTCAGATCCAGGAAGAGCGTTTTTTGCAGCTCGCGTACCATGCGCGGACAAATTTAATCCTTGCCCGATATGGGCAGGATGAAAAGGGACTCGAAGTCGTCGCAAACAACCTCTCGACATTCAGCGAGGAATTTTTGCAAGCCGCGGTCACCCGTTTTCAGCGGGAACCGCACCGCATCCAAGACGATGGTACGAGGCGCTTTCGGGTGATCTGCGCAGACCGGCTCGATCCGAACAAACCGTTCGACGACTATTTTCTGAATTTCAAGACGGTCCCTACTCCGATGCGGGCGTGGCATCCGTCGGAGTTGGAAAAAGTTTTCAAGACGCCCGGCACATTCGCCTTCAATCTCATCTTCGGTTGTCGGCGCGAATTCGATCGAAGGTTCGTTCGATCAGCTCCGATGACTGTCGGTCGTGTAGCGCACCGATTGCTTCAGCAGGCGTTTGCCGGGGGAGGAAAATTTCATGCCTTCGCACAAACTGCAAATTGGAGCCGGGAGGAAAAGCGCGCTCTGTTTTTGAACCAGATGGACTTAGCATCCCAAAAGATGCGTGATGAACTCAAGGCGCAGGGGCCCGAGCTCTGGTGGGATACCATTCTTGGGAAAGCGACTTCGTTCGCCTCGAGAATGCTTGACCATGTGAGCGAACGTTTTGGACCAAATCTCTGGTATCAATCTGAAGGGGAATTAAAAGGAGCGTGTCCATCATCGTCCGGGCGGTTGGAGCTTGATGGACGAGTTGACCTGATGCTGTCTGACCGGAACAGCCTCGATTCTGCCACACTCTGCATCTGCGACTTCAAGACCTCCAAACAAACGCGCGGTTTTAATCTTCAGACCGGCGACGGCCTACAATTTCTAGGGTACCGATTACTGGCGCAGGCCAACAAGGCGATTCAAATCGAGGTGGTGATTATAAAACCGGATGAGATCAAGCCCCTGAACTTTCCGCCGGATGAAGGGCTCATCGATCTCGTCGACCAATTGACCCGCCTGCAGCGCGATAAATCGTTCGGACGGAGGCCGAGCGAAAGGTGGGAGGCTTCCGAGGAGCTGCCGATTGCCACGTTGCCGATCGACGCCGGTATTCTGGAAAGCAAACTGGACCTGACGTGGAAGTGAGTTTTGCAGATCAAATCGCGAGAACGCGGTTTCGCCGGGAGATCGACAGAAATTTTTCGGTGATCGCCAGCGCCGGCGCCGGCAAGACGAGGGCAGTCGTTGATCGGATCGTTACTGTCGCAATGGACGGCAGGGAAGATTTACTGCCGAGACTGGTGGTCGTGACCTATACCAATAATGCGGCTCGCGAGTTCAAACGAAGGATTCGGTCGACCTTGCTGGAAAAGTTGCGCAGCGAAACTGCGCGCGCGGTTCTGCAGCGGCTGGAACAAACTTTCTTCGGCACGATTCACAGTTTCTGCATCAGACTGCTGCGGGAACACCAAGCTACCTTGCGGTTGCCCGAGCAACTCACCACGCCGAGTGATCAGCAATTAAATCGCCTCTGGTGGCAGTATGTTAGCAACCCCGAATTCAGCCGACCGTTCGCGGAAGATCCGCTTGTCAGGGAGGTCCTGCGATTTTGTACCTGGCAGGATATCCTGGATTTAGCCCGTCAAATTTCGCAACCGAAATCTCAGAGACCGTCCTCTTCCTCTCCGCCCGTCCCGGATCTGGCGCCGGTCGCGAACTGTTCGGTACGAACGCAGAGTCAGCTACGAAAAGAACAGCTCCTGAAGGAGCTCAAACGATTCCGGACCGGTCTCATTAAGGGGGAATCCACATTGGTCATCCCATCGACTGAAAGCAAGGCCGAGGGATTGGGTGATGCGTTGCGGAGCGCACTTGGTCCGCTGATTGACTGGCTCGAAGAGGCTTCACTGGCTGTCGCGAACGCGGTTGCAGACAGATTTCGGCGGGACTGTTTCCGTCAAGGTGTTGTCACTTTTGAGGATCAGATCGCCCTTTGTCGAAGACTCTTGGATGATCCGGAGATCCTCGATGGACTTCGAAATCGGGAGTACAGCGTGATCCTCGACGAGGCGCAGGACACAGCCGCCATGATGTTTGAAATCCTTTTAGAGATCACTCGTCCGGTCGGCGAGATCCTCGGGTCATGGCCGGGAAGCGGTTTGGGACCGCGCCCCGGTCGTTTCAGCATGGTCGGTGACCCACGCCAATCCATCTACGAACGAGCTGCTCCGCAGTTGTATCAGTCGTTCAGCGAAGGCTTTCGCCAAGCCCCCGACGGCGATCTTCTGGCATTCCGGTGCACAAAACGCTGCGCCGTTTCCGTCGTTGAAATCGTCAATCGTGCTTTTCAAAATGCCGCGATCGGCGAAAACGAAATACGGTACGACGACCTGCTGGCTGAACCGGATGCCGGCAACGGTTACGTCGGCGGAATCCGAATTCCGCCGTTGGACCCTGAGATTAAAAGGGTTGAAGAGATTTTTAGAGAAGAGTGCCGCGTTTTAGCGCAGTGGATCGGCGAACGCGGAAAATCCGGCCTCGAAATTCAATCATGGAACCAGTTAGCGATCATCGCGCCGCGACACGACTGGCTGGCGGTGTGCGCCGAGCAGCTCCGCGAACGAGCATTGCCGTTCGCATATCGGAACCAAAGGATCACCTGGAATGCTGTTCCTGCGTTTATCTGGCCGGTCGCCATGCTCTATACCCTCGCGAATCCTTGGGACCGTTTCGAGCGATTGGGCGTGCTGCGCGAGATCTTCGGCGTGGCCGACACCGCGCTGGCCATCTGGATCCACGAGCCAACCAGGGCCGACGCTGAACTAAACGAAGCGGTAAAAATCCTTTCTATCCTTGAATCGACCCTGAACGGAGATAACTCGATGACGCTGGGTCGCTTCGTTGACCGGATCATTTCCGAATGCCGGCTCCAAACTCGACTTGATGTCGCAGGAGCTGACCCGTCCGGCCTGGATACAATTCGCCAGCGAGCCTTTGCAGCCGATCTCGAAGGATTAACGTTGCATAGCTGGATCGAGCAACTCCTGGGTCTCCTTGAGGAATCCGCAGATACCCAACCCGGGTCTTCGGACACGATCGAGCTGATCACCAGCCATTCGGCGAAAGGCTTGGAATGGGACATTGTGATCCCAATCGGTTTCGGACGCAGAATCCACCCGGGCAAAGTATCAGCCTATCCCCAGCTTGTGGAGCGCGGCTCGGTACAACGCGTCATTTGGAATGCGGCCAGTCCGAGCGCGGATCCGGACCCGGTGGAGCAGGGGAACATCACCGATTCGCAGGCGCGGAATCGTCGGTTGTTATACGTCACGTTGACGCGCGCACGGCACGCTCTGCTGTTTCCGGTGTTTGAATATCTTAGCGTAAAAGAATCTTTCCGGGAGGCGTCCGGGTTCGATCCCGCAGAAATCGCCGAGGTCGAAACGCCGTTGCCGTCAATCGCGCCTGCGAGGGATATCCACTGGGAACAAGGCGAGCTCCCAATCGGCGGACCGGATTTTTCCGTGGCAGTTCAACGATCGCTCGAGGTGCCCGATCTTGTTCGGCCGCACGCCCTTGCCAAAGATGACGAACTCCCGGAGCGACAGTTCACCGGAGAGCCTTACAGCTATCACTACGGTCGTTGGTGGCATCTCTGGGTCGAGCGATTCCCATGGCAAGGCGCATCTTCGGAACAGGAGGATCATGCCCGAAAAATCGAACCGAACTTGCCGTTTGCCGAACGTGCGGCGCGAGAAACCGCAAATTTTTTGCACTCTCCCGAAATCATCGAGATCATTTCCGCCGGCGACTGGTTCCGCTCCGAAGTCAGCTTTTCCTATCCCGTAAGCGGCATGCAATGGATGGAAGGTGTGATCGACCTCGTGGTCGGGACTACGTCGAACGAAATCTGGCTGATCGATTGGAAAACCAATCAAAAACGGGGCGGCGAACCCGACGCCGTCTTTGCCGCCGACCTCCGCAAAAAATACCTTCCCCAACTCGAATCCTACCGCACCGTCCTCGAACGCGGCTTCCAGAAACCGGTCGCACGCCTGCTGGTCTACTCCACTCTTCTCTCCCGTTTCGCCTGACCAACTAACCTTCCTCGTCCTTATCGTCGTTCTCGTCCTCGAGCCCGTACTTTTCCAACCTGCAGACCCCAAGGCGGTCAAACCGTCCGCCCATTCATCGCAAACTACCCCAATTCCACACAGAATCGCCCAACCAGATCCGCCTCGACCGCTGCAGCAGCGCTCACCTACCCAAACCGTCACCGGCACAACCCGCTCACCCTCCTGAAATCCGTGAAATCTGTGTAATCTGTGGTTAAATGTTCCCGATCTCGCAAGCAGATTCCGGTCGACCGCCGCAATAGCGCTCACCTATCCACGCCGTCACCGGCACAACCCGCTCACCCTCCTGAAATCCGTGAAATCTGTGTAATCTGTGGTTAAATGTTCCCGATCTCGCAAGCAGATTCCGGTCGACCGCCGCAACAGCGCTCACCTATCCACGCCGTCACCGGCACAACCCGCTCACCCTCCTGAAATCCGTGAAATCTGTGTAATCTGTGGTTAAATGTTCCCCATCGCCGCTCGCCATCTCCCCCGACATCCGAACGATCTACGTTTCCTACACGACACTCTTTGACAAATCCGCTCTCCCTACCATTCTACACTTATGAATTCGCCAGTGAAAATTGCCGTGACCGGGGCCGCCGGTCAGATTGGGTATTCGCTACTATTTCGCATCGCTTCCGGCTCTATGTTCGGTCCGGATCAACCGGTTGAATTGGAGCTCATCGAGATTCCGGAAGCCTTGAAAGCGCTTGAAGGCGTCGTGATGGAACTCCAAGACTGCGCGTTTCCGTTGATCACCAAACTCACTCCAACCGCGGATCTCTCGGAAGGTTTTCGCGGCGTCAACTGGGCGTTGCTGGTCGGAAGCGTGCCGCGAAAGCAAGGGATGGAACGCAAAGATCTTCTGGGCATCAACGGCAAAATCTTTATCGGTCAAGGGCATGCCATTGAAAAAAACGCGGCACCGGATGTCCGTGTCCTGGTCGTTGGAAATCCGTGTAACACCAATTGCCTGATCGCGATGAACAATGCGAAAGGCGTACCGGCTGAGCGCTGGTTCGCCATGACCCGGCTCGATGAAAACCGCGCAAAATCGCAATTGGCAGCCGAGGCTGGCACCCACGTGACAGAGGTGACGAATCTTGCGATCTGGGGCAATCATTCTGCAACCCAATATCCCGATTTTTACAACGCCAAGATCAGCGGCAAACCGGTGCCTTCCGTCATTCCGGACGAAAACTGGTTACAAAACACGTTTATCCCGACCGTCCAACAGCGCGGCGCAGCGATCATTAAAGCGCGGGGCGCGTCCTCTGCCGCTTCGGCCGCGAATGCAGTGGTCGACACCGTTCGTTCGCTCGTCACGCCCACGCCCGCGGATGATTGGTACAGTGTCGGAATCTCTTCGGATGGAAGCTACGGAGTGGAGGAAGGAATCATCAGTTCGTTCCCGATCCGCACCGCCGAGACCGGCCGCGAGATTGTCCAAGACGTTCGATTGAACAATTTCAGCCGCCACAAGATCAACGCCTCCGTAGCCGAGCTCCTGGAAGAAAAGTCCCTCGTCGCGGAGCTTCTCGGATAGCTTCCAAATCGTTCTCGCCGTCGTTCGATATTTTGGCGTCTCGGATCAATTCGCCCTGATTTCCCACGCCCCGAGACAGAAACCGATAACGAGCTCGCGTGCAATCCCTGACACTCGCGGTCCTTCCTTCGACACGGCCAGCCGTCCACGGCCCGCTGACAAGTGGCAACTGCGGCCGACAACTTTCCTTGACGCCTCCAGAACCCGTAATATCTTTCCCCTCCCTCGGAACGCACCGCTAGCTCAATTGGCAGAGCAAGTGACTCTTAATCACTGGGTTGTTGGTTCGATTCCAACGCGGTGCAAATACCTGACAATAAGTGATTTACGTGTGTTTTTACGCTCGTGTATGGCATAGAAAAACACCGTGCTTAGCCACTTTCCCTGGGGCGACGAATTCCTCTGTTCCAAGAAAATCGCATTGTCCAGCTGTCTGCTGGATGGCTTCATGCTGAATTGCACCTGAATCTCCGATTAACCCGTGGATCGTAAGCGTCGCATTTGAGCCCAAGCGAACATGAGGAAGAGCCGAAGCTCCAACCCGCTCATCGCAATTGCGCTGCACCCTGATTTGAGCCCAAGCGAACATGAGGAAGAGCCGAAGCTCCAACCCGCTCATCGCAATTGCGCTGCACCCTGATATCTAACGGGAGATACACCACTTCGCGAAATGCGCGTAAGCCCGGCGGTTTCGCTATCGGAGGCTTGGCTTGGACAAGGAGCGTGCGTTTAACCTGAGCGGGTGGCACGCCGTCGGCCGCTGCAAGCCGAAAACCTAACCCTTCCACTTCCGATTCGCGATTGCTTCCGGAGCGCAGGTCCAATCCACGATCTTCGGGCGGAGGCCGGCCGCTCTTAATGAATATAAATGAGCGTTACCATGACCCGCGCACAAGTGGCCCGTATGCGAGCGAGCCGTCGGGCCTACTTCGTACACGAGCCTACGTCGATCTCGTCTGCCTTGCTGAAGACGCTGCCCGCGAGAAATTGCTTGGCGGCGTCAAGCCGGGTCGTGCAAAGCCGGTTATGAAGCGCCCGACCTGCAAACGAGCCTGCCCATAATGGCGGCGGGACGAAGTGCCATCAGCTCGCTGCGTTTCGATGGCAGCGACCACAACTTCTCCGTTACGCCCAGCACCTCTCGACTCTGCAGCGAAGTGGCGGTCGATGCACAGTCCAACGCCTCGCGGCAATGGTTCGACTGGTCGCCAAACCGACGAGGGCAGGCAAGACTCATCCATTCCTTCAAGCCGTGCCGCTCGATGATCTCTCCGCCGACGTCATTCCTAACAGTGAACTACTGGAAACGGATGCGTTGGAGCTTTGACGGCTGGCGCGAGTGTTCGGGGAGGACGGACCGCCAGTCCAAAAACCGTCCTCTTGCGCCTGCTGGGCGAGACCGTCCCGGTGATGCCAGACTGCAGCGGCTGGCAGTTTGCGCACAATCCAGCGAAATCGCTTGGCCGGTTTGGCAGGACGACGAGCAAGTTTTCGGTCAAGCAACTGCTCAGTATTCGTACGCGACACACGGACGCCAGGTACCGAAGCCGCCCGCCTGGCAAATGGGTCCGCGACAACGACGCCTACGCCATAACCTTCACTTCCCCTCAATATCAATACTTCTTCTGCGGAGGTGCCCTCTAATTTTGCGCCGCATTTGCCAAGGATGTCGACCTCGTGCGGATGTGCCTGCGTGCCGAGCCAGCGTTGGACGCCGCTACGTCGGAAAAAGGAGAACCGAAGAAAGGCCACACCGTTTTCCCAGCGGACAGCACTTTTGGCATCGCGGAGAACAAGCTCTACGCTCACCGGGATTGGTTGTGCTGCGCAAACCTTGGCGACGAGTGGGCCGATTACCTCTGCATTCCGGACGACAAGCTTCTCTTCATCCATTGCAAGCCCGGCCACGTGACGAAGGGCGCCAGTTGCTTCCACGACGTTGTCGGACAAGTGTTGAAAAACCTCGGCCAAGGTCGGAGCACTCCCGCCGAGTTTGCAGGCAAATCGCCCTTTCTTGGGAAAAGAATTATTGAAGAGAGACATTGCACGGCTATCTGCGCCTCGACTCGGGGACCCATCCGGACATTGATCAGTTTGCGCCTTGGTACCGTCCAACTCCTGCAGATTTCGAAGTTGCGCTCATTGGAAATGCGCTTTCCAAAGGTTACCCATCAGTATTCCGCGGGAATACCACCAACTGGGCTAGAATGGCAAATATTCAGCCGACAAGTTCCATTAACTTGGTTATAACAAACGACGCTTCCACGACCGATAGATTTCAAATGGCTAAGCTGGTTTTACTCGAAGATTTTGAGAATTTTCGCCTAATTAGAGATGTTGCAGCGTCTGATCTCCCCAATGCGCTCATAGAAAGCATGCGTAATTTGGATGAGCGCGAGGAGCTCGAACCATTCTTTCGATTGATTCTCGCAGACGAAGCGCAGACGCCACATGGTCCAGCGGAAATTGCTGACATTTTCACACATAAGCTAACCCTGCGCGGAACACGGGGCATGGCCGCTTTTTTGCTGAAAGGGAAATCCTTTCCAACAGTTCGTCCAAAACACGTGTCACACCAAATATACCGCCTCCAGAAGATCGACGGTCTAGCCTTCGCGGTCTTCGCCGCTGCCGGAACAGTCCTCGACGCTGCGAAGGAGGAGTTCTGCTCGACTTGCGAGCGACTTTGCGTAACCTACGCCTTTGCAGACGGAACCGATTTAGCGCGACTCTTCGTTGGCGCGGGTTTTTTTTGTCCTCGGGACGGCGCGCGAATCGTTGCCGGTCGCTGCCGGTGTGGCTACTCTCCGCGTAACCGATTCCTCAACATTCTCCAAAAGGATGCGCTCAAGAATCTAGATCAGACACACCGTATCGGAAACCCAACCGGGATTGTCATTCTGCCACCTGGAAGTGGCAAGACACGAATATCTGCTGAAGACGCTAAGAGTTTTGGTGCTGAATCTGTTCTTTATGTAGCACATACTCACGAAATCCTCGATGTTGCGCAGTCTGAGTTTGAGGCGGTATTTGGAGCAACTGCAGTCACGCGAATACACCGTCCGTTGAATAGCAGCTCTCTTTCAACAGTCAATCTAACGACAATCCAGCATCGCCACCGCGTGCAATATTAAAAGATGGTTCCGAAAGCTCCTTGGAACCGATTTTGCGAGGCAAAATGGTTAAAAAGATGATCTCGCGCTGAGCGATGCCTCTCGCTGCGCAGTTTTGGCCGAATTTGTTGTTTAGATCTGAGCCGTGAGCTTTCCGGGTAAAATATCGGCGTGCAGCAACGGAATCCGTAAATTTTTCATTCGTGTCCGGAAGCTTTTGGCGTGACTCATTGACCAGATTTGATTTAATATCTTGTTCGACTTGGCCACATGCTCTTCAACGAGATCTGGGGTTATTCACCGGAATCATAAGTAAACGGCTGACCCCTCGGCTAAGTGCCCAAAATCGGAGCGCAGAGACCGAGACTTTGGGGAACCATACAATAATGAATAGCGAGCCCACGCACTTTCCGAAAGTCGCAAGGGAGGGCAATCGTTCGGAACATGGCGAAAAATTTTGGGGTT
>Ga0302325_10012628_pt1 | contig 18095 bp, 12 predicted proteins | sample Palsa_T0_2_FD_201948 | JGI IMG/M metagenome (GOLD analysis project Ga0302325, IMG submission 201948) | Peat permafrost microbial communities from Stordalen Mire near Abisko, Sweden - Palsa_T0_2 | ecosystem: Environmental > Terrestrial > Soil > Palsa > Peat permafrost | place: Sweden: Abisko...
TCGGTCGATGACGGCGCCGCGACCGGGCCCGGCTGCGGCAGCAACCCGGTCGGCTGGATCGGGGCCACCGCCCTCGCCAACAACGAGAGCCAGGTCACGCTGAACTCCACCGTGACGTCCAACATCACCGGCGAGCAGGTACGCGCGCAGTACACCGTGTGGGACAACTCGGCGACCAGCGCCGCCGCCGACTCCGATGTGGTCGCCTCGCCGGACAGCGCGTACGTCGCATCCGGCATCACCGTCGATACGCCGGTCGGCATCACCCTGCAGAACGGGCACGCCTACGCCTGGGACGCCGACGCCTACGACGGCACGCTGTCCTCGGCGGAGGCGCCGGTCTGCCACTTCGACGTGGACACCACCCCGCCGACCTCGCCGACGGTCAACACCTCCGCGTTCCCGCCGTCCGGCTCGAACCCTAAGTCGCCGCCAGCCACCGGCACCACCGGCACGTTCAGTTTCGCCAGCACCGACCCGGCGCCCGCGGGCTGTGCGTCCACCTGCCTATCCAGCGGCGTCGCCTACTACCAGTACTCGTTCAACACGCCGGTGCCGGCCTCCGGTGCCAGCACGGTCACGCCGGGGAACACGGTCTCCTACACGGCGAGCCAGTGGGGGACCAACGTTCTCTACGTCGATGCCGTGGACAACGCGGGGAACGTCTCGCAGACCACGCAGTACGACTTCTACGTCACGTGGACTCCCCAGGCCGCGGTCACGGCCGGTGACATCAACGGCGACGGCATCCCCGACCTGCTCGCCACCAACACGGCCGGCGACCTGCTGCTCTACCCGGGCGGCAGCGACCCCTCGGTGGCACCGGAGGTGGCGGGGACGCCGGCCACCAGCCCGGATGGCGCGTCGTGGAGCACGTGGCAAATTACCCACCGCGGCTCAATGAGCCAGACGAACGTCGATGACCTGTTCGCCCACAAAGGCACGGATCTGGACCTCTACGTGAACAACCAGGCCGATCCGGGAGAGTCGCCGCAGTTCGGCAACATCGGCGATATCAACGAGATCTTCAAGCCGACGTGCGCGGCCACGCTGAGCAACGCAGGCAACTGCACCGGCTATGACAGTACCAACTGGTTGGAAACCACCCAGATCCTGGCGCCGGGCGACGTGTACGACGCCGGGATGCCGGACCTGCTGAGCGTTGAGGACGGCCAGCTCTGGCTGTACAGGGGCGAGCCCGGCGACGATGTCGATACGCCGGTGCAGCTTGGCAGCGGCGGCGGCAGCACGAACTGGGGGGCGATGACCATCATCGCCCCCGGGGAGGTGAACGGCGTCCTGACGCTGTGGGCGCGGGATAACAGCACCGGCGTGATCTACAGCTGGCCGCTGACACTCGACTCCAACGGCGTGCCCGAACTCGGCACGGCTTCGGACGGCTCTCCGGTGACCGCAACCAGCGGCACGGTGGTCGGCGGGGTGACGCTTACCTCGGCCGCGTACCCGTTCGCGGTGTCCTCGGGGCCGCTGACCGGCGGTACCTGCGGGCCATCGGACCTGACCGCCTGCCCCGGTATCTACGCCGAGGACACGTCGGGCAACCTCTGGTACTACGAGGGTCAGTCGGCCAGCGGCGCGGCCTCGCCGCTGTCAGGTACCCGGCTGCTTGTCGGCAACGTCAACGCGGCCGGGGCGGCTGACCTGCCGCTGCCTGACGCCAGCGCCGCCAACGGGACGCTCTTCGTCGGCGGGAGCTGGGTCACGGATGCCTCACCGGGTGCCGCGGTCCGGGCCAAGTAGAAAGCCCCAGTGGCCGGCCGCCCCCGGATGCCCCCCGGCCGGCCACTGGTCCCGTTCCGGCAAGGTCGGCGGCGGCCCGGGCGCGCGTCGTCTAGGCGGCGTTGCTCGTGACCGCCGCCGTGGTGGCAGGGCTCGCGTGGCTCCTGATGGCTTCGGCGACCCGGCGGTGGACCGGCGTCATCGTCGCCTGATGCTGGAGATGAACGTCAGCGGCAGGAAGATGATGAACCCGGTCTGCTGCGCGGCCTCCGGGCTGCGCAGCACCATCCCGAGGCAGACGCCGACCCAGGTGAACGCGTAGCCGAACAGCAGCGCGAGCGCGAACGCCTCGATCGCGTCGCCCGCCCCTGACGATGATCATGGACGCGAACTTCGACCCGGACGCGCCGGAGACGAGCCATGACCGGTTCTGGTTCGGCCTCGGCTGCCTGCTCGACGGCTTCGCCGCCGCGATCGGCGCTGTCTGAGCGCCCCTCGAGAAGTTTCAACCAGCAGTTCTCGCCTCACGGGGAAGGCGAACATCCTCTGCACAGCACGCAGCAGGGTCGCCAGTACCCTCCCGAACGTGCCTGTGGCGTCTCAAGCGCCGGCGACCCTGCGGGACTGTGCGGCTGGTCTACGGGGCGCGCAAGACACAGGGACCTTAATCACTCGAACACATGCTCCAACGACCCGGTCTGAGCTGCAGTTTTGCTGGGTAGGCTAAAGGCAGGCTGCGAGGCTAGCTCCACCGACATACGACGGCCCCTCAGTTCTTTAACGCTACGAGGGGAGACTGAAATGGAGCGGACCAAGAAATTCATCGCAGCAGCGGCGGCGGTGCTCTCGGCATCGGGCTTACCGCGGCGGCGGCCGCCGCGGTCGTTGCCAGCACTGCGGCGGCGGACGCCGGTCCAGTGGTCACTCACACGGCCACCGCGCAGGTGCCGAGCGTTGTGGGCGACGAGCAGGCTGGCGCCTACGGGAAGATCTCCAAGCAGGGGTTCAGGCCGATGATGAGCAGTGCGACTCATCCCGTCCGGGGCGAGGTGCTCTACGTGCTGTCGCAGGTCCCCGCAGGCGGCAAGGTGGCCGTCAAGGGCACCACGGTCACCGTCACCAGCCGGACGTTCAACCAGAGCGCGGCGGCGTACGCCAAGACGCTGGAGGGCATCCCCTATGTGTACGGGGGGACGACTAAGCACGGGTTCGACTGCTCCGGGCTCACTCAGTACGTGTATCACGATGAGGGCAAGCAGATCGCGCGTACTTCGGATGAGCAGTTCCACCAGTTCCGCGGCGAGACGCACTCCCAGGCTCAGCCCGGCGACCTGGTGTTCTTCCACGACACGAGCAACCTGCACAGTCACGTCTATCACGTCGGGGTCTTCGAGGGCGGGCATTACATGGTGGCCGCGACGCACACCGGCTCCGATGTCCAGTGGCAGTCGTACCTGTGGGGCGGGGACACCGTGTCTTTCGGCACCGTTTCGCACTAGGTGTTCGCGGGGCTGGCGTGGCTCCCGATGGCCTCGGCGATCCGGCGGTGCTCCGGCGTCATCGTCGCCTGATGCTGGCAGATCAGCCTGGCCGAGCGGTCGAGCGCGGTCCTCGCCGCGGCGCCGAGGGCGGCGTCGAGCAGCGACCAGCTGAGCTCGTCGAGCGCGGGCCGGATCTCGCCCGCGTCCTGCGTTCGCTCGCAGACGCAGTCGAGCGCGGCGAGCAGCTTGGGGCTCACGGTGTCCTGCCTCATCTCGAGCTTGAAGGCATCGACCATCGGGCAGGGCGAGTCGACCAGGGCGGCCGTCTCGAACGCGTTCATCAGCGGTGACACGTCGCCGGCGGTCGCCGGATCGTAGAGGCCGGGGAACGACACTTCCTCGTAGCCGGGGTCGTAGCCGCTCAGGTAGACCGGCGTCCGCGATTGCTTGGACGCGAGCACGCCGAGCGCGACGTCGATCAGGCACACCGGCCAGCCGAGGTCGGTGATCGCGTGCACCCGGAGCTCACGCGGCCTCGCGCCCAGGTAGGCGAGCAGCAGGAGCTGGGCCGATTCGAGGGCCGACTGAATGTAGAAGGCGATGGACGAGCCGTGCAACCGGACCACGGCGCTTTCCGCGGCGTCGCCGGCCTCGGTTCCAGTTCCCGCGTCCGCCCAGTCGAGCAGCCGCTCGTAGACGATGGAGTTGTCGATCACGTGCGTGAACCGGGCAGCCGACACCAGCAGATCCCCGCTGGCGGCGGCGGTCGTCGCGATCCACTCGGCCGCCCGCTTGGAGGCGGTGTACATCTCGGGCGAGTACGGGCGCAGCGCCTTGCCGGTCGACGCGCACACCACCTGGGGCACGCCCGCCGCCGCGGCCGCGGCCAGCACATTACGGCTGCCGAGCACGTTGGTGGTGACCGTGCGGTGCACGTCCACCTCCGCCAGCGCGGGCGAGCGCTGGGCAGCGACGTGGAAGATGACGTCGGGCCTGACCTGGGCGATCATCTGGTCGATGCGGGCGCGGTCCCTGGCGTCGCCCGTCAGGTACTGCGCGCCCGGCTGGCGCGGCCAGCCGTGGGTGACGCCGCGGCTGACGCCGACCAGGCGGCCGGGGTTACGCTGCGCGAGCTGGGTCATCAGGGTCGACCCGATGCAGCCAGTCGCGCCGGTCACCATCACCGTCGCGCCGTCGAGCCGCCGGCCGAGTTCGGCCTCCGGCAGGCACAGACCGCGCTGCTTGACGCCGAGGAACCGGGCGTATTCGGCGGCCGCCTCCGGCTTCGCCGCCATGAGCTCACCGCTGAGTTCGCGCAACCGGGCGATCTCGCCCGGGTCGAGGTTCGCCTTGCACGCCGGTACGGCGCGCTCCATTGCTTCGATGACTTCCGAGACCCGACTCACGCTGTGGCCCTCCCGCCAGATGCTTGGCAACCCGCACGTAAGGGACGTAACGGGTTCATTCATCTATCGCGAGCACCGATTGCGGGTCAGCAGGCGCTTCGCATTTGCCCGGCATTTGCGGATTGCCGGGTTGGCGGGGCTTGTTACTGTTTGTTCCTGTTTGAATTAGGCGAATTATGAACTAGCTGTGATTGTACTCATAAGTTCCTCTGATTCACCAGCGAAAGTGGACGAAGAGCCGCCCGAAGTTCTTCGAGTCCTTCTCCACCCGGTGGTAGAGCGGCTTGATGTCCTTGCGCTCGAGGAACCGGAGCACGTGCTTCTTCAGCTGGCCGGACCCCTTGCCGGGGATGATCTCGATGACCGGCGCCTTCTTGGCCACGGCCTCGTCAAACACCTGCTTCAGCGCCTTCTCGATCTCGGCCCCGGAGTTGTAGATGTCGTGCAAGTCAAGCTTGAGTTTCACCGGTCCAGGCTACGCTTGGCCGGCCGCCGCTGCCATCAGAGCACGCCGGGGACGGGCGAGCCGCCCTGGTCGGACTCCCCGTAGGGCCAGAGGGTGGCGATGATCTTGGCCGCGGTCTGCGGGGCGTCGCCCTCGGCCAGCACCGTCTCCACTCGGTGCTCGTCCGGCGTCGGCGGCTCAACGGCGGCGAGTTGGCTCGCCAGCAGTTTCTCGGGGAAGAAGTGGCCCGGCCGGGTCGTCAGCCGCCGGTCAAGCGCCTCCCGGCTCACCATCAGGAAGACCATGGTGGCGGCGGGCCGCCCGTCGAGCAGCTCCGCCCGGTACGCCCGCTTGAGCGCGGAGCAGGTGATCACCCCGGACTGCCCGTCCGCGATCCGCTCGTCCATCCAGGCCGTGACCGCGCGCAGCCACGGCTGGCGGTCCTCGTCGGTGAGCGGGATGCCCGCTCGCATCTTGGCGACGTTGGCCTCGGAGTGGAACGTGTCGGCGTCGGCGAATCGCCAGCGCAGCCGTCCGGCCAGCAGCGCCCCGACGGTTGTCTTGCCGCTCCCGGCCACGCCCGCCACGATCAGGATCACGAGCGGAGTCCTAGCCCGCCCGACGGGCCGGTAAACGATGCCCGGCCGCCGGGTGTTAACCAGGCCTAGCGGATAAAGGCGCCGGCCGCGACGCCGGCGAAGACCACCGTCAGGTACACCAGCGATAGGTGGAACAGGCGCATCGTGACCAGGCCGTCGGCGCTGCCGCCCTCGGCGTCCGCCAGGCGCGACAGGTGGAAGAGCCGGTGCACCTCGTACAGGAAGGCGGCCCCGGCCACGATCGCGATCCCGCCGTAGAGCGGGCCGGCCCACGGCCAGACCGCCAGCGAGGCGGCCACCATCAGCCAGCTGTAGACCACCGACTCGGCCATCACCCGGCGGACCGAGGCGACCACCGGGAGCATCGGGATGCCCGCGCTCCGGTAGTCATCGCGGTACTTGATCGCCAGCGCCCAGAAGTGCGGCGGTTGCCAGAAGAAGACCACGGCGAACAGCAGCCAGGCCGGCGCGGGCACCGTCCCGGTGGCGGCCGCCCAGGCGATCAGCACCGGCGCGGCCCCGCAGGCGCCGCCCCAGAGCGTCGACTGCGACGTGTGCCGCTTCAGCAGGATGGTGTAGATCACGACGTAGTAGAAGATCGCCGCCAGCGTGAGACCGGCCGCCAGCAGGTTGGTGGTGACGGCGAACAGCGCCACCGAGACCACCCCGAGCACGAGGCCGAAGACGAGCGCCGATCGGGGCGCGACCGTCTGCCTGACCAGCGGCCGGGAGGACGTCCGGCGCATGATCTCGTCGATGTCACGGTCGATGTAGCAGTTCAGCGCGTTCGCGCTGCCGGCCGCGAGCGCGCCGCCGAGGACCACCACCACGGTGACGGACAGCGACGGGAGGCCGCGGTAGGCGAGGAAGAGCGTGGGCACCGCGGTGATCAGCAGCAGCTCCACGATGCGCGGCTTGCACAGCGCCACGTACGCGCTGACCGTGGCGCGAATACTGGCCTGCTGTCCTGGGCCGTCGGCGGCAGTGCGGACTGGCCGACGGACGTTTACCGCGCTCACCTGGGATAAGACCACCTTCCGGCCCTGCGGAGGCCGGGCACCACATCGAGACTACACGGCGTCGTAATGTGCCGGCGCGGCAGGCCTCGGGGCCGCACGTTCGGACGGCCGATTGCTGGGAAGGTTTCCGTAAAGTAGCAACCTTACGGGGGGAATGTGGCAGTTGGTCGCGCGCCGGGATCGCTGTACCGGCTGCAGCTCACGCCGGACTTCGGGTTCGCCGAGGCGGCCGAGATCGGCGAGTACCTCGTCGATCTCGGCGTCACCCACGCCTACCTGTCGCCAGTGCTTGAGGCGGTCCCCGGGTCCATGCACGGGTACGACGTCACCGACCACTCGCGGATCAGGGGCGAACTCGGCGGTGAGGAGGGGTTCCGGGCGATGGCCAAGCGGCTGCGCGGCCTCGGCCTCGGCCTCGTCCTCGACATCGTCCCCAACCACATGGCGGTGCCCGCCAACCTGCCGCTGAACCGGCAGCTGTGGTCGGTCCTGCGGGACGGGCGGGGGTCGGCCTACGCCCATTGGTTCGACATCGACTGGACGGCGCACGACGACCGGATGCTGCTGCCGATTCTCGGCGGCCCGGTCGAGTCGTGCCTCGGCGACCTGCGGGTGGCGGCTGGCGGGGGGCCGGACGGCGAGCCCGCGCTCCGGTACTTCGACCACGTGCTGCCGCTGCGGCCGGGGACGGCGGGTCTGCCGATGGCACGCCTGCTCGAGTCCCAGCACTACCTGCTCGCCTGGTGGCGTGACGCCTCGACCGAGCTGAACTGGCGCCGGTTCTTCAACGTGACCTCCCTGATCGGGGTCCGGGTCGAGGACCCGGCCGTGTTCGACGCGACCCACGAGGTCATCGTCCGGCTGGTGACCGAGGGCCTGGTGGACGGCCTCCGCATCGATCATCCGGACGGGCTAGCCGACCCGCGCGGCTACCTGGCCAGGCTCGCGTCCGCGACCGAGGGCGCCTGGGTGGTGGTGGAGAAGATCCTCGAGGCGGACGAGACGCTGCCGGTCGACTGGGCCTGCGCGGGCACGACCGGTTACGACGGCCTCAAGCTGATCGACGGGCTCTTCGTCGACCCGCAAGGGGCCGGGCCGCTCACCGCCGAGTACGAGCGGTTCACCCGGGGGGCGGCCGATGACCGGGTTCCGCTCCGGTTCGCGGACGCCGCCGAGGCGGCCAAGCGAGAGGTCGCCACCGGGACGCTGGCGGCCGAGGTGACGCGGCTGGCCCGGCTGCTCGGCAGCGTCTGCCCCGGCGTCACCGAGGACGAGACCCGGACCGTGCTGGTCGAGGTGCTGGCCGCGTTCCCGGTCTACCGCGCCTACGTGCACCCGGGCGAGCTTCCGTCGGCAGCGGCCGAGGCGGCCGTCGGGGCGGCGGTCGAGTCGGCCCGACGGCGGCTGCCGCGCAAGCTGCGGGGGCTGGCAGACGATCTCGGCCGGGCCGTGCTCGGGCTGCGCCGCCCGGCCGCCGGGGCGGCCGGGCGAGCGGGCGAGCTCGTCGTGCGGTTCCAGCAGACCACCGGCCCGGTGCTGGCCAAGGGGGTCGAGGACAGGGCCTTCTACCGATGGTCGCGCCTGCTCGCGCTCAACGAGGTGGGCGGCGACCCCGACCGGTTCGGGCTGACGCCGGCCGCCTTCCACGCGCAGGCCGAGCGGCTGGCGGCCGACTGGCCGTTCACCATGACCACCCTGTCCACCCACGACACCAAACGCGAGGAGGACGTCAGGGCCAGGCTGGCCGTGCTGGCGGAGATACCCGAGCGCTGGGGCCGACAGGTGGCCGTATGGCACGAGCGGGCGGTGACGGACCGGGTCTTCGGCAAAACGGCCGCCGCGGTCGACCTGGATACCGAGTACCTGATCTGGCAGACCCTGGTCGGCGCCTGGCCGATCAGCGGCGAGCGGCTGGCCGGCTATCTGACCAAGGCGGTCCGGGAGGCGGATCGGCACACGACGTGGACCGAACCGGACGAGGCGTACGAGGCGGCGGTGCTCGGCCTGGCCGCCCGGGCGCTCGACGACCCGGGGCTCTCGGGCTCCATCGCCGAGTTCGTCGCCGCGATCGCGGGCGACGCGCTGGCCAACTCGCTCGGGGCCAAGCTGATCCAGCTCACCATGGTCGGGGTGCCCGACCTGTACCAAGGCTGCGAGCTTTCCGGGCTCTCCCTGGTCGACCCGGATAACCGGCGCCCGGTCGACTTCGGGCGCCGCCGGGCGCTGCTGGCCGACCTCGACGGCGGCCGCCTGGACCTCGCGGCCCGCCTGGACGGCGACCGAGACCTGAGCCTGGACGCGGCCAAGCTGCTGGTCAGCGCCCGGGCGCTGCGGCTGCGCCGCGATCGCCCGGAGCGCTTCGCCGGCGGGTACGCCCCGGTCGCCGCGGTCGGCCCGGCGGCGGATCACGTGGTCGCCTTCGCCCGGGGCGACTCCGACGCCGGCGGGCCGGCCGTCACCGTCGCGACCAGGTGCCCGGTCGGCCTGCGGGCCCGGGGCGGCTGGTCCGATACGGTCTTGCGGCTGGCGGGTCCGGGATCCGGATGGGTGGACGCGCTCACCGGCGCGGTCTTCCCGGGTGACAGCCTGCTGCTCGACGACGTAACGAGGGCGTTGCCGGTGGCGCTGCTGGTTCCGGAGGACGTGTGACGATCTTCAGCGTGTGGGCGCCGGCCGCCGGACGGGCGGACGTCGACGTGGCCGGGCGGCTCTATCCGATGTCGCCGGCCGGCCGGCCGGGCTGGTGGAGCGCCGACGTGCCGGGCGCGGTCGGCCTGGCCGGGACCGACTACGCCTACCGGCTCGACGGCGGCGAGCCGCTGGCCGACCCCCGGTCGCCCCGGCAGCCGTCGGGTCCGGCCGGCCGGAGCCGGACCTACGATCAGGCGGCGTTCACCTGGACCGACGGACGCTGGCGGGGCGCGCCGCTGGCCGGCGCGGTGATCTACGAGCTCCACATCGGCACGTTCACCGCCGCGGGAACGCTGGACGCCGCGATCGGGCGGCTTGACCACCTGGTCGACCTCGGCGTGACGGTGGTCGAGCTGATGCCGGTGGCCGCGTTCCCCGGCGACCACGGCTGGGGGTACGACGGGATCGGCCTGTGGGCGGTGCACGAGCCCTACGGCGGGCCGGACGCACTCAAGCGCTTCGTCGACGCCTGCCACGCGCGCGGGCTGGCCGTCTACCTGGACGTCGTCTACAACCACGTCGGGCCGGGCAACCGGCTCGCCTCGTTCGGACCGTACTTCACCGACGCGCACCTGACCCCGTGGGGCCCGGCCGTCAACCTCGATCAGCCCGGATCGGATGAGGTGCGCGCGTTCATCGTCGAGAACGCGCGGATGTGGCTGCGGGACTATCACCTCGACGGACTCCGCCTCGACGCGGTGCACGCGCTGGTCGATACCCGCGCGGTGCACATCCTCGAGGAACTGGCGGTCGCGGTCGACGCGCTGGCGGCGGCGGTCGGCCGGTCGCTCGTCCTGGTGGCCGAGTCCGACCTCAACAACCCGCGGCTGATCACGGCCAGGCAGGCGGGCGGCTACGGGCTCGACGGGCAGTGGAACGACGACTTCCACCACGCCGTGCATGCGCTGGTGACCGGCGAGCGGCAGGGGTACTACAGCGACTTCGGCGCCCTGTCGGGGCTCGTCAAGACGCTGACGAGGGCGTACTTCCACGACGGGACCTGGTCGGCGTTCCGCGGCCGGACCCACGGGCGCCCGGTCGACACCCGGGAGACGCCGGCCTACCGGTTCGTCGTGTTCGACCAGGACCACGATCAGATCGGCAACCGAGCGGTCGGCGACCGCCTCCCGGCCACGCTGGCGGGCCACCCGAACCGGCACGGGCTGCTCGCGATCGTGGCCGGCCTGCTGCTGACGGCGCCGTGCACGCCGATGCTGTTCATGGGCGAGGAGTGGGGGGCTGACACGCCGTGGCAGTTCTTCACTGACCACACCGATCCCGGGCTGGCGGCGGCGGTCAGCGCCGGCCGCCGGTCGGAGTTCGCCGGGCACGGCTGGGGAGCCACCGACGTCCCCGACCCGCAGGACGAGACGACGTTCCTGGCCTCCAAGCTCGACTGGGACCAGCCCGGCCGCGAGCCGTACCGGTCGCTGCTCGGCTGGTACCGCGCCCTGCTGGCCCTGCGCCGATCGCGCCCGGAGCTGGCCGACCCGCGCTTCGACCGGGTGCAAGTCGACTACGACGAGGACGCCCGGTGGCTGCTCATCCGCCGCGGCCAACTCGCGATCGCCGCCAACCTGGGCGCGGCCGACGCGATCCTTCCCCTCGGCAAGTCGGCCGGCCCGCCCGTCGCCCTCCTCGCCTCGGCCCCCGGCATCTCGGTCGCACCGGACGCCGTCACCATGCCGCGGGCCACCTTCGCGATCATCGACCTATCGCCGGGACCGTCGTGGGAGAGTTAATGGCTTAGGGGCACGACGACAGGAAGCGGCGCGCACCATGGGCGGCAACCCGATCATCCCCGGCTTCCACCCGGACCCGACGATCTGCCGCGTAGGCGACGATTACTACATCGCCGTTTCCTCGTTCGAATATTTTCCGGCCGTGCCGATCTTCCACAGCCGCGACCTGATCCGGTGGACGCAGATCGGGAACGCGCTGGATCGTGTGAGCCAGTTGGACCTGCGCGAGGCGATCGACAGCGGCGGGATCTTCGCCCCGACACTGCGTCATCACGACGGCCGCTTCTGGCTGGTCACGACCGATCAGGCTCGGATGACCCGCGGGCAGCTGATCGTGTCGGCCGAGGATCCGGCCGGGCCGTGGAGCGAACCAGTCTTCGTCGCGGGCGCGCTCGGGGTGGATCCCGATCTGGCCTGGGACATCGGCGGCGGGTGCCACCTGACCTGGTCTACGTACGGTGACGCCTCGGTCATCCTGCAGGCCGCGGTCGATCCGTCGGCCGGCGTTCTGCTGTCTGAGCCGCAGCGACTCTGGAGCGGAACCGGGCTGGCCGCGCCGGAAGCCCCGCACCTGCACCGACGCGGCGACTGGTGGTACCTGCTGATCGCGGAGGGCGGAACCGCGCGCGGTCACGCGGTTTCCGTGGCGCGGTCACGATCCATCACCGGGCCGTACGAAGGCAATCCGGCGAACCCGATCCTCACCCACCGCAGCACCGCCGACCCGGTCCAGAACACCGGCCACGCGGACCTGGTCAAACTGCCGTCCGGGCAGTGGGCGGCGGTGTATCTCGGTGTGCGGCCGCGTGGGTTCGCCCCGCAGTTCCATGTCAACGGACGCGAGACCTTCCTCGCCGCCGTCCGCTGGGAGGACGACTGGCCGGTCTTCGACGAGGGGCACTACCGGGTGCCGCCGGCCGACACGACGTTCATCGATGATTTCGACGGCGACGCGCTGCGGCCGCAGTGGATCTCGCGCGCGGGTGACCCGCTCACGTTCGCGGCTCTTGGCGCCGAAGGGCTCGCCTTGCGCACTCCCGACGAGGAGAACCGTGAGCACGAGTTCGTGGCCGTCCGCGCACGCGACGACCAGTGGGCGGCCGAGGCAGTCATCCGGGCGGGCTCCGCGAGGCTGATCCTGTGGCTCGACAGCTGGCACTGGGCCCGCATCGGTCTCTACCCGGACGCCGTGCGGGTGGAGGTCGCGCTGGGCGAGATCCGCCATACGCTGGCCGAGGTTCCGGCCGACACGGGCGGCGCGGACACGCTGGCAATCCGGGCGACGCGCCCCGCGCCGGAGGTCGACCGCATCACCAGCCCGCCGGACCGCCTGGCGTTCGGGCTCCTGGAGGGCGGCGAATTCCGGTCACTGGCCGAACTGGACGGGCGCTACCTCTCGACCGAGGTCGCCGGCGGCTTTACCGGACGGGTGATCGGCATCGGCGCCGCGGCGGGCGGCGCGACGATCGCGCGGTTCGCGTACACGCCAATCTGCGACGACAACCTCGTGCTGAAGGGCATTTAACGTGGCCGAGACCGGGGCGAAGTTGACGTCGGCGGTGTCGACGGTGCCCGCCGTGCGGCCGGGCGCGCTGTGATACCGCCAGTACAGGTTGGTGTGCGCGATCACGGCCTCCGGGGGCGGCGCCCCCCACTCGGTCTTGTCGCCGGTCGTGTGCGCGTCGCCGACCAGCGTCACGTCGTACCCGCGGGTGAACGCGCCGTGCAGGGTCGAGCGGATGCACGCGTCGCTCTCCGCCCCGGTGACGATCAGCCGGCCCACCTCGCGCTCGGCCAGCAGCGCCTCGAGATCCGTCGCCTCGAACGAATCGCCGTAGTTCTTGTGCACCAGCGGTTCGGAGTCGCCGCGGACGAGCTCGGGTACCAGCTCCCACTCCGCGCTGCCGCGCGCCAGGCCGTCCGGGTCGCTGTGCTGCACCCAGATCACCGGCACGTCCTGGGCACGGGCCTGGCCGACCAGGGTGTTGATGTTCGCGACGACGCCGTCGCGGCTCGGGGTGCCGTCCACCACCCCGTTCTGCACGTCGATGACGATCAGCGCGGTACACGGCCGGTTGGGCAGGGTTGTCATGGGAGAGCGCTCCTAGTCCCTTGTCGCGGATCGATCCCGTTCGGCTCTCACAGTAAGCGGGGCCACCGACATTCCGCGGGGAAAATGTGACGCGGCGCACTTCACACCGCGTCCCCCGACGGGTAGTCCGGTACTACTGACAGACGGAACCGTCTAGGAGGCTCGCGATGGAGCGGATCCACCACTCGGATGTCATCGGCTCGCTGCTGCGGCCGAGGTACCTGACGCAGGCCAGGGACGAGTACGCGGCCGGGCAGCTGGGCGCGCCCGCATTCAAGCGGATCGAGGACCGCGCCGTCGACGAGGCCATCGAGCTGCAGGAGGGCATCGGGCTCGACGTCATCACTGACGGTGAATTCCGCCGGTTCTCGTTTTTCGATCAGATCGTGAGCGAGATCGACGGGACGGCGCCGATCGAGAGCGCGCCGGTCCATTTCAAGAACGCGGAGGCAGACTGGATCTGGCACAACCCATTCACCGTGACCGGGAAGATCAGCCAGCGCCGCAAGCTGACCATCGAGGAGTTCACCTACAACCGGGCCAGGGCCGACAGCCAGATCAAGATCACGCTGCCGTCGCCGCTCTTCCTGTACTCGGGGTGGTCGCCGGAGCTGTCCACCGCCGCCTACAAGGACGCGTTCGCGCTGTTCGAGGACGCCGCCGCGATCATCAGGGCCGAGGCGGCGGCGCTGGCCGAGCTCGGCTGTACCTATATCCAGATCGACTCCCCCGACATCGGCACGATCGTCGACCCGGAGAACCGCGAGCTGCGGGAGAGCCTCGGCATGCCCACCGAGCGGACGCTGACCGAGGGCCTCGACATCGTCAACAGCGTCGGCGACGTCCCCGGTGTGACCTTCGGCGTGCACGTCTGCAAGGGCAACAACATGAGCCAGTGGATCGGCGCGGGCGGCTACGACCTCACTGCCGAGGCGATGTTCTCCCGGCTGACCAACTTCGACGTCTTCCTGCTGGAGTACGACGACGAGCGCTCGGGCTCGTTCGCGCCACTGGCCAAGGCGCCGGACGACAAGCAGATCATCCTCGGCCTGGTCTCGAGCAAGACGACCGAGCTCGAGACCGCGGCCGCACTGACCGCGCGGATCCACGAGGCGGCCAACTACACCGGCCTCGAGCGGCTCGGCATCTCGACCCAGTGCGGGTTCTCTTCGACCTTGCCCGGCGCCAACCTGATCACCGAGGACGTCCAGGAGGCCAAGCTCGAGCTGGTCGCCGAGGTGGCGGCCTCGGTCTGGTAGCGGCGAGGCTGCCTTTCCCGGAGCCATAGACTTTAGAGCGAAATCGCTCTAAAGTAGTGAACGTGGAACTGACTACCGAGCAGCGCGACCGTGCCTGCGGCGTCCTGCTCGCGACTGCCGCCGGCGATGCGCTTGGCGCCGGCTACGAATTCGGCCCGCCGCTGCCCGACGATGCCCCGGTGACGATGCGGGGTGGCGGCGGGTGCAACTGGGCGCCGGGCGAGTGGACCGACGACACGGCGATGGCGATCGCGATCGCCGAAGTCGCGGCGACCGGGGCCGACCTGCGGAGCGTTGACGCCCAGGACCAGATCGTGGCCCGCTGGGTGGGATGGTCGCGCACCGCGCCGGATGTCGGCATCCAGACCAGCCAGGTGCTCGGCGTGGTGCTCGAGGGAGGCGTCTCCGGTGCCGCCGCCGCCGCGATGGCGGCCTCCGCTGACCTGCACGAGCGGACTGGGCAGACGGCGGGCAACGGCTCGCTGATGCGCACCGCGCCCGTCGCCCTCGCGTACCTCGATGACCCGGCCGGGCTGGCGGAGACCGCGATGGCGATCAGCGCGCTCACGCACTTCGACCGGTCGGCCGGCGAGGCGTGCGTGCTCTGGTCCCTGGCCATCAGGCACGCCGTCCTGACCGGCGAGCTCGACGCCCGCGCAGGGCTGGGATACCTGCCTGCTCGGACAGTCGACGTCTGGGCGGCGCGACTGGTCGAGGCCGAGAACTCACGGCCGAGCGACTTCAGCAGTAATGGCTGGGTCGTCGAGGCCCTGCAGGCGGCCTGGTGCGCGATCGCCGCCGCCGACAGCTCCATTTCGGGCAACGGCTCGCAGGACGGCGCATCGCGGTCCGATCATCTGAAGCTGTCGCTTGAGAAAGCGGTGCGCGGCGGCCGTGACGCCGACACCGTGGCCGCGATCGCCGGCGGCCTCCTTGGGGCGGCCTACGGCGCGTCCGCGGTTCCCGAGGACTGGCGGTCGGCGATCCACGGCTGGCCCGGATACAAGGCACCCGACCTGGTCCGACTAGCGACCGGAATTCTCGCTTGCGACTGACCATCTCGTGTCCCGCTCACTGATTGCTCTCACCCCAGAACGTGACAAAACGGAAGTGATGCGCGAAGCGCGCGTTTGTTCGAGATGATGGCAGTCGTGCGCTTTTACGCCGACCTCCATATCCATTCGAAGTTCTCCCGCGCCTGCAGTCGCGACTGCGACCTCGAGCACCTGGCCTGGTGGGCCGGGCGCAAAGGGATCGGCGTGGTCGGCACCGGCGACTTCACCCACCCGGCCTGGCGGGAGGAACTCGGCACCAAGCTGGTGCCGGACGCGCCCGGGTTGTTCCGGTTGCGGCCGGAGCTCGAGCGGGCGGTGCACGAGACACTGCCGCCCGCGTGCCGGACGCCGGTCCGCTTTCTGCTGTCGTCGGAGATCTCCACCATCTACAAGCGCGATGACCGGACCCGGAAAGTGCACCACCTGTTGTACGCGCCGTCGCTGGAGGCGGTCGACGAGATAACCAGGCAGCTGCTCCGGATCGGGAACCTGGCCTCGGATGGTCGGCCGATCCTCGGGCTCGACTCGCGGAACCTGCTCGAGATCACGCTCTCCGGCGGTGACGGGTGCTACCTGGTGCCCGCGCACGCCTGGACGCCGTGGTTCGCGGTGCTCGGCTCGCAGTCCGGGTTCGACCGGGTAGCGGACTGCTACGCCGACCTGGCCGAGCACATCTTCGCGATCGAGACTGGCCTCTCTTCCGACCCGGAAATGAACTGGCGGGTATCGAGCCTGGACCAGTACCGGCTGGTGTCTAACTCCGACGCGCACTCGCCGCCGATGCTGGGCCGGGAGGCGACCGCGTTCACCTGCGAGCCCGACTACTTCAGCATCGAGCGGGCGCTGCGGACCGGGGATGGCTTCGACGGCACCGTGGAGTTCTTCCCTGAGGAGGGCAAGTACCACCTCGACGGCCACCGCGCGTGCGACGTGCGGACGACTCCGGCCCAGACCCAGGCGGCCGGCGGGAAGTGCCCGGTCTGCGGGAAGAAGCCGACGATAGGGGTGCAGCACCGGGTCGATCTGCTGGCCGACCGGCCCGAGGGCTACCGCGTGCCCGGGGCGGCCGGCTTCACCTCGTTCGTCCAGCTGCCGGAGATTATGGGCGAGATCGCCGGCGTCGGCCCGAAGTCCAAGTCCGTCACCGCGCAGGTCACCGCGCTGGTGGAGCGGTTCGGGCCGGAGCTGTCCATCCTCGGCGAGGTGCCGCTGTCCGACCTGGCCGCTGGTGCCCCGTCGATCGTGGCGGAGGCGATCGGACGGCTCCGCCGCGGCGACGTCCGCCGGGAGGCGGGCTACGACGGGGTGTACGGGACGATCCGCCTGTTCGACCCCGGGGAGCTGGCGGGGGCGGCGCTGTTCGACCTGCCACGCGCGCCCCGTAAGCCGCGCGCGACCGGGGCGGCCGGCGTTTCCGCGGAAACGCCGGCCATGGCCGAGGGCCCTGACCAGGAGCGCGACTCGACCGGGTCAGCCGCGCGGCCGGCGTCCGGTTCCCTGGACCCCGAGCAGCACGCGATCGTCACCCACGACGGCGGACCGCTGCTGGTGGTGGCCGGCCCCGGCGCGGGCAAGACCCGGGTGCTCACGCACGCGATCGCGCATCGGATTGACCACGGTCTGCCGCCCGAGCGGTGCCTGGCGGTCACGTTTACCCGCCGCGCCCGCGACGAGCTCGGTGAGCGTCTCGGCGTCCTGCTTGGGGACGAGGCCGCCGCCCGGGTCGCCGTCGCCACCTTCCACGGTCTCGGCCTGCTGATCCTGCGCGAGCAGTGCAAACTACTCGGACTCGACGCGGGCCTCAAGGTCGCCGACGAGAGAACGCGCAAGGAGGTCCTGCGGTCGCTGTCGGCCGGCGGCAGCCTCACCGTGCTCGGTTCTAAAATCTCCGCCGCTAAACGGACCGGTGCTTCGAGTCTCCGCGCACCCGTCGCTTCGCGGGAGGCGGCCGCGTCGGATGGCGGTGCTATCCGGGCCGATGCCGAGCATCCTGCCGTGGACGACGCCGCGCTCGCGGACTTGGCCGCACGGTACGACGCGGCGCTGCGCGAGCGGGGTCTTGTCGAGGTGGACGATCTAGTTACGCTCCCCGCCGAGTTGCTCGACGCCGACCCGTCGCTCGCGGCGGCGTACCAGGCCCGGTGGACCGATGTGTTCGTGGACGAGTACCAGGACGTGGACGAGCAGCAGTACCGGCTGCTGCGGCTGTTGACCTCGCCGTCTTCCCGTGTCCGCGCGATCGGTGACCCGGATCAGGCGATCTACGGCTTCCGCGGCGGCGACGTCGGCTACTTCCTGCGGTTCCAGTCGGACTTCGAGTCAGCGCAGACCGTGCGGCTCTCCCGCAGCTACCGGTCCGCGCCGACGATCGTCCGGTCCGCCATGCAGCTGATCAGGCCTGGCACGCTGGTACCCGGGCGCGAGCTCGTGCCCGCAAGAACCGACATCGCGGACGGGCCAGTCGTGGTGCATGCGGTGGCCGACGAGCGCGCGGAGGCGGAGGTCGTTGCGGCGTCGATCGTAACGATGCTCGGTGGCGCGTCCTTCCACGCCCTGGACAGCCGCG
>Ga0302325_10012630_pt1 | contig 18094 bp, 17 predicted proteins | sample Palsa_T0_2_FD_201948 | JGI IMG/M metagenome (GOLD analysis project Ga0302325, IMG submission 201948) | Peat permafrost microbial communities from Stordalen Mire near Abisko, Sweden - Palsa_T0_2 | ecosystem: Environmental > Terrestrial > Soil > Palsa > Peat permafrost | place: Sweden: Abisko...
CCCCACTCAGAGGGCCCACAGATCAATATTGAACGGCACTTCGTTCATAGAGTGGTCAATATTGGTCACTCCGGACAAATTCCTTGAGAGACATTCGGGTTGTTGCCCACTTAGATTTGGCAGAAAGGACCCTTATGGATCTGACACGAATTCTATCAACACTGCGTTCGGAGCGCGACAAGATCGATCAGGCCATTTGTTTCTGGGAGCAACCTAATCGACTCGAGACTCAGAGCGCAGAAGCGGTGGCACGGTTCATCGCCGAAATCGGAAGGCGTAGGAAATCACACGCAAAAGTCGTCTTGGAGCTTCGCTCGGAGCTAGAATACGTCGGACACGCCATCATAGCCCTGGAGCGACTCGACCGGCGCAGCGCAGAGAGGGCACAAGCGGCGGCGGGGTAGGCTGTCATTCGTATCGCCGTTCCAGTACGCATGGCCTATCTGGCAGCCATGGCGGGGGCTGTAAGACATTAACTAAGATAAACGTACTTGTTTGTCTTAGTTGTTTTCGTCGCCAATACTAATATCCGTGACAGATCGAGGTACGCCCTAGTTGCGGGCAGCTTGGACTGTTTCTCACCTACTGCCGGCTCCGAGCGGAATTTGCTTGACGGATTGCACATTTTCGGATATGCTTGTGCCAAATCCGTTAATAAGCGCGCGGGCAAATGCGGCAAAAGCTTTATGTCGATACAGGGCAAGTACAAGGCACCCACGTGGCTTCCCTTCAAAAACCGACATTACCAACATTGTCTAACTGGCAATCCGCGGTGCTCGCCTACATGAGTGTCAAATGCGGCATCATGTTTACGAGTATCGAACAAACGGAGAGTTGGTTACGCACCAATCGACAAAATCCACAGCACCTCAGCGTAAGCGCTATCTGCGGTTTGTTATTCATCGAGCCGCCGAAGAGGGTGAGGATATTCTCGCCGCACCCACTGCCAACCGCAGCGTCATTTAACAGAAGCCGTGCAACCCGTTTCAATCCGGCCCAGGCGTCGAGACCGGCGATTCGATTGGACAGGTGAATGGCTTTAGAGAGGCTGATATGGCTACGAAGAAGACAAAGAGGCAGCATCCGTACATGCTGCCCGACCCGAGGTCATCATTTGGATCGTGCGATGGATTCGCCCGGCTAGGTGAAGGGATGCAACCGATGAAGTTGACGAAAACCCTCATGGACCTGCGCTTCGAGCAATGGGCCATCAATGAGGCCATCCGCTATTTGGAACGGCTTGTTCGCCCGAGCATGCAGAAAATGAGAGCAGGGGAACGAAACGTGACCGAAATCGGACAGGCCAGGAAACCGAATTGGCAGGAAGCGAAGCGAGCCGATTTATGATTGGCGAATGGCCGCCCGCTTTACCGATCGCCGAATCTGTGATATGCTGGAATCGCCAGAGTGGTTGATCACGGGCCCGAATACCAGGGATTGGCGGATGAAAAACCCTGGGGCGTCAGGGCTTTGCCCTTTTTGAGGGCCTTTGTAATCCGGTACACCGGAGCGCCTTTCCCCTTTGTGACATATCCACTCTGGCTTTCCTGAAATCGTCCCCGAGCCCGCACGCGCCGCTGTGGACCCCCGTTCGCGAAGGCGCAGGGCCAAGGCCGCGAGGTGGGGCAGAAAAGCACCCCTTGCATCCGGCCGCGAATTACCAGACAATATAACCTTAATATACCTGTACCCAGAAGGAGGCAGTTTTTATGGCGCTTCCGCAACTTCCCGCCCGCTTCGGCGCGCTGGACGCGGCGTTTCTCAATTTCGAGTGCAAGGAGATGCCCCTGCACATCGGCGGCGTTTGCGTCTTCGACGGCGCCATCCCGTTCGACCACTTCGTCGCCACCATCGAATCCAAGCTGGATTTGATTCCCCGCTACAGGGAAAAAGTGATGTTCCCCTTCCTGAATATCGGATACCCCACCTGGCACTACGATCCGGATTTCGACATCCGGCGGCACATCTTCCACGTACAGCTCGAGGCGCCAGGCGACACCGCGCAGTTGCGCGAGTTGGCCGGCCGCATCTTCACGCCCTTACTCGACCGCAGTAAGCCCCTATGGGAGATGCACGTAGTCGACGGACTTGCCGGCGGACGCTCGGCGCTGATTTGCAAAGTGCATCATTGCATCGTGGACGGGGTGGCCGGGATCGGGCTGATGAACGTAATGCTGGACCCGTCGCCGGAGCAGCCCCGGCTGCCGAGACGCAAGCCCTACCGGCCGCCCAAGCCGCCGGATTCAGCCTCCCTTTTCCTGGACGCTTTCACCGACAGCCTGGCGCAACTGCCCGGGCGCTTGTCGGACTTCCGCGACGGGCTGCGGGGCTACGGTTCGCTGCTGCGCACAGACAACGCGGCGGCACTGGGGCTGGAGCGCGTGGTGGACAGGATGCCCGAACTGCTGTCGCCGCTCGAACACCTGCCGTTCAACCGGCGATGCTCCGGCGAGCGGCGCGTGTTCTGGACCGAGTTCCCCTTCGCCGAAGCGCGCGCGATTCGCACGGCATGCGGCTGCACGGTGAACGACGTGGTGCTGACGGTGGTGGCCGGCGCGGTCGCCAAATACACCATGCTGCATGGACAAACCGTGAAGAACCGCTTCTTCCGGCCCATGGTGCCGGTGAACGTGCGCCCGCAGGAAGATGCCATCGGCGCTTTTGGCAACCTGATTTCCCTGATGCTGGTGACCTTGCCGCTGGGCATTCGCGATCCCATCGCGCGTATTCAGCATATTCACGAGATGACCCAGGCGATGAAGGGCGCCCGCACGCCGGAATTGTTGCGCGCCGGCCTGGCCTGGCTGGCCATCCTGCCGCCGCCCGTGCAAGCATTTCTGGCGGGCAATCTGAGCTGGCTCAATACTCCTATTCCGCTCTTCCACATGGTCTGCACCAATGTGCCCGGGCCGCAGCTCCCGCTATACACGTGCGGCCGGCGGATGGTGGCATGCTATCCGCACGTGCCTACCGGCATGGACGTAGGCATCAGCGTCGCGATCGAAAGCTACGATCAAAAGCTCTATTTCGCCCTGACCACGGACGCGCTGGCGGCGCCCGATGGGGGGCGCATGGTGGAGTTTCTGGAAGCTTCCTTCCAGGAGCTGAGGGCCGCGGCCGGCGTGCCCGAAACCGCGCCGCCCGCGACCCGCAAGCGCGCCCCGAGAAAGGCAAAGCCGAAGGCGCGCAAGGCGGCGCTGCCGGCGCCGGTCGAGGTTCTGGTGGCCCCCGAACCCGATGTTGTCACAGAGCTGCTGGCCCACGGGCCCGCCGAAGAAGAAGAGTTGGAAGACGCAACGCTGGTCCAGGAGGAAGAACTCGAGCCCGTACTGTAACTGGCCAGGACTTTCGTGGAACAAACCCTGCGCTGCCGCCGTATCCTGAAATCGAGCGAGGAGGCAAAGGATGTTCTGCGATCGTTGCGGTACCAGACTTTTCGATGCGGCGAAATTCTGTCCAACCTGCGGCAAAGCGGCGGGTGTCACGCCGTTGATGCCCATCGATAGCCGGATTGCGGGGCACGTCCGGCTGGTGGGCATTCTGTGGCTGGCTCTCTCGGCGTTTCATTTGCTTCCGGGCGTGATTTTAGTTTCCCTCTCGGGACACGGCAGGTCGTTCCTTTCGCCGGATGCGCCCGGTTTCCTGCATGCGATCCTGGCCGTCGCCGGCTGGCTTTTAGTGGCCGGCGGCATCCTCGGATTAGTTACCGGCTGGGGCCTGCTGCAGCGGGAGCCCTGGGCACGGACCCTGGCCATCGTGATGGCCTGCTTGAATATGGTCCACATGCCCTTCGGCACGATTCTCGGCATTTATACGTTGTGGGTTCTGCTGCCCGCCGCCTCGGAACAGGAGTACCGCAGCGTGGCGCGCGCGGCGTAACCGGCCGCGGCCCTCACCAGCCTGAACGCCGGGTCGCTTGCGCACGTCAGTTCAGATAGGCACATTGAAATGAAGACCCTCCTGCTGGCCGGACTTGCGGTCTCGGCCGCCGCCGCGCAGAGCTTGACAGAGCCGCCGTCGCTGGTGCGCTTGCATCGCCATTTGGGCGGCGCCTCGGTTCGCCCGTATGCGGACGCTCACATTTCCGTGAATGTGGTAGGTATGGCTGCCATCACTGGCAGGCCGGAAACCTGGTTGATCGAAGTGCACGACTCGTTCGCCAGCATCGAGGGCGTGGACAAGGCACTTCCGCCAACCCCGTTCGCGGCCCCGTTCGCGGCCCCGTTCGCGGCCCCGTTCGCGGCCATGGATGAAGGGGAGCAGCCTTCCGGCGACCTACTGGCAGGTTCCAGAAGCCTGATCGCGGTCTACCGGCCGGGCTACAGCTATCGCCCCGAGCAAGCCACGCAGGCGCTGCGGCAGGCGCGTTATTGCCAGGTAGGGATCTATCGGGTGCAAGCGGGCAGCGAGCCGGAGTTCGCCGACCTGGTCAAATCGCGCCGGAACCTGTTCGACAGTATCAACCTCGACAGGCCCGACATCGCTTACTATGTGCTCTCCGGTGTGGCGTCGGGAACCTACGTGTTCCTGGCCCCGTTGGCCTCCCTGAAGGCGTTGGACGAGGGCCTGGCGAAAGCCCCGGCCTACGCGGAAAGCATCGCGGCGGAGGGCGCCAAAACCGCCGGGTTGACCCGCGAGCACCTGCTCTTCCGGGTGGAACCTTCGACGAGTTGGGTAACAGACGACTTCGCCTCAGCCGATCCGGAGTTCTGGCACGGCAAGGCAAAAACGCCGTAAGCCGCGGCGCCGGAGACGATGGTGAGACACCTGTAAACATTTCGTTTTAGCCCGATGATCGACTCAGTTCTCAACCTGCTGTTCCGCTGTCCGCACAGGCGCCTCACCCGCCCGGTCACGCCGATCGGCAAGGACGGCAGGCCGCACGGGGATACCTACGTGGTCTGCCTGGCCTGCGGCAAGCAGTTCGCATACGACTTGAAGGAGATGCACATCGGCAAGCCGCTGCCAAGTTCATCGGACTTCGGTGTGCTGCCCCCTGGAATGCCCGGTTCACCCAAATCGAAGGTCAAGCTGGCGGTGGGCATCGGTGTGCCACTCGGGATTCTGATCGGGTCGGTACTCTCATCGCGGAAGAAACGCGCGAGCAAGCAGCCCGGTGCCGACCGGCCCAGTTAGAGTGGCGTACTGGCGGTACGCAAGTCCCCAGGCTCGCGTTGCATCCAAACCAAAAGCAGGCTAAGCGCTGTTCACTACCGTTCTATCCCCGTTCAGGGCAGACCGGTTTGGTGATGACTTTTCTAGCATACAATGTCGTGTATACTAGACAGTCATCGCCTAAAAAAAGGACAATTTCCCATGGTCTCTCGCAAGCTGCCGCCGGCCCAACCCTTCCTGCTGCTTTTGTGGCTGGCGATGGGGGCGTTCCCGGCGTGGGCCCAAACGGGGGCGAGCCTTTCCGGCGTGGTGACGGGGCAAACCGGTGCAGCTTTTCCCGATGCCGCGGTGACCATCAGGAACGCCGACACAGGTGCAACGCGCATAATCGCAACCGACGGGGGGGGGCACTATCAGGCGTCCGGCCTGCCTCCGGGGCGCTTCGAGATTCGAGCGGCAAAACAAGGGTTCGCCGATGAAACGCGCACGGGAATCAGCTTGGCGGCTGGCCAGGACGCTACGGTCGACATCAAGATGCAGCGGAGCACCCCGGACGCCTGCGCGAGCGGCCACGAGTTCGCCACCACCGATTGCACGCTGACCTGGCACGGCATCACGCTGTACGGTGTGTATGACGTCGGTGTCGGCTGGGTCAGCCACGGCTTACCGGAAAGCGCCGTTAACTATGAAGGCGAATCCCTGGTGAACCGAAACGGCTATCAACATCGATTCCTCATCGCACCGAACAACCTGCAGCAGACGAGTCTGGGCATCCGGGGCAAGGAGGAGTTTCTGCCTGGCTGGTTCGTCGTGTTCAACGCTTCAAGCGGAATCAATCCGCAGTCCGGCCAGCTCGCCAACGCGTCAGTTACCGACATCGCCAACAACGGCCTTCCCAGGAGCAGCTATTCGGAAGCCATCGACGGCGCGCGCGCGGGCCAACCCTTCAATGACGAATTCTATGCCGGTATATCGTCCACGCATCTCGGCACCCTGACCTTCGGCCGTCAGCGCGCGCTCGGTACCGATGCGATGCTCGTTTACGATCCGGCCGGCGGCAGCTATGCCTTTTCGTACATCGGGTATAACGGCACGATGGCCGGAGGCGGCGACACCGAGGACAGCCGTTGGGACGACGCCCTGAAGTATCGCCTCGCCTATGGCCCGGTCCATTTCGGCGCGATGTATAAATTCGCCGATGGTTCCGGCGGCTGCTACTCGGCCGCCGCGACCTGGACTGCGGCCACCTGTACGCCGGAATCGGCGCATAACAACGCCTTTGGATTTGACCTTGGCGGAGAATACGGCAAGTTCTCCGGCGACGTCGTCTACCAACATTATAACCAGGCGATCAGCGTATTGAACCCATTGCTCGGGCCGCAGAGTCCGACGGCGTCATATCAGTCGACCACCGACAGCATCAATACAAACCCTATCAACGGGGCCAATCTGATCGCAACGACCAACACCGTATATGGCATCGTGACCGACAACCGCGCCATTATGTTCGCTGCCAAGTATGCGTGGGACCCGTTCAAGTTGTTTGCCGGCTACGAATACATCAGGCAGGATAACCCGGCGAACCCGTTGGGTGTGGGCGCCTTGGACCAGGGCGGTTATCTCATGAGCGGCGTCGAAGACAACAATCTCGATTCTCCCAAGCACGTGCAGATCTGGTGGACTGGCTTGAAATACGGCATCGACAGCAAAACCGACATCACTTTGTCCTGGTATCATCAGCTGCAGAACGACTTCCGTATTCCGACGGCCTGCTCGCCCGAAGCGGGTTTCCGCAGTTCCTGCGCGGGCACCCTCAACGAGGAGTCGCTCTATGTGGATCATCACTTCACCAAGCGTTTCGACGGTTTTGCCGGAGTTGCGTATTCCTACGTGAGCGGCGGTCTGGCCATCGCTATTCCGCATGGCCCGGGCGTTCCCTATAACTACGACAACAACCTTGCTCCGACAATCGGTGGCCGCTTCACCTTCTGATGGTTTACACGGCCTCATATCCGCGCTGGCTGAGGAGTAAGTGTGACGTTCGTGGGGCGGCCAATACTGCCCAATGCCACTTACTGTTTCCACAAACTGCAATGTTGCATAATTTGTGGGGCGGACCTCCAGGTCTGCGCGGGTCCTCCATCACCCGGCGTGACCCGCTCTTTGCACAACCAAATCAGCCAATCCCAGCACGAGTAGGCCGGCGTGGACGCCGGCCGCAGGACTAGAGTCCTGCCCCACTATCAATACAGATGCTGCGGTCTTTGGGAAAAGTAAGTGGCATTTGGCAATGCTGCCCGCAGCCGGCTTTCAGCCGGCCTTCGCGATCACGAGAATGCGCCGCGAAAACGTGAGCCTCCTAAAAGGCGGTTGCGGCCAAGATTGGCCGCCCTCCACTTGCAACTGTACGATGTACTAATAGTGCGCTGGATTGCCTTCCTGCGAGGAGACGCTGTCGCACCGCGCTGTGGATCAGTGCGTAGAGACAAGAGTCGCCGCTCGCCCCGCAGCCGCAAAGAGGTTGAGGCGGGAATAGACGCCGAAGGGCGTTCCATTGTCGAGGAAGCCGCCGCCGGGGCCTTCCGTCTCCGTCAGGATCTGGTCGGCCTGTTCCAACGTCAACGACGGGAAGGCGAGCTTCAGAAGATATCCGGCCTCGGGAGCAAGTTTGCCGACATCCTCCGGCTTGCGGGTATTTGAGGTATAGACGACAGGCAGATCATAGGTCTCGGTAGAGGCATAGAAGGCTTCGTTGGCCGCGGGGCTGTTGAAGCGGCCGGTATCCTCGCGGGCGCACTCTTCCATGCGCTTGCCGCATGCCGCCTGCAAGGCCGTCGTCAGCTCGTCGCGCGCCGTCTTGACAGCAGCTTGGAAGTCCTTGATGAGCGGAGCACCCGCGAGCCGCTGGCCCACGTACGCCGGGTCGTTCGCGAGCAGATGCGCCATGTCGTAGAGCGCCAGCGTGCGCCCGCCCATCACATCCATGGCGTAGTGCGCTCCAATCAGGATGCGGTCGTTGCCATACTCCGCGCCGCGCGCGATCATCTGCTGGTATCGTTCCGGCACCAGCACCGCCAGAACCACGGCGCCGGTATAGCCGTAGGTGGTGTGGCCGCTCGGGTAAGACGGGCTATTGATCAAGTTCATCATCGGCCCGCGGTTGTAGACCCAGTTGTCCATCGGATAGTTGAAGTAGTCTGGCCCAACGATCCGCGCAACGGCGGTCTCGGTTTGAAAGGGACGCGAGTTGCCGTAGGGGTCGGCCCCGGAACTACCGGCCGGAAGGCCATAGCTCTTGCCAAAAATATCGGTCTGTCCGCCAATCTCCTTGAGGATCGCCATTGCCTCGGGGGAAACTGGTGTCTTTCCGTCTGTTGTTGCATTGGCGAAGAAATACTTGCCGGACCCGGAATGCGCCCCCGTAATCGCGGTCGCGTAGGCAATGACGTCGGCGACAGCCTGGGACACGCCGGTGTAATGCGTCTGATCGGTGTAGTGGGCCCGCGCCACATATCCGGCGCCAAGCGTGGTCCCCAGTCCGTCCGCAAGATCGGCAAGGTTGCCATACGTGATGAAAACATCGCGCAGCGCCTGTTGCTGCTGCTCGGCGAAAGGCAGCAGGGTGGCTTGCCGGACGGTGCCGTTTTGGATGCCGCCCGTTACGACAAAGTTCGCCGCAAGCGCTGCTTTTCCTTCCCCGGACTTCGCCAGCACAGTAACTGGAGCGAGCCCTTTGAGCACGGTTATATCAGTGGCTGTTTGCGCTCCCGCATGGAAGTGCATCAGTGCACTCATCACTCCCAGCGCCAATAGTGTATTGCCTGCCATCCCGTCCCCCAATGTATCAAAAACACAATTCCGATCTAAGTGCGGCCGGATCTCCCGCCGGTGCCTATCAAGGCTGCCGCGCTCAAGGAACTGGCGAGCGCCAGCCCCGCCGCCACCCACAGGACCCTGCGATAGCCGGCGACAAATGCTTCGTCAATAGCTTGGCGCCCGCGCGCGTCTGTCGTTTCGGCGGCGGCCAGCTTGGATCGTTGGGCCTCGATTTCCTGGCGCACCGCAGGCGCCACGGCGAGGCTGTCCAGACGCCGGTCCAGAGTGTTCTGGAAGACGCCAGTGAGCACCGCTCCGAAAACTGCCACCGCCAGCAGGCTGGCGACGCGCGAGACAGCATTGTTAATGCCCGAGGCAGCTCCCGCGTAGCTCTGCTGCACCGCGTTCATTACGGTCGTGGTCAGTGGGGCCACGCTGACGGCCATGCCGAGCCCCAGCGCGAGCACCGCGGGGAAGAACGTAGTCCAGTAGGGACCACCGATACCGGGCCTCGCGAATAACGCGAATCCGGCGGCTGCGATCAACGGACCCACCACCAGGGGTGTCTTCGCGCCGTACCGGTCGAGAAGTCCGCCGGACCAGCGGGACAGCAAGAACATCAACAGGATGAAAGGCAGCAGGGCGGCCCCTGCCTGGGTGGGCGAATAACCTTGCACCTGAATCAAATTCATCGGGAAGAAAAAGATAACGCCACTCAACGCGGCGTACAGAAAGAAGGTGAGCAGATTGGCCCCGCTGAAATCCCTCGAGCGGAACAGACGGAGTGGAACCATGGGCGAGGCAGAGCGCGCCTCCCAATAGAACAGCGCCACAAGGACGATGGCCCCGGCCGCGCCTGCGACCGGCGCCGATTCGATCAGACCAAATACGATTCCGCCGAAGCCGAGCGCCGCCAACAGGCCGCCCGGCCAGTCGAACTGCCCTCGGGCGCCGGCCCTGCTTTCCGGGACTTTCCAGAAAGATAGCCACAGAACGGCCAGCCCTAGCGGAAGATTGATGAAAAACACCCACCGCCACGAACCGTGTTGCGTGAACCATCCACCCAGCACCGGACCGATGGCGGTTGTGATGGACGTGAACCCGGACCACGTCCCGATAGCGCGGCCGCGCTCCTTCTGGCCAAAATTGGCACTGATCAGAGCCAGGCTACCGGGGACAAGCAGGGCCCCGCCTATTCCTTGCAGGCCCCTGGCAACAATAAGCTGCCGGATGGTGGGCGCGAGCCCGCACCAGGCGGAGGCTAGCGAGAAAAGCGCGACCCCGGCGGCGAAGACCTTGCGGCGGCCGTACAAGTCGCCCAAAGACCCACCAATGAGGATCAGGGCCGCCAGGAAAAGGGCGTAAGACTCGACAACCCACTGAACGTCCGCCAATGTCGCGTGCAGGTCCGATTGCAGAGCCGGGAGCGCTACGTTGACGACCGTGCCGTCGATGAAGGCCATGCTGGTACCGAGGATGGTGGCGGCTAGAATCCATGGACCGTTCCTGGTTGCGGGCTGGTCGCACGGAGCGGCTAGAATCGCGGCATCGTCGCAAGGAGGTTTGGCGATGGCCATAGTTTATTCTCCGCCCGGCGGCCTAACCCTTGGAGGGCGGCCAATCTTGGCCGCAGCCGCCTTTTTAGGCGGCTAGAGCCGGCTGAAAGCCAGGCTGCGGGCAGGATTGCCCGCCCTCCAGGAGTGGAAAGGTTGCGGGACAGTTATCATAGTTCATTGACCCCTCTTTCCGTTTTGGATCTTTCGCCTATTTTGGAAGGCAGCGACGCCGCGCAGTCCTTTCGCAACACGGTCGATCTCGCGCAGCATGCCGAGAGACTGAGCTACCACCGTTACTGGCTGGCCGAGCACCACAACATGCCCGGCATCGCCAGCGCGGCCACCGCTGTATTGATCGGGCATGTGGCGGCCGCCACGTCCACTATCCGGGTCGGCGCCGGCGGCATCATGCTGCCGAATCATGCACCACTGGTGATCGCGGAACAGTTCGGCACCCTGGAGTCGCTATTCCCGGGCCGGATCGATTTGGGTTTAGGACGCGCACCTGGCACGGATCAGGTGACGGCCCGCGCGCTCCGGCGGAACCTATCATCCGATGTCGATCAATTCCCCCAGGATGTCGTGGAATTGATGCATTACTTTCAACCGGCAAAAGCGGGGCAGATCGTGCACGCGGTGCCAGGAGAGGGATTGAACGTGCCGGTCTGGATTCTGGGGTCCAGCCTGTTTGGCGCCACCTTGGCCGCGGAATTAGGTTTGCCTTTCGCGTTCGCTTCGCATTTCGCTCCGTCACAGATGATGGCGGCGCTCGGGATCTATCGGGAACACTTCCAGCCATCCGCGCAGTTGGCCCGCCCGTACGCGATGCTGGGGTTTAATGTGATCGCCGCGGATACCGATGCGGAAGCGCGCTTTCTAGCTTCGTCCGTGCAGCAGGCGTTCGTGAACTCGCGCAGCGGCCGGCCGTCGCGTCTGCAGCCCCCGATAGAGGGCTACGAGCAGGGTCTCATGCCACAGGGGCGCGCGATTATCGAGCAAGTGCTTACCTGCTCGGCGATCGGTTCTCCGCGGGCCGTTCGCGAGGGGCTGGAGGCTTTTATCGCGCGGACGGGGGCGGACGAGCTGATGATCACCTCCCACATATTCAGCCACGCGGCGCGCTTGCGGTCCTATGCGATCACGGCCGAAGTCCGGGATGCCTTAAGTTGAGCCGCGCGTGTTGCGGCGAAGCGGAGCGCGTCAGACCGCTGACTTCTTGCGCATCCACACGCGCCACGTAACCGGCCCGACTTCCTTATCCGCGAGTGGGCGGCCCGACACCTTGAGGGCCAGTTTGATCTGACCGTGATGGTAGCCCTCGTGCCAGATCATATGCTGAAGGAATAGGATGGAGTGGTCGTAATGCAGGTCCATGTCCCGGCCTGCCTCCACCCTGCTCTTTACCGCGTCCCGCACGGTTTTGGCGCTGTCGTTCAGCATCTGCGCGATGCGATCAGGGTCAGGCTCGGCGACCCACTCGTCGGCGGGCAGGTTTCCGGCGAACTCGGGGGCGTCCTCGAAGACGAACACAAGCCGGACATAGTGGATGTGCGTGAACAACTGGGCGACGGACGGGCTGCCCTCCATGGCCCTGGCCTGCAACCCGCCCTCCGGGAGGGCGCGGAGCAGGTTGACCAGGATGGTGTTGTTCCGGTCCCAGGAATCCAGCAGAGCCTCAAGCAGTGCGTCCGACATGATCCACACCCCGTTTGTCGATGCGAGAATTGTAACGATTTCTATGCTGGCACGGCGTTGGCTTCCCGGTCAAGATGGTTCTAAGATGACGAGAGGGGACTCGCGTTATGTGGAGAGCGCTCGGCATTGCTTTTCTTCTACTGGAAACGGCCTTGAGCCAAACTACCAATCCGCCGTCGTCACCCGGAACCATCGACGGGGTAGTGACGGATAGCAGCGGATCGGTCGTGTTGGGCGCACTGGTCACACTGGGAAGCGCCGCTGCGACCGGCAAACGCACGACGGTGACGAACGAAACCGGATCTTTCCACTTTGCCGCGGTAACGCCGGGAGACTACACGATCGCGATCATGGCCGATGGTTTTGCGCCGTGGACAGCGGCGAGCGTAGTGGTCCGTGCAGGCGAGAATCAACCGGTGACCTCGGCCGTATTACAGGTTGCTGCCGCATCGACCAAGTTGGATGTCGGCCTATCGCAGAAGGAACTGGCGGTGGAGCAACTGAAAACGGAGGAGAAGCAGCGCCTGTTGGGTGTTTTTCCGAACTACTTCGTTACCTACGACCCGAATGCGGCGCCGCTGAATGCCGCGCAGAAATTTCAGCTCGGCTGGAAGACTATCCTCGATCCCACGACTATCTTGTCCAGCGCGCTTGCCGCGGGAATCCAGCAGGCGCGGAACAGTTACTACGAGTTCGGCCAGGGTACGGAGGGCTATGCGAAGCGTTTCGGAGCGCAGTACGCCGATACCGTCAACGGCATCGTCATCGGGGGCGTCGTCATGCAGACGGTCTTCCATCAGGATCCCCGCTACTTTTATAAGGGTACCGGCAGCTTTCGTTCGCGCGCGCTGTATGCCATCGCCACCGCATTCGTGCGCAAGGGTGACAACGGGCACTGGCAGCCCGATTATTCCGATGTTCTGGGGAGCCTGGCGGCGGGGGAGATCTCGACCTTGTATTACCCTGCCAGTTCGCGGACAGGACTACGGCTATTTCACGATGTCCTTTGGGGTTTCGGCGGGAGTGCGACAGGCAACCTGTTCGAAGAGTTCTTGTCGCGCAAGATAACCACCCACGTGCCCAAAGCGGCGATGGCGCTTTCCAAACCGATTTTGCGCGAGGGAACGCCGGTGTCCCTGATTTCCGTGGAAGAGCTGAATGCCAAAGCGGCTGAAGGCGCCGTACCGATCGATTTTGTGCTGGCCAGCGATATTCAAGTGGGCGGCGTGGTGGTGGCCAAAGCCGGCTCCAAAGGCGGGGGGCAAGTGCGCTATGTCAACGGACCGGATGCCGGGGGCGAGGCGGTGCACGTGTCACTGGAGCAGATGCGCCTGAAAGTGGGCAGCGCGGAGGTTCCGTTGAGGAGCACGCCGCTGCGGAAGGGTGGCGCCGCACTGGTCTATCATCGGCTGGACGAGTCGGAGAGGATCGCCATCGTGCTGTACGTGGCCCAGAATACCGCGCTCCCGCCGGCACAGTGAGATTTGTTCGTGGGGCGGGCGTCCACGCCTGCTGCGGGCCTCTAGGCCCGCCCCTTCCCGGAATATTTTTGGTTATATCCCTTGACACGCATATACGCTGTTAAGTATATTCAAAGAGTCAAGGAAATGACAACGCGGCCCAAACCGCGAACGTGACAAAAGGAGAAAAGAAATGAAAATCAAAATCACCAGTGTTTACGTAGACGACCAGGACAAGGCCCTGCGCTTCTATACGGAGGTACTCGGCTTTGCCAAGAAGGCGGATTTCAGTAACGGCCCATTTCGCTGGCTGACCGTGGCCGCGCCGGACGAGCCGGACGGCACCGAGCTGCAACTGGCACTGAACGACAACCCGGCGGCCAAGGCGTATCAGCAGGCGATGTTTCAGCAGGGCCAGCGCTCGGCCATGTTCTACACCGACGACGTCAAGCGCGAATACGAGCGCATGAAGGCCCACGGCGCCGAGTTCACGATGCCGCCCACCGGCGTGCCCGGCGCGACCATTTCGACGCTGAACGACACCTGCGGCAATCTCATTCAGCTTACCCAACTGGGACGCCATTAAAAACGGCCGCGCAACAGGATGGCAGTGGAAATCTAGACAAAGGAGATGGTTGAACCATGAATCGACGCATATTTGTAATGTACGGTCGCCTGGCAGGCGCGGCTCTGCTGGTGTCAGCGGCCGCCAGGGCGGGCGACGATCGGGAAGACAAGGAGAAAATGAAACACCCTATCGACAACCTGATGATGTTCAGCATCGCGGTTACCGACATGCCGAAGGCGAAAGCATTTTATGCGGACAAACTCGGCTTGAAGGTCACAACAGACTCCCGCAGGGACGACCACAATTGGTGGGTAGGGCTGGCCCTCCCTGAGGGTGGACCTTCTGTTATCCTCACCACCGCTCACGAAAACATGAAGCCCGGCACAATGAAGGTGTACTTTGCTACTGCAGACGTTGCCGGAGCCCATCAGGAGCTCAGCGTAAAGGGCGCCAAGGTCAACGAAGTCAAAAACGACCTGTTCGGCCCGGGGTCCGGCGTGAAGTGGTTTAGCGTTGAGGACCCCGATGGCAATCAGGTCTTGCTGGTACAGCCTCCCGGTAAATAGCCGGGACCAGCCGGGTTGCTATCTCCAATGTGCTGCCCGCTTGCTGCGGGGCCGATGAAGCGGCACGATCGGCTCCATCTATCCTGCACGAGCGGGCGAAACCAAATGAGCGACCATAGATGGACGAGGGGAAGATTGATGACAGATCGCGAGCAGTACACACCGGGTCCCGCCTGCGGGGCGCAGATAAGGAAGGACGGCGAGAAGTGGACGCTCGTTCTGGTCAGAGAGCTGCGCCACTCGCCGGAAAAAGTCTGGCTGGCGCTGACCGACCCCGTGCATCTGCGCGAGTGGGCCCCCTTTGACGCCGATGGGAGCCTGGCTACCGCCGGAACCGCCGTGAAGCTGACCACGGTGGGAGCGCCCGCCCTGCATGTTTCCGAAGCAATAGTGAAGCGAGCCGACGCCCCCGTGGTGCTGGAGTACAACTGGGGCGACCACGATATGCGATGGGAACTCGAAGCCCGGGGTGGCGGCACGCGCCTGACGCTATGGACCAACATCGGTCGCCCGTTCATCTCAATGGGGGCCGCCGGCTGGCACATTTGTTTCGATGTTCTGGATCGCCTTCTCGGCGGAGCTCCCATCGGCCGCATGGTTGGCGGCGATGCGATCAAGTTCGGCGGCTGGCAGCGCCTGACCGCGGAGTATGCCAAGCAGTTCGCTATGGAAGCGCCCAAGTAGACGCCGCCGGGCGTTCTGCCCTTCAGTGGGGCAGGCTCGTAGCCTGCAGCGGCCTCGCAGGCCGCCAACGCGCACAGCGCGTCTTTATTCTTACCCCGCTTGTAGCCGCAGGCCATGCGCCATTGACACGCTGATCCTGCCCTCAGCGTAGCTTGTAGCGCTGCACCTTTCCAGTTGCCGTTTTGGGCAACTCATCCAGAAACTCGATACGGCGTGGGCGCTTGTAGCCTGCCAGCCGTTCGCCGACGAACTCGCGCAGTTCCCCGGCCAGCGCTTCAGAGGCGCACTCGGCCCGCTTCAGAGTCACGAACGCGCAAGTGACCGGCAGACCGTCAGTGCCCGGCCGTGCCACCACCGCGGCTTCAAACACCGCCGGGTGTTCGATCAGGGCGCTCTCCACTTCGGTGGGTGAAACCCACTCGCCCGACACGCGGAACATATCGTCGGAACGGCCCGCGTACCAGTAATATCCGTCCGCGTCGACGCGATACTTATCCCCGCTGAAGAACCATCCGCCGCGCATGCGCTCCGCGGTGAGCTGCGGCCGATTCCAATAGTGCGTTGCGTTGCTGCGGCCGCGTACCCACAGGTCGCCCGTTTCGCAGGCCGGCAACTCCCGCCCGCCCTCGTCCGTGATGCGCACCTGGTAGCCCGGCACCGGCACGCCCGTGCTGCCGGGACGCACATCCCCCGCGCGGTTCGAGATGTAGATGTGCAGCACCTCCGTGGAACCGATACCGTCCAGCACATCGAAGCCAAAGCGCTCGCGAACGCGCCGGACGATCTCCGCGGGCAGCGGTTCGGCGGCCGAAACACCCAGGCGCACGCCGCTTAAATCGTATGGATTGGCGGCATCGGTCTCGCGTAACATAGCCGCGTAGTGCGTCGGCACCGCGAAGAACAGCGTCGGCCGGCATTCGTGCGCGCGCGCCAGGATGGCATTCGCCTGCGGCTTGCCCGGATAGAGGACGGTGGTCGCTCCAGCGTAGAAAGGAAACATCAGGCCGTTGCCCAGACCGTAAGCGTGGAACAGCTTCGCGGAGGAGAAGGTGACATCGTCCGGGCGGATGCCCAGTACGCCGCGAGCGTAACCTTCGCATGGCGCCATCCAGTCGGCGTGTCTGTGCACCGCGGCCTTGGGTGGTCCGGTGCTGCCGGAAGTCCACAGCCAGAAGGCGGGATCGTCTGCCGAGGTCGGTGCGCAGTCGAGTGGTGCGGCAAGCGAGTCCGCCGGCCATATCGGCTCTGAGACGACCATCTTCGCCTGGCTCTCTTCCGTCAGATGCGCGTAATCGGCCGGCCGTAGCGCGGTGCTGGTCGGCACGGCCACCGCGCCGATCTTGATGGCGCCGAAATACGCGGCCACGAACTCCGGGGAATCGGGCAGAACAATCAACACGCGGTCGCCGCGCTCGACGCCGGCCCGCCGCAGCGCGCTTCCAGCACAGTCAACCAACGCGGCGATCTCGGCGTAAGTGTAGCAGCGGCTTTCGTAGACCACGGCTGTATGGCCCCCGCGGCCCTCGGCGACGTGCCGGTCCACAAAGTACGATGCCAAGTTAAACAAGGTTGAACAAGGTTGAACCGCTCCACCAGGGTCTGCCCTACGAATTCTGCAGTAGCCTAATTCCCGTCCAGCCCGGCCTTGCGCAGCAAGCGGCGCAGAGAGTCTTCTCCTGCCGCGCCGGTCTGCCTGCCCGCGACGTTGCCCTCCCGGTCGATCAGCACATACAGCGGATAGGTTCGCGCGGCATAAAGCGCCGCCAGGTTGGTGTCCTCCAATAAGACGATCCGGCACGCCCGCGGCGACTCTGCCAGATACTGCTTCACCTTTCTCTTGGGCTCGCCCACGTTCACCGCCAGCACCACCAGTCCCTTATCGGCGAAATCCTCAACGATGGCGTCTACCGACGGTTGATCGCGGCGGCAATACTGACACCAGGTCGCCCAGAACTGTACCAGCACAACCTTCCCCCGCAGCGACTCGTTGCTGAACTTCTCCCCATCGAGCGACTTGGCCGTGAATCTGGGTGCCGGTTCGCGGCCCTCTTCGGCCGCCAGCCGATGGCTCAGAATGGCGGAGGCAATCGTCAGCATCGCGGTGCGACGGCAGATGGCGCGTGGTGGCAACATAGCGTGATCTTACCAGAATAAAGTCGGCGCAAGGGCACGGTTAACTTGGCAAACCTTCCCCTTCCCGCAACTTTTTACTCCCACTCGGGTTAAGATACGGTAGGCCCCACAAAGGACGAAAGAGGGTTAAATGCAAATTCTGCACGACGGCTACCCACACTGCAACCGATAGTTTTGCTCTCGCTTGCGATTCTCATGCCCTGCGCCATGGCTGCACAGGCCACGGCCTATTACACGCTGTACAGTTTCAAGGACGATACCGATGGAAGTGGGCCAAATGGCGTGGCGCTCGGTGAAAACGGAGCCCTGTATGGCACCACCAACATGGGAGGCGCCAATACGTGTTCGCTCAATATATTCTACCGGTGCGGCACGGTCTTTCGATTGACCCCCGGCGGCGGGGGCACGTGGACAAAGACGGTGCTGTTCAACTTTAACGGAGGTGACGGATCGTTGCCAAGCGCGAGTTGGCCAGGAGGTTCGCCTGGACCAAAACTGACC
>Ga0302325_10012632_pt1 | contig 18090 bp, 16 predicted proteins | sample Palsa_T0_2_FD_201948 | JGI IMG/M metagenome (GOLD analysis project Ga0302325, IMG submission 201948) | Peat permafrost microbial communities from Stordalen Mire near Abisko, Sweden - Palsa_T0_2 | ecosystem: Environmental > Terrestrial > Soil > Palsa > Peat permafrost | place: Sweden: Abisko...
CCACTGAACTGAGCGTGTCTGACACGGAGAAGTGGAACAGAGTGCCGATCAGGTACCCGATTCCATCTCCGGCTCCGTACGAAAGCCCGTACGGCACTGTCAGGGCTGACAGACCAAGACCCCCGATCGCCCACCACTTCCACCGAGATGCGTGCTTGTGCTCGTCCGGTGACGTGAGTTCACTGTGTTCGTGATGCCGCTGTTTGATGAACATCGGTCCCGTGACGATGCAGGCAATCAGGGAATCGATGCCTAGGAGAAGGAAAGCCGCGTAATTGAAACCACCCATGCCGCTTCGACCTTTCGGTTTGACCGCTCTTTCGGTTTGACCGTTCCCCTGCCTGCTGGCAAGGGGCGGTGGCTCGTGAGGTGGAAGGAGCTTAAAATGCCGATAGAATGACCGTCAAGAGTCCTGTGCTGCTTGTAATATGTTGTTAAGGATACTCCTGGATTGAAACACATGTTGCATCTGAATGGCTGACATGCCCAATGCCTGGGATATGCTTCACCCGCGAGATGCAAGAAGCCTAAAATTGCCGTAGATGACTGTCGGGAGTCCCGCAAAAGCTGTCCTGACCTACTGTTTGTAATAGGTGTTTCATGTAAATAAGGCCACTCCGGCCTTGAAACACATGTTGCATCTAATGGCTGCGGCAGGCTGCTCATCGAGCTAAAAACTTGCTCAGAGCTAAAAAGACAAGATTAATGTTTACAAGATGCACGCCAACGGGATGGCGCCCAGTTTCAGTCCGGCCAGCCAGGCTGTGCGGCTAGTCGAAGTTGGCCAGCAGCCGCGTGTACGCACTCTCCAGATGCGACGTGATGAGCTCCACCATCCGGGCCGGGTCGTTGCTCGCCAGGACCTTCGCCAGTTCGCTGTGCTCCCCGACGACGATGCCCGCATAGTCGTCGGACAGCGCCCGCCGGCGGAGCAGGGCCAGGGCGACCTGGGAGCGTATCGTGCTCCAGGCGGCGTACAGCCGGGGGTGGTGGGCGGCCTGGTAGATGGCGTCGTGAAACTCGACATCCAGGCGGACTAGCGCGTCATCGTTGCCCACCAGCCGGGCCGCCTGCATCTGGGCGACGATGTCCTGCAGGCGCCGGAAGTCCTCCCGCGTCGCTTCCCTGCTAGCTTCGCTCGCCGCCATTTGCTCGAGCGCGAGCCGCAGGGTCGCGAGCTGCCGGATGTCGGACTTGGTGAAGTCCACGACCGTCGTGCCCTTGTGCCATTCGCTGACGACCAGGCCCTCCTGCTCCAGCCGCACCAGGGCCTCGCGGACCGGCCCGCGGCTGACGGTGAGGACCCGGGACAGCTCGGCTTCCCCTACCTTCTCGCCCGGCGAGAGCTCGCCGCTCAGGATGGCGTCGCGGATGCGGTCAGTCGCCTCGTCAGCCAGGCCACGACGGGTGGCTGGGGTTAGCGAGCGCATGGCTGTCTCCTAGCAGGGGGTTCCTGATTCCGCCGCGAGTCGCGTCGATGCCAGCAATGTTAACTTTCGCTGCTCGGTAAAACTTTGCTCCCCGTCAACTCCCGGGTAAGCATATGCGTTGACATGTATCACATCCACATGTTGAATGTCAGCATTCTACCGGCGGAGGACGGATGTCAGGCTTTCCGAGCTGCTTGGCCCCGCGAGTGCGGCTGGGCACCTGGTGGCACCCGGTGGCTGCCGGAGTGAAGATAATCCGCCCGCCGGCCCGAGAGGAGCCACGATGATCCAGTCCCAGCAGGGTCGGTACCGTCGCTCAGCGGTTGTCCTGGCCAGCCTCGCTGTCGCAGCCCTCGTGGCCGCCTGCTCGTCGGGGGGGTCATCGGGCAGCAGCAACGCGGCTTCCGCGGCTGGCACGCCGGTCCACGGCGGCACGCTGGTGTTCGCCCGGCACGCCGACATCTTCTCGTTCGACCCGTACAACACCCAGGATGACGAGTCGATCTTCACGGAGATGCAGATCTACGACCGGCTGGTCGCGCTCTCGCCGGACGGCAAGAGCGTCGTGCCTGAGCTGGCGACAAGCTGGTCCGTAGCGCCCAACGGGCTGACGGCCGATTTCCACCTGCGCCCGGGCGTCAAGTTCTCCGACGGCACCCCGCTCACCGTCAACGACGTGGTGTTCTCGCTGAAACGGGCGATCAACCAGCAGGGCTCCTGGGGCTTCCTGTTCTCGCCCGTGAAGGGCGTTACCGCGCTGAACTCGTCCACCGTGCAGCTGCAGATGTCGACACCCTTTGCCCCGCTGCTGGCGGCCCTCTCCACGTTCGCGGCCAGCATCTACTCGGAGAGCAACTTCAAAAAATGGGGCAGTCAGGAAGGCAATCACCCGCTCGGCACGGGGCCGTTTGCGCTGCAGAACTGGTCACCTGGCAACAGCGTGACGCTCGTGCGCAACAAGTACTACTGGCAGAAGGGCAAGCCGTATCTCAACAAGGTCGAGTTCACCAACGTCAGCAACGACAACTCGCGGGTCCTAGACCTGGAGTCCGGATCCGCCGAGGTGATCGACAACGTGCCGCCGAACCAGGTGGCCGCCATCAAGTCCCACGGCGACCAGATCGAGAGCGTCCTGGGCAGCGCGGTGGGCTGGGTGACGCTGAATGAGCACGTGCCCCCGCTGAACGAGGCCAACGTCCGCCTTGCGCTGGCCTATGCGATGGATCGGGCCACGGTGGCCAAGACCGTCTACTTCGGGCTGGCCTCGCCGGCGAAATCCGTGATCCCGAGCGGGACCTTCTACTACAACGGCAACACCGACCCCATCACGTTCAATCTGGCCAAGGCCAAGGCCCTGCTGGCCAAGAGCACGGTGCCGCATGGCTTCACGCTCAACGTGATGATCGCCAGCGGCGATACCGCGTCGCTTGACCAGACGGAGATCTGGGCGGCCGACCTGGCCAAGATCGGCATCAAGCTCAACGTGACGTCGCTCGAGCAGACCACCGCCCAGCAGCGCTACAACACGGCCCAGTACAGTGCCTGGGTCTCGGAGTGGACGAACGACACGCCTGACCCGGACGAGATGATGGGTGCCGGGCTGGTCTACCTGCCGCAGGACGCCCTGCACACCTACTTCAATGACCCGCAGATCGCCGGCCTGGTGACCAAGGCGCGCCAGCAACTCAAGGCCGGCGCCCGCGCTGACCTGTACACGCAGATCCAGCAGCTCTACAACCTGCAGGGACCGTACGTCTACACGGTGGACATCCCGCGGCTCTACTCGGCCACGCCCAGCGTCCACGGCTTCACGCCCAACAGCCAGGGAGATTACGAGCTGCAGAACGTCTGGATCGGCAAGTAAACCGACCGCTCACGCCCGCTGATTGACGAGGAGCGATCCCGGCCATGGCTAGGTACTTTGGCAGGCGACTGATCCAGCTCATCCCGATCCTGTTCGGGGTCAGCGTCGTAACGTTCCTGCTCGTCCGGCTGATCCCTGGCGACCCAGCCATCTCCATGCTGGGCAGCCGGGCTACGCCCGCCTTGATCGCCCGGATCCACCGGCAGTTCGGGCTGAACCTGCCCATCTGGCAGCAGTACCTGCACTACATGGACGGCGTCTTCCACGCGAACTTCGGCATTTCGATCTTCTACGAGCAGTCGGTCTGGCCTCTGGTGGTCAGCCGGATACCGCTCACGCTGGAGTTGCTGGTCTACTCGGCGGTGATCGCGCTGGCCATCGCGGTGCCGCTGGCCAGCATCGCGGCCGCGCGGCGCGGCGGAGCAGTGGATCACGGGATTAGGCTGTCGGCCACCACGGCCCTCGGCGTGCCCTCGTTCTGGCTCGGCATCCTGCTCATCCTCCTGCTGGGCGTGCGGGTGCGGATCTTCCCGGTGGGCGGCGCGGGGACCGGCGTGGCCGACCGGCTCTACTCCCTCACCCTGCCCGCGCTGACCGCCGGGCTGGCGATCACCCCGATCCTGCTGCGCACGCTGCGCAGTTCGCTGATCGAGGTGCTCAGGGCGGACTTCGTCAGCACGGCGAGGGCGGTCGGGCTGCCGCGGCGCACCGTGTTCCGGTCCTACATCCTGCGGAACAGCATCCTGCCTTGCCTGACGGTGCTGAACGTCAACATCGGCTGGCTGATCGGCACGGTCATCGTGGTCGAGGACGTCTTCGGGCTGCCGGGCCTGGGCTCGCTGCTGGTGTCGTCGATATCGACCCGCGACTACTCCATCATCCAGCTCGCCACGCTGTTCTTCGCCTTCTTCGTCATCGCGGCCAACCTGGGCATGGACCTGCTCTACGGCGTAGTCGACCCGCGGATCTCGCTGGCCCGGAAGGCGGCCTAGATGGCGGTCGCCCAGCAGGCAGCGACGATCCAGCGGCAGCGCAGCCGCCGGATCCCGCTGACCTGGACGCTGCGGATCGGGCTGGCCGGGATGGCGCTGATCGTCCTGACGGCGGTCTTCGCGCCACTGATCTGCCGGTACAGCCCGACCGTCATCGACCCGACCGCAGGACTGCAGGGGCCGAGTGCGCAGCACTGGTTCGGTACGGACGACCTCGGCCGGGACATTTTCGCCCGGGTGGTCTACGGCGCCCGCATCGACCTGCAGATCGGCGTGATCGGCGTGGCCATCCCGTTCGTGCTCGGCACCGTGATCGGGCTCATATCCGGCTTCTTCGGCGGCTGGGTGGACACCATCGTCGGCCGCGTCATCGACGTGGTCATGGCGTTCCCGTTCTTCGTGCTCGCGATCGCGATCGTGGCCATGCTCGGTCCCGGCCTGCGCAGCCTGTACATCGCTATCGCCCTGGTCAGCTGGGTGACGTACGCGCGGATCGTGCGCGGCGAGGTGCTGTCGGTGCGGGAGCGCCCGTTCGTCCTGGCCGCCACGGGCCTTGGTTACACCAGGCTGCGCATCCTGGCCCGGCACGTGCTGCCGAACGTGCTGTCGGCGGCGATCATTTTCTCGATGAGCGACTTCATGCTGGACATCCTGGTCGGCGCGTCGCTGGGGTTCTTCGGCCTCGGGGTGCGGCCGCCAACGGCCGAGTGGGGGCTCATGATCTCGGAGGGGAACAACTTCATCATCACCGACCCGTGGCTGGTGTTCTTCCCCGGCCTGGCCATCGTCCTGGTCGGCTTCTTCATGAGCCTGGTCGGCGACGGCGTGGCCGACCGGCTGCGGCGGGTGGACGACCGGTGACCGGGTACCGGGTGGCGATCGTGGGCTGCGGCGGCTGGGCGGCCCAGGCGCACCTGCCGGCGCTGCGCGCGCTGCCGGGCGTCGAGGTGATCGCCTGCGCGGACCAGGATGCCGCAGCCAGCCGCTCCTTCGCGGCCGCGCACGGCATACCGCACTGGTTCGACTCAGCCGACGGGCTGCTGGCGGCCGGCCTGGCCGACGCGCTGACCGTCGCGGCGCCCGACGACGTGCATCCGTCGGTCGTGCTGTCCGCCCTGGCCGCCGGGGTGCCCGTGTTCTGCGAAAAGCCGATCGCCAACACCGCCGAGATGGCGGACGAGCTGGTCCGCGCGCAGGCCCGGGCCGGCGTCGCGGCGACGGTCGGGTACTCCTTCCGGTACAGCCCGGCGCTGCAGCAGCTTCGCACCGACCTGGCCGCCGGGCTGCTCGGTGAGCCCTGGCTGGCGGAACTGTACGAATACAACGCGCAGTTCCACCCGCGGTTCGGCAAGGCGATGAACTGGAAGGGCGACCCCGACCGGGCCGGCGCGGGTGCCCTGTTCGAGTACGGCTCCCACGCGCTCGACCTCGCGCAGTGGCTGATCGGGCCGATCGGGCGGGTCTCCGCGCAGCTGTCGAGGGTGCTGCCGGGCAGCCGGCTCGACGACATCGCCACCGTCCAGCTCGACTTCGCCGGGCCATGCTCGGGCATCCTGGTCAGCGGCTGGGTGCTGGCCGGCGGCGTTCCCGGCGTCCGGGTGCGGGTGCACGGCTCGGCCGGGGCGGCCGAGGCGGAACTCGGCGAGAGCCTGCCCGGCGGTGAGCGCTACCAGCGGCTGAGCCTGGACGGCGGGCCGGCCGAGCCGGTACCGCTCGGCGAGGAGGCGGGCGGTCGGTCGGGCTACGCGCGCCGGCACCTGCACGACTTCCTCGGGCTGCCCGGCGGCCCAGGCGGCCGCGGCACCCTGCCGACGCTGGCCCAGGCCGCGTCGGTGCAGCACGTGCTGGATACCGCAGCCCGGGCGACGGAACGCTGGCTGCCGGTGCCGGGGCCGGGCGGACGGCCAGGTGACAGGCCCGTGGTAACGGGCGCGACTGACGCGACTGAAAGGACAACCTGATGGCAGTGGCCGATCCGGAAGCCTGGGTGCGGAACGTTGAACGGCTGTACCAGAACCACGACGCAGCCGGGGTGGCCGCCCTCTACGCGCCCGAGGCCCGCACGAAGTTCGGCAGCCGGGTGCTGACCCCGCAGGAGGTGCACGATCACCCGTCCGAGTGGTTCGACAGCCTTGACGACTACGTGCTCACCCGGACCTTCCGCGCCGCCTCCGGCGACATCATCGTCAGCGAGACGACCGCCAGCTACGTCATTAGGGCCGAAGGGCGCAGGTGCCGGGAGTTCGGCGTCGACATCTACTGGGTCAACGACGACGGGCTGATCTACCACAAGCACACCTGTGAGGTGGTCGAGGACTACCGCGGCGACGCGCTCGACGCCGCCGCCGAGGCTTGCGCCACCCACCAGGGCCCGCCATCATGACCGCGGGCCGGGTAGATGGCCGGGTGGCCGTGGTCACCGGTGCGGCGCGCGGCATCGGCCGGGCCTGCGCCCTGCGGCTGGCCGAGGAGGGCGCCGACATCGCCGCGCTGGACATCGGCGGGCCGATGCCGACCGTGCCCTACGAGGCGAGCAGCCCGCAGCAGCTCGAGGAGACGGCCAGCGCCGTCCGGGCGCTCGGCCGCCGGTGCGTGCCGCTGGTCGCCGACGTCCGGGACGGCGACGCCATGCGCCAGGCCGTGGCGGCCGCCGCCGGGGAACTCGGATCGGTGGATGTCCTTGTCGCCGCGGCCGGGATCGACTCCTGGGGCAGCGCGTGGGAGCTTACCGATGACCAGTGGGACGCGATGCTGGCCGTCAACCTCAAGGGCGTGTGGCAGAGCGCCAAGGCGGTCAGCCCGTACATGATCAGGCAGCAACGCGGGGCCATGGTCTTCATCGGCTCGGTCCTCAGCCACCGGGCCAACAAGAACTTCGCCCACTACACCGCAGCCAAGCACGGCGTGCTCGGGCTGGTCCGCGCCTTCGGCCTGGAACTGGCCGACTACAACGTGCGGGTCAACTCGGTGGACCCCACCGTCGTGTTCACCGACATGGTGACCAGCCAGCCCTACATGGACCAGCTCATCGGGCACGAGGGCGCCACCGACGAGGAAGTGCGCCACCACTACCGGCAATGGAACGTCCTGCCGACGCCGTGGATCGAGCCGCTCGACGTCGCCAACGCCGTGCTGTTCCTCGCCTCCGACGAGGCCCGGTTCATCACCGGACTGGGCCTGCCGCTGGACGCAGGCGCGATGCTGAGATGACAGCGGACGCAGCGACCACGGCCGGCGGCGCGGTGGCCGGCGGCGCGGTGGCCGGGGGCGGCGGCCAGGTCATGGCGCCGACCGAGATCCCGATGAGCGCGGGCTCGCCCAGCGCCCGGCGCTTCGCCGGCCGCATCTGCGTGGTTACCGGCGCAGGCAGCGGGATCGGCCGGGCGGTCGCGCTCCGGCTCGCGGCCGAGGGCGGCGAGGTGATCGCCGCGGACAGCGACGCCGGTGCCGCCGCGCAGACCGTCACGCTGGCCGGCTCCGGGCGCGCGGTCGAGGTCGACGTGCGGTCGGAGGAATCGGTCGCCGGGCTGGCCGAGCTGGCCGCCGGCGGCGGCCGGGTCGACCTGCTGGTGAACAACGCGGGCATCGAGATCCTCGGAGGCATCGCCGAGACCGAGCCAGCGGTCTGGGACGAGATATTCGCCGTCAACCTGCGCGGTACCTTTCTCGTCTGTCGGGCGCTGCTGCCGCTGCTGCCGCGCAGGCCTGGCGGGCTGGGCGGGGCCATCGTGAACAACGCGTCGCTGATGGGCCTGGTCTCCTCGCGCGGCCTCGACGCGTACTGCGCCTCCAAGGCGGGCGTGGTGTCATTGACCAGGAGCATGGCGCTCGACCTGGCGGACAGCGGCATCCGGGTCAACTGCGTATGCCCGGGCATCGTGCACACCTCGATGCTGGAGCGGCGCTTCGCGCTGGCCAGCGACCGGGACGCCGCCTACCGCAGCGCGCTGGCGACCCCGCCCGTCGGCTACATCGGCCGCGCCGAGGACATCGCCGCCGCCGTCGCTTATCTCGGCTCCGCCGAGGCCCGCTTCGTGACTGGCGCGGCCCTGGTGATCGACGGTGGAGTAGCCGCCCAATGACGGCCGAGAAGCTCACCGTGCGCGACCTGGACGTTTTTGTGCGGCGCGACGCCCGGCCACTGGTGCGCGGCGTGAGCTTCGATGTGGAGCCCGGCAGTTCCTTCGGCTTTGTCGGCGAGACCAGCTCAGGCAAGTCGCTGACCTGCCGGGCTGTGATCTCGCTGCTGCCGGCCGGCCTTCAGGCCAGCGGCGACATCCGGTACGGCAGCAGGCGGCTTTCCGGACTGACCTTGCGGGAGCTCTCCGCCGTCCGCGGCCGGACGATCAGCATGATCTTCCAGGATCCGCTCGCGGCGCTGAACCCGATGATGCGGGTCGGAGACGCGATCGTGCAGGTGCTGCGGGCGCACGGCGGGCCGGACCGGCGCGCCGCCACCGAGGCCGCCGTCGAACTGCTGGAACGGGTCGGCATCGACGACGCCGCCCGCCGGGCGCGGCTGCACCCGCACGAGTTCAGCGGCGGCATGCGCCAGCGGGTCGCGATCGCCATGGCGCTCGCGGCCCGGCCCTCACTGCTGATCGCCGACGAGCCCACCTCAGCGCTCGACGTCGTGGTCCAGGCGGGCATCCTGGACCTGCTCGACCGGCTGCGGCGCGAGGACGGGATGAGCCTGATCCTGGTCTCGCACGACTTCGGCGTGATCTCGGCGGCCTGCGACCAGCTGGCCGTCATGTACGCGGGCCAGGTCGTGGAGCAGGGCCCGGCGAGCCAGGTGCTGTCCAAGCCCGCCCATCCCTACACCGCCGGGCTGCTCGCCAGCCTGCCGCAGCCCGGACAGTCCCGGGCGCTGGTGCCGATCCCAGGCTCCGTGCCTGATCCCGGCGAGATCGGCGCGGGCTGCGCGTTCGCCCCGCGCTGCCACCTGGCCCAGGAAGCGTGCCGCAGCGAGCCTGTCCCCCTGTTCGATGTGGCCCCGGGCCGGACCTCACGCTGCCTGCGCTGGACCGACGTGTACCGGCAGGAGGCCCCTGGCGGCCCGGACGAGGGGAGGCACGCCGTTGTCGAGTGACGCTCCGGGCCAGCCCGTGCTGGAGTGCCGGGACCTCACCAAGCAGTACCACCACCGGCCCGCCCACGGTGTCCGGCCCGCCGTGCTGGACGTGTCCATCAGCCTGGCCCGTGGCGAGTGCCTGGGCATCCTGGGTGAGAGCGGGTCCGGCAAGACCACCCTGGTGCGCTGCCTGTCCATGCTGGAGCGGCCGACCGCCGGGAGCGTCAGGCTGGCCGGGGGGGAGTTCAGCTCGCTGCGCGGCCGCGAGCTGCGGCAGATCCGGCGCCGTGTCCAGGTCGTCTTCCAGGACCCCTACGCCTCCCTGAACCCCCGCCAGAGCATCGGCAGCGCGCTCACCGAGGTGATCCACGTGCACAAGCTCCTCCCGGACGGGGCGATACCGGGCCAGGTGGCCAGCCTGCTGGACCAGGTCGGGATCCCCCCGGGCTGGGCCGGCCGGTACCCGAGCGAGCTGTCGGGCGGCGGGCGGCAACGCGTGTCCATCGCCCGCGCCCTCGCGGCCCAGCCCGATGTGCTGCTGGCCGACGAGGCGGTGAGCGCGCTCGACGCCTCAGTCCAGGCGCAGGTGCTCAACCTGCTGCGCGATCTCAGGGAGCAGACCGGGCTTTCGATGATCTTCGTCAGCCACAACGTGCACGTGCTGCAGTACCTCGCCCAGCGCACCGCGGTCATGTTCGGCGGCCGGGTGGTCGAGGAGGCGGCGGCGCAGCCGCCCCCTGACTGGCTGCATCCCTACACCAGGGAGCTGCTGGCCGCGGTGCCCGTAGTCGGCCAGCCACTGCCCCAGGCCAGGACGGCCGGGACCTCGGCCCGCGGCGGGCTCGGCCTGACCGGCTGCCCGTACCGGGACCGCTGCCCGCTGCGGCTGGACCGGTGCGAGCAGCAAGATCCCGAGCTGGCCGCGGTGGCCGAGGCGCACCTGGTGGCCTGCCACGCCGTGGCGGCGCAGCCGGCGAAGGGCCCAGCGTCGTGACCGAGGCTCCGATTACCATCGTCATCGCCTCACCGCTGGAAGACGATCTGGTCCAGCGGCTGCGCGCGGCCGTGGCCGGGTCGGCCCGGGTGATCCACGAGCCCGCGCTGCTGCCGGTGGCCCGGTACGCCGGGGATCACGGCGGGGCCCGGCCGGAGCTTGACCAGGCGGCGCGGGACCGCTGGCTGGGCCTGCTGGCGCAGGCCGACGTGCTGCTGGACTTCGACTGGCTCGCCCCGGCTGAGCTGCCGCGCAACGCGCCGAAGCTGCGCTGGCTGCAGGCGACGAGCTCCGGCATCGGCGAGTTCATGGCGAGGTATGGCCTGGCCGACAGCGATTTCACCGTCACCACGGCCGCCGGCATCCACGCCCGGCCGCTGGCCGAGTTCGTCCTGTTCGCCTTGCTGTACTTCGTGAAGGACGCTCCGGGGTTGGCCGACGCGAAGGCGGCCCGGCGCTGGCAGCGCCACACCAGCGGAGAGCTCCACGGTCGGCGCATCCTCATCGTCGGGCTGGGCGAGGTCGGCAGGCAGACCGCAGCCACCTGCGCCGCGCTGGGCGTCGAGGTGTGGGGGGTCAGCCGCACGCCCCGGGCCGCGCCGCCCGGGGGGGTCAGCCGGCTGGTGCCCCGGGATGGCATCCGGGCCGCGCTGGCGGGGGTCGACGGGCTCGTCCTGGCCGCGCCGCACACGGCCGAGAGCCACCATCTCATCGGCCGGGAGGAGCTCTGGCAGATGCCGGCCGGCTCGATCCTGGTCAACATCGCCCGGGGCGAGCTGGTCGACGAGGAGGCGCTGATCGACGCGCTGCGGCAGAACCACCTCGGCGGCGCCGCGCTGGACGTGGCCGCCACGGAGCCGCTGCCGCCCGGCAGCCCGCTGTGGGCGCTGCCCAACGTGCTGATCTCCCCGCACTCCGCCAGCACCGTGGCGGCGGAGAACGAGCGCATCGTCGAGCTGTTCCTGCGGAACTTCCGCCGGTTTACCAGCGGTGAGCCGCTGATCAACGTCTATGAGCAGGCCCGTGGCTACTGAGCCGCCCACGAACGCGGCCCGCCTGGTCCGCACCCGCCTGGCCGGGGTGGTCAGCCCCGCGTCGGCGAACGCGGTGGTCAGCCCGGCTGGCCGGGCCGAGGTCCTGCCCGGCCAGGGCGGCGTCCTGACGTCCGTGCAGCTCGGCGACGCAGCGACCGGCTGGTGCTCGGACCACCTCGAGGTCGGCGCCTCGGTCCAGCACCCCGAGCCCGCCGCCGACCAGGCGCTGCAGGTCCTGGCGTGCGTCGGCAACCAGGCCGTGGTCCTCGACGGCCCGGCCGCTCTGGCCCGCGGGATGGTCGCGGGCAAGCACAGCGGCCTGATGATCGCGTTCCCGCCCAGCGCGCTGGCCCTGATCGGCCCCGGCGACCGGGTCGTCGTCGAGGCGTTCGGCGCCGGACTGCAGCTCACTGGCGAGGACCAGGTGGTTCTGCATTCCTGTGACCCGGCGCTGCTCGGGTGGCTGCTCGACGGAACTGAGCCCGGCGGCCGGCTGCGCGTCCGGATCGCCGCGCAGTTCAGCCGCGAGGCGGCCGGCGCCGGCCTGGGCATGCCGGCCAGCCGTTTCAACCTGGATCTTGATCCTGCGCTGGCGCGGGACCCGGCGACCGGGGCGGCCGCGGATCTCCGCCTCGGGGACGTGGTGGCCGTCGTGGACCAGGATCACCGGCGCGGCCGGCGCTTCCGGTCGGGCTGGCTCGCGGTCGGGGTGCTCTGCCACGGCCGCTCCGCCGCGGGCGGGCATGGCGTCGGCATGGCGACGCTGCTCACCGCGCCGGCCGGCCGGCTGAGTCTGGCCGGGGACGCCACCGCGAACCTCCGGTCCTTCTGGCTGGCGGCAGCAACGTGAGCCGGCCCCGCGACAACAGGTCGGCGCTGGTCACCGTGACCGCGGAGGCGGTCGTGGCCCCCGCGCGATGGCACGCGCCCGGGCCCGGCACCGCGGGCGGGGGGCCGGCGCTGCTGCCCGGCGGCGGCGGTGTCGCAGTCGGGGTGCACATGGGCGACGAGGTCGGCCGGTGGCTGGGTGACCACCTGATGCCCGGCGCCTGCGTCGAGGACCGCGCTGACGGCCAGCCCGGTCCCGGCTCGGTGCACCTGCTCGCGTGCCTCGGCAACCGGGTGCGAAGCGCATCGGGCGACCTGCTCGGCGTCGTGGCCGGCAAGCGCGGCGGGCTCGCCCCCGGCTTCCTGCCACCCAGCCTGCTCGCGGTGGAGGCCCCCGACGAGCGCCTCAGCCACATCGGCCCCGGCGACCGGGTCATGGTCGAGACCACCGGCCGGGGCCTGCAGCTCACCGACCATCCCGGCGTCTGCCTGTCCAATGTGTCGCCCGTGCTGCTCGACCTGCTGCCGGTGCAGGCGCGAGGCAGCCGGCTGGCGGTCGCGGTCACGGCCTGGCTGCCGCCATGGGCCGCCGGCTCGGGCGTCGGGCAGGACGCCTGGATCGGTGACCTGGACATCGCCGATGAGGAGGCGCTCGCCGGGCAGTCGCTGCGGTACGGCGACCTGGTCGCGTTCCAGGACTTCGACTCCTCGGCGGGGAGGTTCCGGCGCCCCGGCTACGTTTCGGTCGGGCTGGTGTGCCATGGGCCCGGCCGCGGGGACGGGCACGGGCCCGGCGCGTGCATCCTTATGTCCGGCCCGGCCACCGAGCTCACCGCTGTGCCGGGACCGGCCAGCTTGGGGCCGCAGCTCGCCGAGCTGGCCGCCCGGCCATCGCCACCGCAACGTGTGCCGAAGGAGCGCAATGCCTGACCAGCCACTGCCCGCGAGCCTGCCAGCGGTACCCGGCGGTGCCGAAAGCCGGCGCCTGCAGCGCACGCACATCCGGGGGCGCACCGGCGTCTCGGTGCGCGAGGCCGATCGCCGGCTCGGGCTCAACGGCGGCGGCCGGGGCTTGCTCGACACCACGCACTTCGACACGGTGCGGTTCCCCCCGCCCGCCTGGGCGGCCGACGCGATGTGGGCGGCCATGGCTGACGGCGAGAACGCCTACACCCCGTACCGCGGCGACCCCGCCGTCCTGGCCCAGCTGGCCGGCACGGTCGGCGCGTTCCTCGGCGCGCAGCTCACCACGGACAACCTGGCCCTGACGCCGGGGACGCAGGCAGGCCTGTTCACGGTCATGTCCGCCCTGGTCGACGACGGTGACCTGGTCTTGCTGGCCGACCCCGACTACCTGTTCATCGAGCGGATGCTGGCCTTCCTCGGCGCGCGGGTGGAGCGCATCGGCGTCCGGTTCGACGACGGCCCCCCCAGCCTGGACCTCGATGCCATCGAGGCGCTGCTGCCGCAGCGGCCGAAGCTGCTCGTCTTCTCCCATCCGCACAACCCGTCCGGGGCGGTGTACGCCCCCGGCGTCATCGACCGGCTCGCCCGCCTGGCCGTGCGCGGAGGCTTCCGTGTCCTGGCCGACGAGCTCTACTCACGGCTGGTCTACGAGGGGCCGCCGTTCCGCCACCTGCTGGCCGCACCGGGCATGGCGGACCGCTGCGTCACGCTGGTCGGCCCGTCCAAGACCGAGTCGCTGAGCGGGTGCCGCATCGGCGTCGTGGTGGGCCCGGCCGACGTCATGGCGGCCGTCGAGCAGGTCCTGGCCGTGACCTCGCTGCGCGCCCCGGCCTACGCGCAGCAGCTGCTGCGCCGGTGGCTGGCCGACGACGAGGAGTTCGTCCGGCAGCGGATCGCCGACCTGGCCAGCCTGCGCGAGCTGACCGCCACGCGGCTGCGCGAGGTTCCGGGGCTCAGGCTGACCGTTCATCGCGGCACGGCCTACGTCTTCCCGGACGTTTCCGCGCTGGGCGCGACCGACCTGGAGGTGGCGGCCCGGCTGCAGGACGAGGCGGGTGTGATCGTCTCGCCGGGCTATCAGTTCGGCCCGCGCGGCGTCGGCCACTTCCGGGCCTGCTACGCGCGGGACGAGGCGCAGTGGTCGGCCGCGCTGGATCGCATCGTCGCCAGCCTGACCGGGATCGGCAGGCGCGCCGACGGCCATGTCCCCGGCCGGGCCGGCTGAAGGGACCCCGGTGACCTTCTCCATCCTGCTCCGGGACGGCGACACGGGCGAGATCGGCGGCGGTGTGGCATCCCGCTTCCTGGCGGTCGGCGCGATGGTGCTGCACGCCCGCGCCGGGCACGGCGCCGTGGCCACCCAGGCGCTGGTCAACGTCGCCCTGGGCCCCCGCGGGCTGAGCCTGCTCGAGCTCGGCGTCCCCGCCGAGGACGTGGTGAAGCTCCTGGTGAGCCAGGACGACCGGCCCGGCCGGCGCCAGGTGGCGGTGCTCGCCGCCGCCGGCGCGGGCGCCGCCCACACCGGTGACGGGTGCCAGCACTGGGCCGGCCACCGGACCGGCGACGGATTCGCCTGCCAGGGCAATGTGCTGGCCTCCCGGCAGGTTGTCGAGGCCATGGCCGATGTCGCCGCGGCGCACCGGGCGGGCACACCGGTCGCCGAGACCATAATGTCCGCCCTGGAAGCCGGTGACGCCGCCGGCGGCGACCGCCGGGGCAGGCAGTCAGCCGCGGTCGTGGTCATGCGGTCCGCCGCCGGCTACGGCGGCACCAGCGACACCGTCGTCGACCTGCGCACCGATGACCACCCTCATCCGCTACCCGAGCTCCGCCGGCTTTTCGGCCTGCACCACGAGATCTTCTCCCGCCCGGCGCAGCAGGATCTGATCCCGCTGGCCGGCGAGACACTCGCCACCGTCGCGGCCAGGCTGGCCCAGGTCACCGGTGAGCACTTCGACCACGCCGACGTCAGCGCGGTCTGGCCGGTGCTCGATCGCTGGGCAGGCCGGGAGAACCTGGAGGAGCGCCTGGTCCAGCCGGAGATGGTCGATGATGTCCTGCTCCGGGCCCTGCAGCGCCAGGCCCAGGCCGCACCTGAACGCTGAGGCCATGCGTCAGGGCGCCAGCTGGCCAGGCTTCGTCTGCGCGAGCGCAGTCCGGGCGGCGGCGGTCGTGGCCGCGGTGCTCAGGTCGTCGGAGAAGACCCCGCCCGGATAGGGGACCACCCAGACGTGCAGCATCTGGGTCGTGTACTGGTCCTTCCAGGTGGACGGGTCACACCGGCCGCGGAGCGCGAGGTTGAACCCGGCGATGATGATCTGGCCGCCCTGGCAGACCTCCAGGTGCGAGTGCCAGCGGGTCAGCCCGCCACCGACCTGCGGCCCGTTCACGCCGTCCGGCATCAGGTACATCGCGCCGAGCAGGATCGGCGGGTGGCCCGTCACGTTGATCGCGTACACCAATGACGACGGGTCCTGCGGGTTGAGCCCCTGGTAGGCGGGGTTGCCGCCGTCGTAGAGCAGGTGCTCCTCGCCGTTGGTGGCCAGCCGGTAGGTGTAGCCCGCGGCTATCGCGTTGTTCACGTTCTCGAAGCGGACCAGGCTGGCGTCGGTCTCCCTGATTAGGTTCCCGGCGGCCTCCACCTGGGCTGCAGTCGGCGCGGTCGTGCTGCCGTACATCTGCATGTCCGGCCGGCCGTTGATGGAACCCATGTCGCCCATGCCACCCTGCAGGGAGTCCGCCGAACTCGCCGTCGAGTTCGAAGACGAGCCGGACGAGCCGGAGGCCATGCCGGCCGGGCCCTCCGAGCCGGCCCACGCGGGCGTCATGACCGCGGCGGTCGCGGCGATGACGACGACGGGCGCCGCCAGCAGGCTGGCCAGCGACCGCGCCTGGCTGCGGGGCCGGACCGCGCGGGCCAGCAGTCCCGGACGGGCCAGGACCGTGGCGGCGATGACGACCAGCAGGATCTCCTCGATCCCGCACACCAGGTCAAGGCCCCCCCAGGCCTCCACCGTCTTGGTGTCCGGTCCGATCGGCAGCCCGATGGAACGCGAGGAGAAGTAGATGACCAGGACACCGGCGTTCCCGACGATGCCCAGCCACAGCCAGACGGCCATCCGGCGGGCCGCCAGCGGTCTCAGCCCGGACCGGGACCAGCCGGCCGACAGTCGCGGCGGCCGCGCCCGGGCCGGGGCCCAGGTCAGGAACGGCAACGAGACGAGGACGACGGGCCACACGAGCTGGGCCCACGCGAGAACCAGGAAGAACACCCCATAGAGGGAGTACTCACTGAAGTGCTCGAACATGACCGCGAAGTGGATCGCGGCGGCCCCGGCAGAAAGGGCGGCCATGGCGCCAAGCAGCAGGGGCCTGGCCGTCGCGGGGCTGGTGCGGACTTCTGTCTCGTCGGCAAGGACAGGGGTACTCATACTCTGACGCTAGGTACTTCCGCGGCCATGGCGCATCAGCCCACAGGGCGACAATCAGTGAACCATTTATCATTCGCCGGGATGACAACGAGAGACGAGAAGGCAGCACAACGACGCAGGGGCACGCCGGGCATCACGGTTTGGCGTGCAGCCCGCTACCGATGTCAGCTACGAGAACCCTCGGTAACGTAGGCGCGAACGTCGGCGACGCTCCACCAGTCGTTGGGGTCGGCGGTAGTAAGGGTCATGCGAACGTATTGGATAGCCCTGCCGTCCAAGTCGATGGTGGTGAACTGGCCGGTTCCGTGTCCATCGGACAGGACGGTATTCCAGTCCGTCCCGTTGGTGCTGGTTTGCATGGTATAGCCGCGCGGGTAGTCGCCGGTGGACACGCCGGTGTCGAAGACGACTCGACGGGCGGGGATGGTTGTGCCGAAGTCGACCTGCAGATACTGGCCGGGGGCCTGGCCCTCACCTGTTGAGTACCGGGTGCTGGCGTCGCCGTCCACGGCGTTGGCCGCGACGTCACCAGTGCAGCAGGGGTTGGCTGGCCCGCTGGGGCTGGCGGTAGCGGTCCAGCCTGAGGGGGCAACCTGCTGGAGTGGATGGTGCCCGGCGAGATTGCCAGGCCAGACGAAGGTGGCCAGCGAGTCGCCGGGCAGGGTGTAGGTAAACTGCTGGCCGCCTTCCTGGACGGCGAATGCCTGCGCGTTGTCGTTCTCGTTGTGCGCCACCAGCACGGTCGAGCCATCCGGATTCCGGAACGCGACGTCCATAACCTCGCCGTTCCATCCGGTGGTGCCGAACGAGGTGCTGGCGATGCGCACGGCGCCCGGCTGGACGAAGCGGGATAGCTGCCCGAGCGCGTAGTACTCGGCGTCGGGAGTGACGGTGTCGCCGGGACCGATGGTGAGGATGCCGGTGCAGGTGCCGCAGCCCCCGACGTGCGGGCCGCCAGCGGGATTGAGGGCCAGGTTCCAGTTGATCACGGTGCCCGACCAGTTGCGGGTGGAGCCGATCTCCAGGTTCCTGGACTGCCATTTGAGCGTGTCGGAGAAGGTGTCCGCCGGGTCTGCGGACTGGCTCCCCGAGCACTCGTCCATGAAGATCTTCAGCTTCGGGTACTGGTTGTGGAATGTGGTCATGGCACTGGGGTCGCCGTAATAGCAGTGGAACGCGATGCCGGAGATCCACTTGGCGGCCGGGGAGTCAAGGACCTTCTGCGGGTAGTCGTTGAGGTCCCCGATCTCGTCCGGTGGGGTGGAGGCCACGTCGTTGGGGTGTTCCTGCCAGTTGTGGTCATAGGCGAAGATCTGGGTCTTCAGGTGGGCGGCCTGGAGCATCGGGCCGAGATCCCCGATGACCGCGTCCTCCTGCCAGGAGGGCATGTCAGTACCCGGATAACCGGAGGGGGTGCGGTTCTGCGGCTCGTTCTGCACGGTGATCGCGTTGACGGTGACACCACTGGCCTGGTACG
>Ga0302325_10012635_pt1 | contig 18088 bp, 10 predicted proteins | sample Palsa_T0_2_FD_201948 | JGI IMG/M metagenome (GOLD analysis project Ga0302325, IMG submission 201948) | Peat permafrost microbial communities from Stordalen Mire near Abisko, Sweden - Palsa_T0_2 | ecosystem: Environmental > Terrestrial > Soil > Palsa > Peat permafrost | place: Sweden: Abisko...
CCGTAGGTCGCCCGGATCCGATCCTCGCCCTCTTCCATCATGAAGTTGACGTAGGCGCCGCCGGCGGAATAGGGATGAAGCGCGTTCCAATACTCCCTCGCCCAGATGGAGATTTTTTCCTTGTTCGCGGGGTCAGGATCGACCCCGACAATTACAGAACTCCACATCGCGTCCCGGTAAGCCCACGGCGTGGCGCTGTTCTTGACGCGGCCGGCAGCTCCGTTGATCGGATAGAGGTGCATGGTTGATTGCATCGAGGGCATGCTCTCAGCGTATTTCACATGGACTGCGATCGCTTCATCAGGCAGCGTGCGCACGAAATCGGCCTTCCAGTACCATTGGTGGCCCGGCGGATAGAGACCGTCGTGCATACGCTGGAGTACCGGATGCGGAATCGGACCGACCAGGTCGAGCGCCGGAGTCTTGAAGCTCCGGACGGGCTTGAACACTTTTTCCCCTTTGTTGATCGGTCCGGTGTAGCACCACACGATACCGCACATCTTCTGATTGTGCAGATGCCCGGGGAATGGCGCGACCGGCGGCACCGTGAGAAAGGCAAAGAACCCATAGACGTCATTGGGCGCCTTCGCGATGAACTCGCGGTACCAGCGCATCATCTCCGCCGCATCTTCCATCGGCCACAGCATCGGCCCGCCGTAGTGGGTGTGAACGCGTTGCCCCTTGAACAGGAACGAGGTCACGACGCCGAAGTTGCCGCCCCCACCGCGCACCGCCCAGAACAGGTCAGGATTTTCCTTAGCACTGGCAGTAACAAACCGACCGTCGGCCAACACCATTTCGACAGCCAGCAGATTGTCGATCGTAAGGCCGTACCGCCGCGTCAGATAACCGATCCCGCCACCCAAGGTCAACCCAGCCACCCCGGTCGTCGAGATGATGCCGGCAGGAACCGCCAGACCGAACGCGTGCGTCGCGTGGTCCACGTCCCGCCAGAGCGCGCCGCCGCCGACTTGCACGGTCTCCTTCTTCGGGTCCACGCGAACATAGTTCATCTGTGAAAGATCGATCACCAATCCGTCATCGCATACTCCCAACCCGCCCGCATTGTGCCCTCCACCGCGGATTGAGAGCAGCAGCTTCTGATCGCGGCCGAACTTCACCGCAGCGATGACGTCGGCAACGTCGGCGCAGCTCGCAATCAGGCGTGGGCGCCGGTCGATCATCGCGTTGTATACCTTACGAGCCGCGTCGTAATTTGGATCGCCTGACTCGATCAGCACTCCATGCAAGCTGATTCTGAAATCTCGAATCGTCGCTTCGTTCAGCATCGTGACCCTCGATCCCCGAACATTTGAACCCGCCGCTGTTCGATGCATAGCCTCAGCACAGCGTCACGGACCAAAACCAGAATGTTCCGTTTGAATGGCTTAGCTCGCACATCGTACGCCCGGCATTCAATTCGGGGTGTCCCCGCGCGACAATTTTCGGCTTGTCGGCAAACAGTAGATTATAGGGTGGTGCTTGCAACATCCCTTCACCTAATACCCCGGTCGCTTGAGTCTATGCATGCTGGGCCAACCACACAACGGGAGTAAGGTCCGGGAGGCACCGGATCGTGCGATCAGCCAGTCCGGTCATTGCGGTATTGCTCTTTCAGCGGCTTCTGAAGCGATCGAATATCCATGGCAACCTCGTTGCTTTATTCCTGGCCGTTTCTTGGCCGTTTTTCGCTAACCCGGACAGCTTCCGGCCATACCGTCCGTGTTGAAGCCGCGCCACCTGCATGGTAGCATCTGTGAGCATCGGAGGAGCCATGCCCCAATTTGTCATCGAGCGGGAAATCCCAGGAGCTGGAAATCTAACTGAGGCCCAATTACGGGAAGTCTCACAAAAGTCGGTCAAGGTTCTGAAAGGATTGGGTCCCGAGATCCAGTGGCTCCATAGCTATGTAACCGGCGACAAGGTGTACTGTGTCTATCTCGCCCCGGACGAAGCTATCATCCAAGAACACGCTAAGCGCGTAGGCCTTCCTGCCAACCGCATCTCGGCTGTGCGGCGACTTCTCGACCCAACCACGGCTGGGTAAGCGCGCATCGGATATTTTCGCGAGCAGCGCCAGCTCGTTCCCACAACCACTAGAGAGAGGAAGTCTCCGGTATCAGCACCTCTTCAATAGCTTTCTCGACCGGCCAAGCCCAACCTTCTAACCACGCCTTGGTACCTATCGGGTTGGTCAATGCCTCCCGTGCCGCGCGCAGACTTGCTTCCAGTTTGGCTTGTTCCGCGGGCGTGAGCGGAGCGCCAATATGCTGGCGCAACGCAGCCGCGGCACCTGCCAGCTGCAGCGAGCGCTCAGCTTCGCGTTGCGCAGCTGCTAAGCAAGCGGAACACTCTAACAGGCGCGCAATTCCGCGTTTGTGGTCCAGTTCCTGAAAGAGTTTTATGCTTTCGGCGTACAGCGAGTGCGCGGCGGGATAATTTTCCTGCTCTCTGGCCAAGCTCCCAAGATCGGCCAGGGTTCCAGCAATGCCCCACCGGTCACCGAGCTCCCGAAAGATTCCCAGGCCTTGTTCATACAAGGACCGCGCGGTGGCGGTATCACCATGATCGCGTGCGACATCCCCTTGGTAGTTTAGCGACCAAGCAACACCGGTGCGATCTCCTAGTCCCTGAAAGATCGAAAGACACTCCACGTGTAGGGCGCGGGCGCGGTCATAGTCTCGCTGTACTTTGAGAACATTGGCCAGGTTACTAAGAGCACGGGCGACGGCCTTCTGGTCGCCTAATTCTCTCCACAGCACAAGGCCTTCTTCGAATAGAGCGCGCGCAATCGCCACGTCACCCCGGTCGCAAGCGATGACCGCCAGTGCGTTGAGAGAGACAACGACCCCCATTTTGTCCCCCAGCTGACGCCCGATGTCTCGGCTTTCGCCGAACAGCGCATCCGCCGCGGCGTAATCTCCCTGGTCGCCGGCGAGCACGCCTGCGGCAAAAAGCGCGCGTGCCCGCGCCTTAGTCGGAGCTGCCGCCCCTGCGAGATTCAGCAACTTACCCAATCTGTCCCTGCCTTCGGCGAGATACTCTCGAATGTCCCAAAAACGAAACAGCGCTGTGCCGAGACGCAGGCCCCACTCCGCATCCTCGGTTTCTGTCAACCAGTCGAGGCTCGCCCGAAAATTGTCGTATTCGAGCGCGAAGCGTTCCTGCCATTCCGCCGTTTGCGAACCGCTCCCCTCCGTAGCTTCCTCTTCCGCCAGCACCAGGCAGTAAGCGGCATGGGCCCGCTTCGTGAGGGCCTCCTCGCCGCTTGCCTCCAGTTTTCCCAGGGCATACTCGCGAATCGTTTCCAGCATCACGAACCGAGATTCACCCTTCGCTGGCCCGACCTCCTGCGCTAGGCTTTTGTCCACCAGGGACGCCATACTGTCGAGCAGATCCAAATCGACGTCGCCGTTGGTGTTGCACACAGCTTCAGCAGCTTCCAGAGTGCATCCGCCCACGAACACTGACAATCTTCGGAAAAGCTTCTGTTCGGCAGCGGTCAGTAGATCGTAGCTCCAATCGATGGCCGCCCGAAGCGTCTGTTGCCGCTGCGGCAGGTCCCGCGCGCCTCCAGTCAATAATTGCAACCGGCTCGCCAGGCGCGTCAGCATCAAGGAGGGCGAAAGGACTTTGACCCGGGCGGCAGCGAGCTCGATGGCCAGAGGCAGACCATCCAGCCGGGCGCAAATCTCAGTGACAGCAGGCGCGTTTTCCCGGTTTAATTCAAAATCTGGCTTCACAGCGACGGCGCGTTGGACAAACAGCGCAACGGCGGGGCATTCCAACAAGACCTCGACGGAGGACTTGGACCGCGCATCCGGGAGCGCCAGCGGTGGCACCGGAAACTCATGTTCTCCATAGAGATGCAGTCGAGCGCGGCTGGTCACCAGGACTTTAAGATTAGGGCTGGCAGCCAGAAGCTCCGCCACGATAAGTGCCGCCTGAACCAGGTGCTCGAAGTTGTCGAGCAGGAGCAGCATTGGTGTGCGCAATGAATCCTGTAGGTTCGCTTTGAGTATTTCGAGCGGCGACTTCCCTCCCGCCCCCCGGATCCCCAACGTTTGAACGATCACGGAAGCGATCGAGCCCAGATCGCTTACCGAGGCCAGCGGAACAAAATGAGTGCCACCTGGAAACAGCTCAACCAGGCCATTCGCCACCTGCACCGCGAGGCGCGTTTTGCCGATCCCGCCCGGACCCGTTACTGTGACTAGGCGCACATCCTGACGCAGCAGGAGTTCTTTGGCGGCAGCTACTTCCTCCTCCCGCCCCACAAATCCGGTCCGCTGCACAGGAAGATTGGCTGGGCGGCGTTCCGCCTGCTTCACCGCTTCTCCGAGAAAGCGGTCGCGTATGGCTGCAAGCTCCCGTGCGAGATCTCGGGTAGAGACGTAGCGCTTATCAGGATCCTTCCTTAGGCACCTCTCAATCGCCCAACACAGCGGAGCGGGGGCGTCGCGGTTTCGCTGCCCGACTGGTTCAGCCTGGTCCCGGAGAATGGCCACCATAGTCTCTGCGGCTGTGCTTCTCTGAAACGCGCGCTGTCTGGTCACCATCTCGTAGAGCACCAAGCCGAAGGAGAACTGGTCTGACCGAAAATCCAGCCGACTGCCGCTGGCCTGCTCTGGTGACATGTACCCCACCGTCCCTAGAATCAGACCGGGTGGAGTCTGCGAGGTGGTGCACATATCCGACCCGTGTGCGGTTGGAGAGGCGAGCCTGGCCAAGCCAAAGTCGAGGATTTTCACGAATCCGTCATGCGAGACCATCAGGTTCTCGGGCTTTAAGTCCCTGTGCGAGATACCCGCTTCATGGGCCTTGGCGAGACCCTCCGCAACCTGCGCCGCGATTTCAATTGTTTTTCGTATCGGCAGCAATCCGGAAACAAGCAGCTCGCGCAATGTCTTCCCCTCTATCATCTCCATCGCAATGTAATGAATGGGCCCCTGTTTTCCGAGCTCGTAGATGGTAACGATATTGGGGTGGTTGAGAGCAGAGGCCGAACGTGCTTCCTGCTCGAAGCGATATAATCGATCACTGTCTGCGGAGAATACGGCCGGCAGAATTTTGATTGCAACAACGCGATTCAGGCGCGCATCCCGCGCGCGGTATACCTCGCCCATCCCACCGGCACCCAGCAGCTCGAGAATCTCGTACGATCCGAGCTTGGTGCCTGAGGTGAGGGTCCGCGGTGGGGCTAATCCCAGAACTTCCGGCCCGGCTGCACCCAGAAACTGGCTTCCGGCTTCCTCGTAAGAAGCGATCAGGGATTCCACTTCGCGGCGCAGGTCGGCATCTGCCCCACAGGCCGAGTCAAGATAGGCTTGCCGCTCCTGAGACGCCAGTCGCAACGCTTGCTCCAGGATTTCCTTGGTCCGTTCCCAACGTTCCGAACTCATGTCTTGGATCTCTGCGAAATCTCCCGATAAAGCCAGGCACGGGCCGCGGTCCAGTCGCGCTGCACGGTCGCGGTCGCAATCCCCATCACTTCTGAGGTTTCCTCCAACGAAAGGCCAGCGAAGAAACGCAGCTCCACTACCTGGCTCTGCCGCGGATCGACTTCAGCAAGGGCATGGAGGGCATCATCAATTGCGATGACATCCACCTCCTTCTGCTGGGAGAGGGCGCCGACATCGTCCAGTGTAAGCATGCAGAGACCGCTGCCACGTTTGGAGGCGCGGTGGCGGCGTGCATAGTCCACCAGGATCTGGCGCATGAGCTGGGCTGCGATGGCAAAAAAATGAGTGCGGCTTTCCCACCGCGGAGGCTGCATTCGAAACAGCCGCAGATACGCTTCATTCACCAGCGCGGCACTTTGCAGAGTGTGGTCTGGTCGCTCCTTCCGCAGTTCGCAGTGGGCCAGGCGACGCAATTCTCTGTAAACAACAGGCAGCAAGGCATCGAGCGCGGCGGGGTCGCCGCCCTGCCAGCCGTGCAAAAGCTTCGTAATTCCGTCTGTAGAGGTTTGCCCCACGAAGAAGCCCCACGGGAAAGCCTTTGCGCGCTAGCGTAGCCATGTCCCCGTCGGATGTCAACCTCAGGTATTTAAGGGACTTAAGTCCTGCCGAGCAAGCGATTCTGCGTCGAAACAGGATAATTTTCTCAATCCATGATCAAATTTGCCCCGTCATTGCGCTGTTAGAGATAGGGCACAAAAGTTCAAACTGTGGGGAATCTTCAATTTGTGCCCAGAAAAAGGAGAACGAAATGAAAACCAAGGTGTTTATCACGCGGTATGTGCTGTTTGTTGCCGTCCTGGCACTTTCGTCCTTTGCCTCGGCGCAGCAGCATGAAATGCAGGAAGCTACGTCCAGCTCGTCCAATCTTGTCCAACTCGTTCGCGCCGCCACCCGGCAGTACGTAAACGTCAATGCTGCGACCGCCGCCGGCTACGCACCTTTCCTCGGCTGCGTTACCGGTTCGGACCACGGCGCCATGGGCGTACACTACGTCAATGGCGCTCTGCTCAATGGCGAGCTTGAGGTCTCCCACCCGCAAGCCCTGATCTACGAACCATCAAACGGCGGCATGCGGCTGGTTGGCGTCGAGTTCATAATCTTTGCGGATGCCTGGCTGCAGAGTCATAACAACAATCCACCGGTGCTGGAGGGCCAAGTCTTCCAATTCGTTGACAGCCCAAACCGCTTCAACATCCCTGCATTCTTTGAGCTGCACGTATGGGCCTGGAGAGCAAACCCTCAGGGTGCCTACGTGGACTGGAACAATAATGTGACTTGCGCAAGTGAGTAGATCGCAAGGGAGACCTCTGCGCACATTGACACCTAACGACGTTGACCGATGCACGGTGAACGGGCGCCGCGGGAGAACGGAGAACTAGGAAGCGAGAGCGCGCGGCGTCAAATGTTGCGCAGGAAGGCTGACCAGCGGGGACGCAGGGGCGAAGCACCTTGGCTCGATCTCGCCAAGTCAGCCAGAGCGTGCTGGTGATAGGAGCTAAAAGGTAGGCGTGCCGATGGAAAGACAAGTTTGGGGGCTGCACCGAGAACGACAGCAGGCGGTCGCCCCCCATCATTTTCTTACGGCTGATCCAATAAAAAAGAATAAGGAAAGAAGAGGATAAAGACATGCCCAAATACGTCATCGAGCGCGACATTCCGGGAATTGAAAATGCGACCGAGGACCAGTTCCGAACCATGTCGCAGAAATCCCGCGGTGTTCTCAATGCACTCGGACCCACGATCCAGTGGTTGCACAGCTACGTAACTGCGGGCAAGATTTATTGCGTTTACATTGCCCCCGACGAAAAGACGGTTCGAGAACACGCGGAACAAGGAGGCTTCCCAGCGAACCGAGTCTCGGAAGTCAAGTCAGTGATCGATCCGACAACCGCCGAGTAGCCGCAAGTTGAGTGATATCGGCGCGAACCCTGACGGACCTTCTTCTCCACTGATGCTCAGCACGCTCCGTTCAGCGGACGAAGTTGAAAATGGCTGGGCGAGTTTGTATCTGGCTAATCGGCAAACGAGAGTTGTACCGTGCAAGCGAGACGCGGCTCGACCGCATGGTGGCGTCCACCCCATCGAACAGGACGACGCCTGCGAAACTGCAGAAGAGAAGTTAAGAGAGAGAATAGGGGTGGACTCACGAGGGTAGGCGGCTACATTTTTGCGATCTTGATAGGGCCTTTGGCGTTCAGTCCCTCATTTTCGCCCTCTCCGCCCCTGACCTGATCAACATCCCGCCCTAACCGTAGCGCAACCCGAAATCGACTGTTTTCTGTTTTCATTCGCTTCGCTACGAAAGCGGTGTGTGTTCAGTCCGAAGCGGTCTGCCGCGTCGTTAGCTGGCAACACTATGGAAGAAGCTATCGGATAGACATGACCGAGGAGTATCGAGCCAGGGTGCCCACAGCAAAAAGAGCGCACAGCAGCAATTCGGATTCAGTGGTCCCGGCCCTCAGATGACTGATTCAAGTGATTCGAAATTCGTCTTGGAGAATCTTATTGCTCATGCAGCCTGTCAACAACGCTCAACCCCCGAGAACATTGGGCTGGGGAGTTCGCACTCCCCAGCCGATGTTTACAGCGAGCGCAGGAAGTTCAGGATGTCCTGCACCTGCGAAGGGCTGAGCGATTTGAAGTTCCGAATCACAGCATCTGCTTCCGAGCCACAGTTTTGCTGGCCCTGCCGGCGACCTTGCGATCCCTGACAGCCGTTGGTAGAGCCGTGCTCTGTGATGGCCTCGAGCAAATCGGAAGTCCGGCCGTCATGCAGGAAAAACAGCCGCTGGCCAACGCCCCAGAGCGGAGCGGTACGGAACTGATCCGGCCCCGCCGCGCCTTGATTGATACCGTCCGCCAGAGTTGGGCCTAGGTGGTGAAGCGCGAAATCCGAGTAGGGGTGGTAGGTCACGCCGCCCATGCCAGTGTAGATCGAAGCCGCCGTGGTCAGGGAGGGTGAGTGGCATAGAGCGCATCCGATTTTGTTGAACAGATTCGCACCGTTCAGGGTGGATGGAGTCGGAGCCGCAGGGGTTGGCGGCGCCGAGAGGCGCATAAACGCCGCGAAGTTGACGATATCCGATGACATCTCCGACACCGTCCCTAGGGGCATGTTGTAGTTTTGAGCCTCCGGATTTTGGTTCATAATATTGCTTGCGTCGTCGGGTGTCGGGTTGAAGACGCAACTGGCTACTGCGCTGCGTTTGTTTGGAAATAGTTCGTTCGAGATCCCAATTTCGACGTTATAGGCTTCGCCGGCGAACATCAGCAGGGACTTGTTCTGGGCCTTCCACCCGAAGCGCGTGATCGTGCCATCGTTGCCGCTGGTGTTGAAACTGCCGCCGATACCGAGCTGCGCCCGCGCCGACGCTGTCGCCGCTAGGTTAGCGGTCAGAGTCGCATCCGGAGTGTTCTCCACCAGCCCCAACCCGAAAAGGGGAGTCGGGATACGGAAGATTACGTTGTTGGCGGCAAGCTGCTGCGGGAAATTCGGCTGCGCCTGCGTGCAGCCCGGAGCATCCGACCGACCGGCAATCGTAAATAAGCCGTGAACGCCGCCATCAAGCGAGCCATCCGCATTTTGGATGAATCTCGCCTCGCGCACCGGACCGCCAGGGGTGATGAACGACGGGATGAAGTTGGTGGCCCCGTCAAGCGTAGCCAGCGCCACCTGCGGATTCGGAACCGCATTCTGCGGACTCGCCAACCCAGGGCTGCTGCCGCCGATGGCGGGCTGCGAATGGCACATGTTGCAGCTGTTGCCGTTGAACGTCGGCCCCAGGCCACTGCTGGCTCCCTGGACGGCGTCAACTTCCTGGAATCGCAGAAATGCCTGATTGAAAAAAAACAGTTCGTTGGGGTTAAGCGTGGGAAACGGCCCGCCTGCTCCCGCAGCGCCGGCCCGTGGGCCTGGGTCCTGTTGTGCCCACCCTCCGATTGAAACGATCCAGAGGAAAATAAGCAAAGCTCCGCCAATTGCATTCCATCTCTTCATTATTTTGCACACTCCTTGGCTGGCCAGACACACTACGGCGCATCCCGTTTTGTTGAGAGACGATGGCGTCGTGCTCGATGCCATCCGGTCGAGCGCAGGCCGGTCATCGATCGCTGGCTGTCGTCCCGTTCGTGCGAGGACCGTTGCGCCACGGGCCGGAAGGGCTCGAGGCTGAAACGATTCGCTAGCACAAGGACGTTCAGAAAGCTTTATTGAGTGGCAATCTACGTTTGAAAGCGCGCGCGGTCAACATCTCATTGGTGCTACCAGAACACGCGAAAGGACACACGGTCCCTTTTCGGAATGCCCAGACGTTTGATGTCCAGATTCCCGAAACAGGAATCGACCTAAAACCATATGGTTCTCGCTGATCCCCTGTCCGTGCTATCTGCGCCTTGCTGCTGGTAGGGTTTTATCGTGCTTTTTCTCGGTGGGTAGAACCGCGGTGATTATTATCAGAATTGCGGCTGCATCGAAATACAGGGCAGGAATTCCCTGTCACACAACCCCTGTCACACAACCAATGATAAGCGCTGGCTAGAAGTCATACTTTCCATGGTCCCCTTTTGGGTGCTGGAAGCGGCCGGTCTATTTCCACGTTCTCGATGCCGGCTGGCGCTCCTCCAAAGATACATCGCCGCGTACGCACGCCACGGCCTCCAGGCTTCGGCCTGGCGCTCCAGTTGATGAGGACTCCCAAGAGCCATGGAACGTAAAAGACCCAGATCGCCGGATGGAAACGCGTCTGGTTCGCCGAGCGCTCGCATCGCCACGTACTGTGCCGTCCATTTTCCAATCCCTGGAATTTCGCACAACCGATTCAAGAAAGCGTCGGAATCCACGACCCTTTCGAAAATAATTCGTCCCTCGCACACAGCCCGCGCCAGCGTCCGGATGGTCTCGGCTCTAGCCCCGGTCAGTCCGATGCTGGCAAGCTTCGCGTCGGCGAGGATCTCGGGGGTGGGGAAAAGATGAGTGAGGCCATTGGCTGAGGATAACGGCCTGCCAAAACTGCTTACCATTCGACCGGCTAGAGCGGTGGCGCCCTTGACAGTGATCTGCTGACCGAGAATCGCGCGGGTTGCGAGCTCAAAACCATTCCAGCAACCCGGTACCCGGAGCCCAGGACCGGACTCAACCTGGGTTACTAACACGGGGTCGGTTCTAAGACTCTGCACGATCGCTCCCCAATCCGCATTCAGATCGAACATGGTGCGGATTCGCTCGGTAATAAAGAAGAGCGAGCGTGGATCGCCAAACTGAAGCCGCACCACAAGCACATTGCTACCCTCATCCAGTGAAACCTCAAAGTAGCCATCACTGCCGTCCAAAGAAATTGTGCGACGATACATGCCGTTCACCACTTCTTCCACGCCGGGCGTGGCCCTAGGCGCCAGAAACGCCAGCATCCCCTTCCAGTCGTAAGGTGGGCGGAAACGAAGGCGAAAAAGATAGTGATTCTCCGGTTGCAGCGTCCTCTGCCGAGCTAGACGCCGGATTTGAGTTGGAGTTCGATGGTAGACCTTACGGATACCGGCGTTGAACCTTCGAACGCAGCCGAAACCAGAAGCCAGGGCAACGTCACTCATGCGTAAACTTGTCTCGTCAATCAGCTTCTTGGCAAAGTGCAACTGGCGCGTCTTAGCCACCGCACTTGGCGTCGCCCCCAAGTGCCGGAGAAACAGGCGACGAAGGTGACGCGAGCCAACTCCCAGGCGTTCGGCGAGCGCTTCTACGCCCCCCTCCTCCAGTCCGCTCTCACTAATGAGGCGCAAAGCCCGCGAAACGGTATTTGGAGTTCCCACCCAAGCCGGAGTTCCGGGCGAGCATTCCGGCCGACAACGCAAACAGGGACGGAACCCCGCTTCCGACGCGGCGGCAGCGGTTGGAAAGTAACGAACATTTTTCTCTTTCGCTGGAGGTGCGGGACAAATCGACCGGCAATAGACGCCGCTGGTGAACACAGCAATAAAGAACTTGCCATCGAAGCGCGCGTCACGCGTCAGCCGGGCTCGCGAACAAACCTTCCAATCCAGTTCCATTTCTTCTCAAGCGATGATAGTCCCGATTGGAACGAAAAGCTGGACGTTCTCGGACTGCGTTCTCCGGCTGAAGTCGCCGGCACGATTGCTGGCGGTGCCGGAGAGCGGCGAACAAGGGACTTCGGTTCGGTACCGAGTGGTGACACGCGTGACTTGATGCCGGGGTCGAGAGCGGCGTCCGTAAACGTCCAGCTTTCGAGAGCAACGTCCGCAAACGTCCAATATTTACGCCTCCCTTCCGATAATGTCGGGTTGCGCTACGTGGTGTGTGCCACGTCGGAAGAAACGGGGCGGTCCCCAATAGAAAACGCCGACCCGCAGTTCAGTTTTCGACTTTCAGAAGCAGACCAAATGGAGGAAATATGCAGTCCAGGAAATTGACGTATTTCACGGCGATGGCCCTATTTGCAGGGCTGATGGTCCCAGTTCAATCCCTTCGAGCGCAGCAAAACCAGCACCAGCCCGAGTACTACGTAGTCAATCTCGGTGCACCGCTCGGCGGAAATGCGGAGCCGGTTGGTATTAACAACTTAGGCTGGATCTCAGGTGGCGACAACCTGACGGGCAACACCGTGGTCAACGCTGAACTGTGGATCGGAGCGCCGCTTGATCTGGGCACCCTCGGAGGGCCGAACAGCAATGTATCGTGGCCGAACCATAGCACTCACGGCGAGATTGTGGGGATCGCGGAAACCGCGGAGATGAATCCCTTGGGGGAGGCTTGGAGCTGCTCGGCCTTTTTCGTGGCTCCCGACGGCCACATATGCAATGGCTTCGCCTGGAAGGACGGTGTGATGACGGCCCTCCCTCCTTTCCATGGGGGATACGACAGTTATGCCGCCGGAGTGAACAACCGCGGCCAGGTTGTGGGGTGGGCGGAGAATGGCGTTCTGGACCCGACCTGCAATCACGCGCCGCCCGTGAATCAATTCCTGCAGTTTGAAGCCGCAATCTGGGGTCCGGAATTGACGGAAATGACGCAACTGCCTCCGTATCCCGGCGATCCGGATTCGGCGGCGACCGCAATCAATGATCGGGGACAGGTCATTGGGATTTCGGGTCTTTGCGCGAATGCCGTGGGAGGCAGGAGCGCCATACACGCTCTGCTCTGGGAGAATGGGCGACCCATTAATTTGGGTAATCTTGGAACCGAGGCTTGGAATACCCCAATTTCTCTTAACAATCACGGCCAAGTGGTTGGCTTTGCCTACAACGCCGAGAGCAATGCCCAGGGCTTTTTGTGGACACACGAGAGCGGAAAAATGCAACCTCTACCATTTATCGGGGATGACAATGCTGGCGCGGCTTACGACATCAACGAAAAGGGCCAGATCGTGGGTATCTCGAACGGGGGAACCGAACCATACGGGGCGAGAGCGTTTCTCTACGAAAACGGAACGATGCTCGACCTCAATCGCCTGGTTCAGGGGGACTCTTCCTTGTATCTGTTCTTAGCTCAAGGCATTAACGACCAGGGCGAAATTGTCGGGACCGCATTCGACGCGAGCGGCGTGCAGGTTGGTTTCCTCGCGGTTCCCGCGTATGAGGGCGAGAGTGAAGCGGCGGCCTCTTCGAAAGCGGAGCGCAACGGCAACTCTGGCAAGATCATTCTTCCATCCGACTTTAGGCCTCATCTGACAGGATTCAGCCGAATTCTATTTGAGGCGGCGCAAGCAAAGTAACCAGAGAAAAACGCGGCAACCACAGACGACCGCACGAAGGCGACAAAACGGGGCGGGAAAACCTCCCGCCCTCATCTTCCTCTGGAATGAGGCTCTGGAACGAGGTTCACTCACTGTTTAACCGAGTTGGCCCAACAACTCTATCTTGGTTGACCTGTATCATGACGCTTCGTGTTCGCCATTGCGTCGAGTGCCCGGAATGCCTCACTCGATATCTGATTGGTTTTAGCCCATACCGTAACGGATCGTACCTGATGCCCATGGCTGCCGGAATCTCGGAGGAATGGACGTTGTATTGTTCCTGTGGCAGGCCACCCATCTCCAGCCGATGGAGATGGAGCGAATTGAAGATGTACGCCGTCCCCAATCCCGCTCACGATCGTGGTTATGGTCCACCCCAGGAGATCGTGCCCCTAGCCAGAACGTAGCGCCCCGAAGCTCCAGAGACGAGACTCTGCAACTTGGCGCCGGGGAAAAGGCTATGACACACCAGCGGAGCAGTGATGGCCGATCCAGGCAAACCAACAGCAATCGCGAACGAGTCGCGAATCGGCGCCATTCATTAGCCTCGTAAATAAGTGTCTGGAAGCCAAAGCAGGAGAACACGAGTCTCTTCAGGGATGGCATCGCTTGCCACGCGAGAACTGCCTACATTCTCCTCTACACAATCCTCCCAAAACGGCTAAACTTATAGGTTCCGGTATTCGCTCCAGCCTGCTGTGCGGGGCCAGCCGCTCGCGGCATCTATTTTCATCAGGAAGGCCATGATGTCTCTGAACAGTTTCAATAGCCTCTCCACCCTGAAAGTCGGCAACAAAGAATACGAAATCTACCGCCTCGACGCCCTTGACAAGCAGGGCATCTCGACTAAGCATCTCCCCTACTCCCTGCGTATCCTTCTTGAAAACCTCCTGCGCACCGAAGACGGCCGCAACGTGACCAAGCAGGAAGTCCGCACCCTAGGCTCCTGGAATAAGAATTCCAAGCCTGACAAAGAAATTGCCTTCACTCCGAGCCGCGTCCTGCTCCAGGATTTCACCGGCGTCCCCTGCGTAGTCGATCTAGCCGCCATGCGCGACGCCATGCAGCAACTAGGCGGCGACCCCGCCCTGATCAATCCTCTGCAGCCGGTGGAACTCGTAATCGACCACTCCGTACAAGTCGACGAATTCGGCAGCGCCAGCGCCTTCGACGTAAACGCCCTCCTCGAGTTCCAGCGCAACAAAGAGCGTTACTCTTTCCTCCGCTGGGGCCAAACCGGATTCCGCAACCTCGCCATCGTCCCTCCCGACACCGGCATCGTCCACCAGGTCAACCTCGAATACCTAGCCCGCGTAGTCTTCGTGCAAGAAGCCAACGGCCACCGCACAGCCTATCCCGACACCCTGGTGGGCACCGACAGTCATACCACGATGATCAACGGGCTCGGCGTGCTGGGATGGGGCGTGGGCGGCATCGAGGCCGAGGCCGCGATGCTCGGCCAGCCGGTTTCCATGCTGATACCGCTAGTCGTAGGCGTGAAGCTTACCGGACGCCTGGGCGAAGGCGCGACGGCCACCGATCTGGTTCTGACCATTACTGAGGTGCTGCGCAAGCACGGCGTCGTAGGAAAATTTGTGGAGTACTTTGGCCCCGGCCTGCGCGATCTTCCCCTTGCCGACCGCGCGACCATCGCCAACATGTCGCCGGAGTACGGCGCCACCTGCGGTATCTTCCCTGTCGACAAAGAAAGCCTGAAGTACCTGAAACTCAGCGGTCGCAGCGCGGAGCAGATTGCCCTGGTCGAAGCCTACTGCCGCGAACAGGGACTCTTCCACGACGAGAAGACGCCCGAAGCGGAATACTCTGAACTGCTAAGCCTAGATCTGGGAACAGTCGAGCCGAGCCTGGCTGGCCCGAAGCGTCCGCAAGACCGCGTGATCCTTTCGCACGCAGCAGAATCTTTCAACAACGCTCTGCCCTCGCTCATCAAACCGAAATCCAGTGCGGCGACTGCATCTGCGACCGCAACTCAAGCGGCGAAAGCCGGAAGTACCGCAAACTGGGAACAGGAAGGCGGCGGTGCAGCAATCGGAGTCGAGGATCCCAACGTGCACGACCACGTGGTGCCGTGCGTGAAGGACGCCTTGAAACATGGGAGCGTGGTGATCGCGGCGATTACGTCCTGCACCAACACCTCGAATCCCTCGGTGATGATCGGCGCTGGATTGGTCGCGAAAAAGGCCGTGGAAAAAGGCTTGTCGGTCCCGCCATGGGTGAAGACTTCGCTGGCGCCGGGATCGAAGGTCGTCCGCGATTATCTGGAGAATGCCGGCCTTACGCCTTATCTTGAGAAATTGAAATTCCACCTTGTCGGCTACGGCTGCACCACTTGCATCGGCAACTCCGGACCGCTGCCGACGGAAGTCTCCCAGGCAATCGACGAAAAAGATCTGGTCGTAGCCTCCGTGCTTTCCGGCAATCGCAACTTTGAGGGCCGCATCAATTCCGAAGTCCGGGCCAACTATTTGATGTCGCCGCCGCTGGTGGTCGCCTTCGCGCTCGCCGGACGCATCGACACCGATCTCCGCAAAGACGCCATCGGCAAGGGCAAAGACGGCAATCCGGTTTATCTCGCCGACATCTGGCCCACCCAGCGCGAAGTCGAACAGGCCGTCGAGCACTCCGTCACCGCCGCAATGTTCTCGAAGAGCTATGCTGATGTTTTCGCGGGAGACGAGCGCTGGCGCAGCCTCTCCATCCCCAAAGGCCAGACTTACGCCTGGGAAAAGGATTCCACCTACATCCGCCGCGCCCCTTACTTCGAGGGCATGAAGATTCAGCCGTCGCCCGTCGAGGACATCAAAAACGCCCGCGTCCTCGCGGTGCTCGGCGACAGCGTCACCACCGACCACATCTCTCCCGCCGGTTCCATCAAGAAAGACGGCCCCGCCGGAAAATATCTTCAAGCTCACGGCGTGAAGCCGGCCGACTTCAACTCCTACGGCTCGCGCCGCGGCAACCACGAAGTCATGGTCCGCGGCACCTTCGCCAACGTCCGCCTGCGCAACAAGCTAGTGAACGTGGAAGGCGGCTTCACCCGCCATCTGCCAACCAATCAGGAGATGTCGATCTTCGACGCCTCCGAGAAGTATCAGGCCGAGGGCACGCCGCTCCTCATTCTAGCCGGCAAGGAATACGGCTCCGGCTCCTCCCGCGACTGGGCCGCCAAAGGCCCGCGCTTACTAGGTGTCGAAGCCGTAATAGCCGAAAGCTACGAGCGCATCCACCGCTCGAACCTGGTCGGCATGGGAATCTTCCCGCTGCAGTTCCTCGCAGGTCAGAACCCCGAATCACTCCAGCTGACCGGCGAAGAGGTGTTCGAGATCACCGGCATCCGCGATGTAGTCGACCACTTCGCCGCGGGACGCCAGGTAAAAGTCCGCGCCCAGGGCAAAGGCGGAGTCATCGAATTCAACGCCCTGGTCCGCATCGACACGCCGCAAGAAGCCCTCTACTACGCCAATGGCGGTATTTTGCAGTATGTGCTGCGGCAGTTGCTGGCGGCAAAGCCAAGTGCGCAGATCGTGGGTGTGTAGGCGCCCGGCGATTTCATCTCAGGGTGTGACGCCGCCAACTGGTTCGGGTCACTTTGCCCTTGCCGGTGGTCATTGTTATCTCCCAAGGTTATCTCCCAAGGCGCTGAGCGTGGTGCATGTGGTGCATAAAGGCGCAGCTGAGATGACCTAGGATGAATGAAACAACGGCGACGATGATCGTCTTGACTGTGGAACTCATGGCCCCCATGATGCCACAGTTCCGGATGCGAACGCGAGGCAGTGAATATCCAAACTGCCCCAGTACCGCGGCTTCGGCTCGCTCCTTATCGCGCTGCTATAATCAAAAGTTGCGCCCATGTCCACGAAGCGACTGATCCGGTCCACGACAGTTTTGTCCATCCGCCGCAACGGCAGCGTGGTGCTGGCCGGCGACGGGCAGGTTACACTCGGCGAGTCCGTCATTAAACATACGGCGAAGAAGATCCGACGCCTCTACAATGACAAGATCCTCGCCGGATTCGCCGGTTCGACCGCCGACGCTTTCACCCTGTTCAGCCGCTTCGAATCGAAACTGGAGCAGTACCACGGCAACCTGGGGCGCGGCGCCGTCGAACTGGCCAAGGATTGGCGCACCGATAAATACCTGCGCCATCTGGAAGCGTTGCTGCTGGTATCGGACAAGGAGCAGACATTCTTGTTGAGTGGACAAGGCGACGTGATCGAACCTGATGGCGGCGTAGCGGCCATTGGCAGCGGCGGCCCTTATGCGCACGCTGCAGCCGAAGCACTGACCCGGCACACCCAGCTCACCGCCCGCCAAATCGCCGAAGAAGCCATGAAGATTGCGGGCAAGATGTGCATCTATACCAATGACATGGTAACGATCGAAGAACTGTGAAGCAGTTCTCCGTTCTCATTTCTCAGCAAACCTTTGCTGGTGCGACTGAGAACTGAGAGCTGAAAGAATTTTTATGGCTATCTATCTCCCTAGCAGCGCTGAAGAAGAACAACTTGCACTGGACGAACTCACTCCCCGCGAGATCGTCGTCGAGCTCGACAAACACGTAATCGGCCAGAAGGACGCCAAGCGCGCCGTGGCCATCGCGCTGCGCAACCGCATGCGCCGCCAGAAGCTGACCCCGGAGTTGGCCGAAGAAATCATCCCCAAAAACATAATTATGATCGGGCCGACGGGGGTAGGGAAGACGGAGATTGCCCGGCGGCTGGCCAAGTTGGCGAATTCTCCTTTTCTGAAGGTTGAGGCTTCGAAGTTTACCGAGGTTGGGTATGTGGGGCGGGACGTGGAGTCGATGGTGCGCGATTTGGTGGAGATTGCGATCGAGAATGTGCGCGAAGAGAAGTTGGA
>Ga0302325_10012636_pt1 | contig 18087 bp, 15 predicted proteins | sample Palsa_T0_2_FD_201948 | JGI IMG/M metagenome (GOLD analysis project Ga0302325, IMG submission 201948) | Peat permafrost microbial communities from Stordalen Mire near Abisko, Sweden - Palsa_T0_2 | ecosystem: Environmental > Terrestrial > Soil > Palsa > Peat permafrost | place: Sweden: Abisko...
AGACATTCCGTCGGTCGAACAGAGACGGGCCGTAATCGTACTTCCATCCCTCGTAAGGATTGGTAGCGTTGTTGAGGTCGCCGCCGCTCCCAACGGAGGTCGTCGAGTCCTCAGCCTTAGCGAGGGTGTAGGCGACTTGCAGGTGAAGCTGGCGAAATAGGGTCCCATTCAGAGAAGTCTGCAGTGAATTGTAGAGCGCGTTCCCCTCGTTGTACGCCAAGCGAACACCGCCGAACCCAGGATAAGTGACGTTCTCGTTGTTGAGAGCACCAGCCGCAACCTCAGCCGGGAGAGCAGCGAGCGGTGGAAGGTTAATCGCCTGGTAGTAGTTCTCGTGACTTCCATGGCTGCCGACGTAGGAAACGTTCAATACGGCGTGGGCTCCCACAGCCTCCTGAACTCCCAGGCTGTATTGGTAACTCGTCGGAGAAGGATAGTGAGTGGCTATTCCGGTGACCCCGAGAGGAAGTACCGGCAAAGCCGCAGCAGTAATGACATTGCCGCTGGCGAGGCTCTGTCCAGGATTCTGGAGCGAGACACCGTTGAGCGTGGGGTTCGGATCGCCCGGGGGGTTGACGGCACCGTTATACATGTCGTTGCCCTGGATGCGTTCATACATGATGCCCCAGCCGCCACGGACGACGGTCTTGCCTTGGCCAGTAAGGTCATAGGCAAAGCCCAAGCGCGGGCCCCAGTTGTTCCACGAGTCATTCACGAGACCCTTGGGAATCCCATTCTTGCCGCCGATCCCGATGCCATTGAGATAGAACTGATACCCGCCTAACTGCGGATTTGTGCTCGTAAACAGACCCGGACTCGGACCGCCCGCGCACAACGGGTTGGAGTTATTGCTGCAGATATGCCCGTTCGAGTCAAACGTGGCTGCATCGGCCGGGTTGTACAGATTCGGGTAGAAGTTTGAAGACTGCTGGTTCGCTTCGTAGGTGTGCGGAATGCCATCCCAGCGCAGTCCAAGGTTCAAAGTGAGGCGGCTATTTACGCGCCAGTTATCCTGGAAATAAAGCGCCGGTGAAATGTTATTCCATTGACCGGTAATCTTATTGCCATCCTCTGAGTACGCCTGAGCATAGCCCAAAAGGTAGTCGGCAAAGTCATATCCGCAGGAGACAGTGGACGATGAAACGCATCCGGTTGGAGTGGTGTAGAACCCGTTAAACGTAAAATTACCTTGGGTGTTGGCGAAGGCGTCCTGAGTTTTCTTGTAGAGCGCCCAGCTACCGCCAAATTTCAGCTGGTGTGCACCCTTGGTCCAGGAGATATCGTCACGAAGCTGGTAATCGTCTGCCTTGTTGTTCCATGGTGTCCAATTCGAGGTGTAATCAGCGCCGGTAATGCCTCCCAAATCGATCGACGGAATACGGCTGTCGACGTTCGGTCCGGTAAATAACCGGTTAAACGTGAACCCACTGGGAGCGCTGACCAGGTTGTTGGGGATGATGTGAATCCGGTTGCCGTTGTAGTTGAAAGAAGCCTCGTTGAGCAGGTTCGGGCTGATCACATACGTCGTATGGATTACAGCGCTATACGACGGGTTTCCAAACGTGTTAGCAACCGTCGGAACGTTGTCGCCGCTCCACTGCGTGGTTCCATACGTCTGGGAGATCTGCTCCGAAATCCAGTGACCGAACACGGAGAACTTGGGGCTGAAGGTGTGATCGACGCGGGCAATCTCCTCACGCAGGTCCGTGGGAGAATTGTTGCCGCCCTGGAAAAACGCGCCATTGGGAGAGTTGGGATTGTTCGCCGGGAAGATGCCGCCGTAAGTGCCGCCGGCAGTCAAAAGAGCGGCCGCATTGGCGCTGATCATGCAGGAGGGGATCGTGTTGTTGGGGAAGGGCGAACCCGGCACGACACCAGCCGGGGCTACACCGCCTGGGCAATTGGCGAACTCGCCCGCGATCCCGGTCGGCACTACCGCCTCAATTGTCTTGCCATTGTAGGTAGTGGGAAGCAGCGCGCCAGCAGCAGTCGGGTACGAGCTGGCCAGCGGTACGCTTTGATTCAGCAGACCCCCGTCAATCTCCTTGCGCCATTCCATGTTGTAGAAGAAGAATGTCGGGTGGTTATTCATCCCTGGAACTTTGCCGCCGACGTTAAAGCCGTAAATGTTGTAGCGCAATTCAGCAACCTTGTTCGGAGACGGGTTGAAATAGTTGCGTGCATCCAGAGCGTCATTGCGGAACAGCTCCCAAGCCTGAGCATGGAACTGTTTGGTTCCGGACTTGATCACGGTGGAGATGATCGCCGCCGACGCCAAGCCGTACTCGGCGCTGTAATTGGAAGTCATGTTGCGGAACTCGGCGAGCGAGTCGAGCGAAGGTGCGACGCCGCCGCTGCTGCCGCCGCGGTCAAGGTTCTCACCGCCGTCAATCAGCTGCAGGTTGTGACCTTCCCGCTGGCCGTTGATGCTCACATTGTCATCGGCGCTGACTGGGGTGAATCCCACGCGGCTCATCTGGAGGCTGACCGCTCCCGGCGTCAGAGCGAACAGCTCGTACAGACTGCGACCGTTGGTGGCGAGCTGGGTCAACTGTTGTCCGTCAATCACATGGCTGACGTCGCTGCTGTCAGTTTGCACGGTGACCGCGTTGGCCTCAACGGTTACCTGTTCCTGTACGCTGCCGACGACTAGCTTGAAGTCGAGGCGTTTCTGGTCTCCGACGGCAAGCTCAATGTTTTTCTGTTCGGTTGCCTTGAAACCGGTCGCCGTCACCCGAACCGTGTAATGGCCGATGATGAGGTCAGGCGCCACGTACTGGCCGGCGCTGTTGGTGGGCTGGCTGCGCGCCACACCGGTATCGGTGTTGGTAATGGTGATGGAGGCGTTAGGAACTGAAGCGCCGGTCGGATCGGTCACGGTGCCGACGATGGTGGCTTCCTGCGCCAGGGCTGGAACAGCGAACATGACGCAAAGGGCTGCGAGAAGAAGCGCAAGGTGAGAGCCATTGCGTCTCACAGCTGAGCCAAAGCTCCCGGCAAACATGGACGAGAGGGATTTCATTTGTAGCCTCCAAAAATTGGGTCGCGATTTAGACAGGTTGTAGATGTCTGGAACAGCGTTGCCCCAGTGAAACGTAAGCGTTTACGGTGTTACATCTCTTGAATCACCGTTGTCAAGAAGAAAATCGATATAGTAGGCAAAGTTTGACAATTCTCAGACATAAAGTAAGTCATTTTGGCTCACCCGCCAAGGGTATACTCTCTCGGTACGATTTTCGCGTCGGCTCCGGCAGGCGCAGGTTCTGGAAGGCCACGCTTGTCCGATTCATCTTACGGGGGTGCTTAAGTGTCGACAAGGACGATCGCAGTATCAACCTTGGTTCTCTCCGTTTGCTGTTCAGGCTCATTGCTCGGCCAACAGAAGCCAGCGACCGCTGCCACCTTCGGTGCACAGGAGTTCCCCGTTACCCTGCAGCAAAGCGTGACTGCCGGCAAAACGCCCGCCGGAACCAAGATCCAGGCGAAACTCGAAGTCGCGACTTTGGTGGAAGGAGCGGTCATCCCAAGGGATGCGGTTTTTTCAGGGGAAGTAGTTGAGTCTGTCGCAAAGACGGCGACGGAGCCATCCCGCGTGGCGTTGCGGATGGATTCGGTGCAGTGGAAGAGTGGATCGGCTCCCGTCAAGGTTTACTTGACGTCGTGGTATTACCCCACGACCGAGGCCGCGGGCCAGGATCTTCAATACGGGCCAACGCAACCCGCCAACCGGACCTGGAACGGCCAAGGCCAGTACCCGGATCCAAACTCAAAGGTTTACAAACCATTTCCGGGCAGCGACTCCGATAAGGGCGCATCCGTTCCGGTTACGCCGTCCGCCATAACGTCGAATCACCGGGTTCAAATGAAAAATGTGGATGCTTCGACCAATAACGATGGCACGCTGGCGCTGGTGTCGAAGCGAGGTAACATCAAACTGGATAAGCTGACGATTTATGTCCTTGCCAGCGGCGACCTGCTTCCGGCGAAGTAGATTCCAACTCCTCACACAGGGGAACTTTGGCGGTCGGCCCAAGTGGCTTCGAAAAAGCAGCCTCGTCAGGCGGATTTCGCGTCGGTTCTCACCTGACTCAGTGCTTCCGCGGATGCGACGACCGGACGACCCGCCCCGCTCGGGATAATGTGATCCCATTCAATTGGCAACAAATGACGAGCACGCCCCGGTTCGGTCGGGCCGCTTTGGCGATGGCCGCACGACAGGCATATTGCTCCCAACTGCCTGATGTCAGTCTCTTTCGATATTTCATTCTCGCGGACCGCAACAGCTCCGGCGATGACGAGGCCGGCACACATCTCACAAACGTAAGCGGACAAATGAACATATTGTTTTCGCACTTGTATCCTCGCATTCAAGAATATCTGCCACTGGGACTGGGACCTTCTCCCGCGTTAAGACCCTGCCAGTATGCTCGTACTGTGGCCACCCGTGGCCGCATTTTTCAGTCGATTAAGCGCTTCCGAACGTTTTTCCGCACTCCAAACAAGATCGCCGCGATCGCGGGGTAATCAGATTGCAGAAGGGACACATCCGTTGTGATCGAAAGTTGTGAGCGGTTGGAGAAACTGCTCGGATCAGCCGCGAACAGGCGTCGGCGAGGCCTGCCATCCTCTTGCGAAAACGATCGCGGAACCGGCCAGGCGTCATAGATTCCCGTCAGAAGGCCAAGCGGTCGGAACAATCGGGGAACCGCTCCCGATGCGAAGTCTTTTGCAGGTCAACTATGACAGGCCGCGGCGCCGCGATGCTGTGCAGGATTGCTCACAATCCAGCGAACTTCGACTGCCTAGCTTTCCAGATGATGCAAAGACTAAAGATTCAAACTGAGCCACTACCAACCATTATGATTGTTAGTTCCAGATTCCCGAGCCGCTTCTTGAGGTACCCGATCAACCTCGAGAGCTCCACGGAAGGGGGGCATTATTGAGCAAGGCTAACTTAACCAACCGGAAGACGATTCAAATCGAATGGGGGGACTGCGATCCCGCCCAGATTGTGCACTACCCTCGCTACTTGGCCTATTTCGACGCCTGTACGACGGCTTTGTTCAAGAAGGCGGGCCTGTCCAAGCGGCAGATGCTGAAAACCCATCAGATTGTTGGCATCCCACTCGTCGACCTGCGCGCTTCATTCAAGGCGCCATCGCGATTCACGGATACAGTGATCGTTGAGTCTGAAATAACCGAGTGGCGCAATAGCAGTTTCTGTGTCCGCCATCGATTGTTTAATAAGAATGTTTTGGCGGTGGAATGCGTTGAGATCAGGGTTTGGGCGGTGACGTCGGAAACAGACCCGGAACGAATCGAGAGCAAACCCGTGCCGCGCGAAGTTATCGAAATGTTTTCTTCGGAGAAAGCTCACAGACCGGCCCGCCCGAAATCGCGAAAGAAACCGCAAAAGCAATAATGAAAATCCGCACACAGGTCGGGATTGTGGGAGCTGGGCCTGCAGGGCTTGTCCTATCGCACCTCTTGCACCGAAGAGGAATCGATTCTGTTGTGGTCGAGAGTCGAAGCCGCCAGCACTGTGAGCAGCGAGTGCGGGCCGGGGTCTTGGAGCAAGGTACCGTCGACCTTCTGGCGGATATGGGGTTGGGCGAGCGCATGAAGCGGGAAGGATTGATTCATGACGGCGTGGAGATTCGTTTCAACCAACAGGGGCATCGCATCGATTTCAAGGCCTTGACGGGCCGCGGTATCACGATCTATGCCCAGCAGGAGGTTGTGAAAGATCTCATCGCAGCACGGCTCGGAGCAGAAGGCAAGATTTTCTTTGAAGCTGAGAGCGTGACCATTCACGACTTCGAGTCGACAGCACCTGAAATACATTTTCGTGACTCTGGTGAACCTTCGGAAATTCTTTGCGATTTCATTGCAGGCTGCGACGGTTTTCACGGAGTGTGTCGCCCGAGTATTGAAAGCGCCTTAACCATCTATGAACGGGTTTTTCCCTTCGCCTGGCTGGGCATTTTGGCGGCCGCGCCACCTTCTTCCCACGAACTGATCTACTGCTACCACGATCGGGGCTTCGCCCTGCACAGCATGCGAACTCCGGAGATTACCCGGCTGTATCTTCAATGCGCTCCCGATGAAGACCTGGCGAAGTGGCCCGATGAAAGGATCTGGGAAGAGTTACAGACGCGCCTCGCCACTCGTGATGGGCGTCGGCTAACGGAAGGCGCCATCTTGCAGAAAGGCATTACCGGCATGCGCAGTTTCGTGGCGGAGCCGATGCAACACGGCAGGCTGTATCTGGCCGGGGATGCGGCGCACATCGTCCCTCCGACTGGCGCGAAAGGCCTGAATCTTGCCGTGGCTGATGTTCGCGTGCTCGCGGCCGCTTTCGCCGAGTTCTACGCTTCGGGAAATCTCCATCAGCTCGATCGGTACTCAGAGACCTGTTTGCGGCGAGTATGGCTGGTACAACGATTTTCACTGTGGATGACTTCCATGCTGCACCGGATGCCCGGAAACGACAGGTTCGAGGAGCACCGTCAGTTGGCAGACTTGGATTACCTGACAAGCTCTCGTGCGGCGGCGCAGACGTTCGCCGAAAACTACGTTGGGCTGCCAATGAGCTGAATCGACGTACAATCGGTAGCAACAATCTGTAAGCGACGAACGGTAGCGAACGATCTGTAGCGACAAGGTGCGAGTGATCGTTCCGATTTTAAAATTCAACATGTCTTCGTCAATGATTCAGAGCAGGAGCAACAATCCGAAGAAATCTGTCGCTCCCTTCCGGCGGCACGAACCCGGAACCCAGCCGGATTATTATTATCCGGCGTATCGCGCGACAAGGCTGCGGGCGCCATCTCAGCCGCTAATCTATCTCCCGAATACTCTCTCTGAAGTCACCGGGCCAGTCTTTGGGCATTCGAGCGTTCATCCCAATGATCGAGACCTTACGCTTCAGCATGCGGGGGAACCGCTCGGAGAGCGCGTTATCGTTCGCGGGCGAGTAGTGGATGGAGATGGCCACCCCGTGTCGAACAGTTTGATTGAGATTTGGCAGGCAAATGCGGCGGGACGATATGCGCACGCCAGAGATGACCACCGCGCACCGCTCGACCCGAACTTCACCGGAACAGGCAGAACCCTCACCGACGACGACGGATTTTACAGTTTTGTCACCATCAAGCCGGGCGCCTATCCGTGGCGCAATCACGACAATGCGTGGCGTCCGGCGCACATTCATTTTTCCTTGTTCGGACCCGCCTTCGTCACGCGACTAATTACACAGATGTACTTTCCTGGCGATCCGCTGTTTGCGTACGATCCGATTCTGCAATCGATTCCGGACGAGAGGTCGCGTCAGCGTTTGGTTTCGAAATTTGACCTGGAAACCACGAAGCCAGAGTGGGCCTTGGGCTATCGCTTCGACATCGTGCTGCGGGGCCGTGAATCAACCCCATTTGAGTAGAGAGATAGAAATTAACCAGAAATATACGAAGTAGAAATAAAAAGATAACGATGGATTTCACGCCGACTCCTTCGCAAACTGTTGGTCCGTACCTGCATCTTGGCCTGACGGACACACGGAGTATTTCGCGTATCGCTGGCGATGGCGCGAAGGGGGAACGGTTGTGGCTCACATTTCGCGTGCTGGATGGAGAAGGAGCCCCTGTTCCTGATGCGATGATCGAAGTGTGGCAGGCCGACTGCGAGGGAAATTACGCACATCAGGACAGCTATGAGGCCGGCAGTGCCTTCGGTGGCTTTGGACGATCGGCAACCGCGCAAGACGGGTCGTGCACATTCGAAACCATCAAGCCCGGATGCGTGCCGGGTCCAGGTGAAACAGTTCAAGCGCCGCACATTAATGTATCGATTCTGGGTCGCGGCATTTTAAAGAGATTGTCGACACGAGTTTACTTCGCAGGCGAGCCAGCGAACGCCACAGATCCAGTATTGGCTTTGGTACCGGAAGATCGGCGCGCGACGTTGTTGGCCCGGCCGGATCCGGCCCGTACCGGCAATTGGATCTTCGATGCGCATCTTCGTGGAGAGAGCGAGACGGTATTTTTCGATGTGTAATCACGGGCAACCTGCCATGCCGAGCCGAACATGAGCGGACGCTTGATTGAAAGCCTGTCAACCACGCCGACTCTGGCCGCGCTGTTCTCCGATGAATCGGTTCTTCAGGCAATGTTGCAGTTCGAAGCCGCGTTGGCACGCGCTGAGGCGCAATGCGGAGTCATCCCACTGGAAGCAGCACGAGTAATAGCGGCTGCCGCAGTGCCCGGCAATTTTGATATCTCCGTTCTTGCTGACGCCGCATTTCGCGCTGGAACGCCCGCGATTCCCCTGGTGAAAATGCTGACCGACCAGGTGCGAAACACCAATGCCAATGCGGCGCGATTCGTTCACTGGGGAGCAACCAGTCAGGATGTCGCCGACACCGCGATGTCTCTACTGCTCAAGCGAGCAGAACCAATTTTGCTCAGCGACTTGAAGCGGCTGGAAAAATCGCTTGCAGATTTGTCAGAGCGGCACAAAAACAGCGTCATGCTCGGCCGGACTCTACTTCAGCCGGCTCCGCCGGTAACCTTTGGACTCAAAGCTGCCGGATGGCTGGCCTTAGTGTGCCGCGGCAGGCGGCGTTTGCAGAAGGCATTTCGGACTGCGGCGGTGCTGCAGTTTGGCGGAGCCAGCGGTACGTTGGCCTCGCTCGGCGACCGCGGCAGTCAGGTTGCCGAGACCCTGAGCGCAGATCTCGGCTTTGGAAACGCTCCCGCAGCGCCCTGGCACACTCAGCGGGATCAACTGGCGACTCTGATCTGCTCTTGCGGAGTGCTGACCGGATCTCTCGGCAAAATGGCGCGCGATATCAGTTTGCTCATGCAGAACGAAGTAGGAGAAGCGGCGGAACCAGGCGGCGAAGGCCGTGGCGGATCGTCGACCATGCCCAACAAGCGCAACCCTACGGCCTGTTCACTCACGCTCGCGGCTGCGCATCGGGTACCGGGACTGGTTGCATCGTTTCTCTCCGCCATGCTGCAGGAGCACGAGCGCGGTGTCGGAGGCTGGCAGGCAGAGTGGCCGATCATAGCCGCCGTGGTCCAGTCAACTGGCGTGGCAATTGCGTCGATGGCTGAAGTGGCCGAAGGGCTTTCAGTTGACGCGCAGAGGATGCGCCTCAACATGGAGAATACGAACGGAGCGATTTTCGCTGAGCGCGCCATGATGCTGCTGGGAGCAAAGTTGGGACGAGATGCCGCTCATAAGGTCCTTGAGATGGCCGTTCGGAAGAGTGTCAAAGAGGGCAGGCATCTCGCCGCTGTCCTTGCCGAGGCTCCAGAAGTAACGGCCCATTTAAGTCGTGCCGAACTCAACGACTTGGAAATGCCGGAGCAATATCTAGGATCGGCGGAAGCTTTTCGGAAGGCTCTGGCAGCAGAGTCCGATCGCGACGATGATGATCCCCGAGACGCAGATCGCCGAAACGACGACAAGGAGCAATGAATTGCCCTTCGCAACCATTCACAACGCGCGGATGTTCTACCGACTTCAGGGGAACGCGGGACGACCTGTCCTAATCCTGTCGCACTCGATCAGTACGGACCACGCGATGTGGGAGCTTCAGGTTGAGGATCTGCTTCCTCACTTCCAGATTCTGCGTTACGACACGCGTGGCCACGGAGCCTCGGACGCGACACCCGGTGAGTATTCGATTGAAATGTTAGGCAGGGATATTCTCGCCCTGGCCGACACGTTGAAGATTTCACATTTTGCTTTTTGCGGTCTGTCGTTGGGCGGAGCGATCGGGCAGTGGATTGCGGTGCATGCTCCCGAGCGCGTCACGCATCTTGTGCTGGCCAACACATCGCCGCAGTTCATACCGCGCACAAATTGGGAAACAAGAATGGCAGCAGTAGTCAAAGGCGGCATGTCGGCAGTCGTCGACGTAGCCATGCAGCGGTTCTTCTCACCGGACACGCTGGCGAAACAGGATCCCCATGTCGCCTCGATCCGCTCCGTATTCCTGGGTACAGATCCGGTTGGCTATCTGGGATGTTGTGCCGCCCTCCGCGACATGAATCACGGAGATCTTCTCGGGCGGATTAAGGCTCCAACTCTGGTGATCTCCGGCGACCGCGACGTCGCGACTCCGTGGACTGGACATAGCGAGAAGCTGGCGCAGGGGATTCCGGGAGCGAAAGCGCTTCACCTGGCGGCGGCACACCTTTCTAATATCGAACGGCCACACTCGTTTACCACCGCCCTGCTTGAGTTCCTGCTGCCGCAACCAAATGTTAACGCGGATACGCTGGAAGCAGGCTTCGAGATGCGTCGGGCCGTGCTCGGTGACGCTCATGTCGATAAAGCAATTGCTGCAACGACAGAATTTACGCGGGAGTTTCAGGAGTTGATAACCCGCTATGCGTGGGGAACAATCTGGTCGCGTCCTGAACTGGACCGAAGGACCCGACGGCTGCTGGTACTGGCGGTAACCGCGTCGCTGGGAAGATGGGAAGAGTTCGCGCTCCACGTGCGAGCTGGTTTGGCGAGTGATCTCGAATTGTGCGATTTGAAAGAAGTGCTATTGCAAACCGCCGTGTACGCAGGCGTTCCAGCGGCGAACACTGGATTTCAAATCGCCGGTGAACAGATCAGGAAGAGAAGTCAAGAAGAATGAGTGAACTCAGAGTCTCCGGGCTTTTTTCCTAAAGCGTCGCGAGACTTTTCCCCACGAGGCTATCACTCGGCGCGCGCAGAGCCGGTCCAGGCGGAAAGGTGCCGAGAAAAATTCCCATAACGAGCAGCTGTGACCAGCATCACAGACCACCCCCTAAAAAGAGTGCAATATTGCTCAGTTTGTACATATGTTGTCGTTCTAAGGTTAGGTCACCAACCCCTGAATGGAGCTTGAATATGAAAAGAATCGACTTCAAAGTGTTTACTCTCTCAGGAGCATTGACTCTTGCTCTAAGCCTCTCGTTGCCGGCGGGCGCACAAGACGCGTCAGCCACTTTCAAATCAAAGTGTGCCGGCTGCCACGCGGCTGACGGTACCGGGTCGGCCATGGGCAAAAAGATGGGCGCTCACGACTTCACGACCGCTGACGTACAGGGAATGTCAGACGCCCAGCTCACGGATGTCATTACGAACGGCAAAAACAAGATGCCGAAATATGGGTCGCTACCGCCAGAACAAATTAAGGGACTGGTGGCCTACATCCGAACGCTGAAGAAATAGATCACCGTTACTGCTACCTAATCTTCAGGAGTTTTGTTGCCGGCGGCAGATGGCGCGCGGCACGGGTGGAGTGTGCTCGCGCCGCGAACCATGACCCTCGGACCATGAGCCGCGAACCATGAGCCGCGAACCATCAAAAGTGCGGCCCCATGAAAACCTAAAAGTTTACGATACTGAAAGAGCGGCGGTTCCCGATGAATCTGCAAGAACGCATTCGAGCTTGGTCTCAGCCCATCTATTTCCTCGGGCAAAATCCCATCACGCTTACGGGTGCAGTAATTACGACGAGCGCCGCGCTTACTACGATCGCGTTCTGGTTCTATGACATTTTCCTGCCGGGGCCCCCGCATCCTTACATTGGCCTTCTGGTTTTTCTGATCCTTCCCGGCGTTTTTGTCCTCGGCCTGCTCCTGATTCCGCTTGGCATCTGGATCAGAAGGCGCAGTCTGCGCGGCAGCGGGAAGTTGCCGGAAGTCTTCCCCGCCGTCGATCTGCATCTTCCTGTGGTGCGGCGCACTCTCGAGTGGGTCGCCCTCGCGACCACGGTTAATCTTCTCATTCTTGGTACAGCCTCCTACCGCGGTGTGCAGTACATGGACTCGGCAAGTTTCTGCGGCACGACTTGTCACACCGTGATGGCCCCCGAATACTCGGCCTATCAGAACTCTCCACACTCGCGGGTTGCTTGCGTTGAGTGCCACATCGGGCCCGGAGCGGGATGGTTTGTGCGCTCCAAGGTCTCTGGTCTGCGGCAAGTCGCTGCGGTAACTTTTCATACCTATTCGCGGCCTATTCCTTCGCCCGTAAAATATCTGCGCCCGGCGCGCGAGACCTGTGAGCAGTGTCACTGGCGGCAGCGTTTTACCGGCGACAAACTCCTGGTAAACACCAGCTACAAGGAAGACGAGAAAAACACGCCGCAGACAGACGTTCTGCTTCTGAAAGTAGGTGGGAACACGTGGCAAGGTTCGGTCGGCATTCACGGGCACCACCTCGCCGATAACGCCCGCATCCGGTACATTTCAACCGATCGAGAACGCCAGAGCATTCCCGTCGTGGATTACACCGACGATCAGGGCAAGACCACCGAATTCATTTCCACCGATGCGAAGCCGACCCAGCAACAGTTGGACAAGGGAGAACACCGCACGATGGATTGCATCGATTGCCATAACCGGCCCGCGCACGAGTTCGACCTGCCCGAAAACGCGGTGGACAAGCAAATGTCGCTCGGGCACATCAGCCCAGAGCTGCCTTATATCCGGAAGAAGGCGGTCGAGGTTCTCAAAGTGAATTATCCCACCCGCGATGTTGCGCGGCAGAACATCATCGCCGAACTCAACAACTTCTATCGCGCGAATTATGCGCAGATCTATGAGACACGGCGCGCGCAGGTGCAACAAGCCGGCGACGAAGTGGCGGCGATCTACCTGCGCAATATCTTCCCCGACATGCGAGTGACCTGGGGCGTTCATGCGAACAATCTTGGACACAACGATTCGCCCGGCTGTTTCCGCTGCCATGACGGCAGCCATACCAGTGCCGATGGCCAGACCATCACCAACGATTGTTCTGCGTGCCACCAGGTTCTGGCATCGGGGGAAGAAAATCCCAAGATACTGACCGACCTGGGGATGAAGTAAGTAATTGAGAGATGGCTGATAATGGAAACATGAACTACGACGCCGTTCTGGTGGTTTCGTTTGGCGGACCGGAGTCTCGCGAAGAAGTGATTCCGTTTCTTGAGACTGTGCTGCGCGGCCGCAATGTTCCGCGCGAGCGCCTGCTGGCCGTAGCTGAGCACTACTACCACTTCGAAGGCAAGAGCCCAATTAACCAGCAAACGCGCGAACTGATTTCCGCCCTGGAAGCTGAGTTGCAGCAAAACGGTCCTCACCTGCCCATCTATTGGGGAAACCGGAATTGGCATCCGTTCCTCGCCGAGACCATGCACAAGATGAAACAGGATGGCATCCGCCGGGCCGTGGGCTTCGTGACTTCGGCCTATAGTTCCTACTCCGGCTGCCGGCAGTATCGGGAAGACATCGCGCGGGCTCAAGCAGCAGTCGGATCCGGCGCTCCTGAAGTGGACAAGCTGCGGGCATTCTTCAACCACCCGGCATTCGTCGAGGTCACCGTCGAACGAGTGCGGGACGCGCTACTGGCCATTCCACTGGAGGCGCAGAGAAACGTGCAGGTGGTTTATACGGCTCACAGTATTCCGCTTTCCATGGCCAACACGAGTGATTATGTGAAGCAACTGGAGGAAGTGCGACTGCTTGTTACACAGGCGCTGGCGCAGAAGAACGATGCGCTGGTGTATCAGAGCCGGAGCGGCGCTCCAGGTCAACCATGGTTGGAGCCGGATATTCTCGATCACCTGCGTGAGGTGAAGGCAAGAAATCTGGCATCCGCGGTGGTGCTGGCGCCGATCGGCTTCATTTCCGATCACATGGAAGTGATGTACGACCTGGACGTGGAAGCACTGCAGCTCTGCCACTCGCTGGGCTTGCCTATGACGCGGGCGCGAACCGCGGGAGTGCATCCGAAATTCGTTGCCATGATTCGCGAACTGATTCTGGAACGCATGAATCCGGAGTTGGAACGGCGGTCGGTTGGATCGCTTGGGCCGCGTCCGGATTCATGCGCGGAGAACTGCTGCCCGGCGCCGCAGAACCTGGGGCGGCCACAGGCAAAGTAGGTGGTGCCGCGGGCCGAGTAAGGAATTCGTAATTAAGCATGAAGAACGTCCTCTGCTTATGGGGCTGTGACTTTCGCGAATGCAGCCGCTGCATCGTGAAGGCGGTCGAAAAATCGCGCCGGGCCAATGACCTGGGTCAACAGATGCCGGTCCAGATCTGTCTTCAGAGAGAGAGGCGCGCGAGCAAATACTAACGCAACTCCGCGGTCGGACAGTTCCTGGTGAAGCTCACGCACCATCCGGGCCGCTGTGTAATCCAGGTTCGTGATCGCTTCCGCATCGACGACCAGCCAGCGTACGGGTGAAGGAGTTGGTCCAATCAAGCAGCGAATCTCTTTGGCAAACAGACTGGCATTCGCGTAGTAGAGCGCGGCTCCGAAACTATAGATGACCAAACCTGGTTCTGTTGCAGCACCGGGAACGGCTGGCACCAACTGCCACGCATCATGTTGGCTTGCGGCCAGGACACCGGTGTGAGGATGATAGCTGTGCCGCACAATGCGAAGCAGCGAGAGCACCATGGCCAATAGAATGCCCTGCTCGACTCCCACCAGGACTACAACCGCGGCAGTAAACACGGCCAGGGCATATTCTCCGGGGCTCTCGCGGCGAATGTCGCGCAAGCCACGCAGGTCGATGAGACGGACGGCGATGAAAAATACGATGGCACCCAACACGCAACGAGGCAGGTATTGCAGAGGCTTGGTTAGAAAGAGCAGAACGAGGGCAACCGCTATTGCGGTAGCCACCTGGGCAAGCTGACTCTGACCGCCGGAGCTTTCGACCATTGCGGTTTGAGTTGGGCTCCCGTCCACTACGAACGTCCCGCTCAACCCGGCCGCGGCATTGGCCGCAGACAGACCAACTATGTCCACGCTTTCGTCCAGGTACTGATGATGGCGCTCCGCGTAGAAGCGCGCTGTCGCCGCGCTTTGCGCGAGGATCATCACAAAGCAGGAGACGGAAACGCCGAGCAGCGGTACGACATCTTTCGAGTGCACGTCCGGCAAGCCTAAATGCGGAAGCCCACCAACGACCGGTCCGATGATGGCGATGCCGTGGCTTGCGAAATCCCATCTTGCGCTGGCGGCAATTGCGCCGGCGACCGCGAGCAGGGAACCCGGGACCTTAGGGAGAAATCGCTTGAGAGCAAATACGACCGCCACAACCACCGCCGAGATAGCCACGGTTGGCAGGTGAATCCTGGGCAGGCTGTGCGAGATATCGAGGAGCTGCCCAACCGTTCGATTGGAGTGCACGTCGAGGCCGACCATCCCACCAAGCACGGCGATACCCACCTGAAGTCCAACTCCGGTGAGAAACCCCGTCAGCACAGTCTGCGATAAGAAATCGGCCAGGAAGCCGAGCCTGAGCACTCGGGCCAGCAGCAGAAATCCGCCGGTGAGCAGTGCGACCGTCGATGCCAGGGCCACATATCTCGCGCTTGCGATGGGCGCCATCGTCGCAAGCTTCCCGGCGAGGATGGATGCGGTCGCCGAATCGGCAGCGACCACCAAGTAGCGCGAGGAGCCGAACACGGCAAATGCCACCAGCGGAAGCAACAGCGTGTAGAACCCCGTGACGACCGGCATGCCTGCAATCTTGGTATAGCCCAGCGCCTGCGGGATGTTCATTGCCGCCAGTTGAAATCCGGCCAAGGCATCCCGGACCGCTCCGGGCCAAGTCACGGGCTTTACACCTTGAAGCAGATGAAGCCAGCCACCGGTTCGTGCCTTCGGCGGGCCGGATTGCGTGCGATGTGGCTCGGGCGATGGAGTGGTCTGCACGTTCAACGTCATTCCACGATCACCCTCACCGTTCCGAAAGTTTTCAGGCACGGGAAAGTGCAACTGATTTCAAGTCGCGGTCTTATCGGACAATATCGCAGCGCGATCAGCATACTCTCTGCTGGAATGATCCTACCCGGAAAAAGTCTGTGCCGCGACGCGTAGTTTATGTCAGGCGCAGGCGCGATTCAACGCTTCTGGTACGGGTGGAAGATGTAGTCTTTCGCCTTCACCGGCGTATGACACGCGAATCCGCAGTCCGAGGGGCTTTTGGGATCCGCCGTGAACTTGTCCGACGCGGGGTCGTAGTTGAACACCGCATATCCCCACCCGCCGCTTTTCGCAAATCTCTTGCTGTCCTTTTCCATGACGAAAGCCTGGCTGAAGACGTCTGGCACCTCCACGACGAAAGGGGCTTCAGTGCTCTTCTTGTGTTTCCACTGGAGCTTCACGATCATGGAGCCGTCGGGGAATGGCTGACCGTTGACCGGAATGCCGGCCTTAAACGCATTGATCATCTTCGGATTGGCGACAATCACCTTGAGTATTTCATCGGTCCGGGCGGAAGAGACGTCAGCCCAATCCTCGTATCCCCTGAAGTCGGAGAACGCAATTCCACTCGGCGATTTCAGCGAGTATTTGTTATTGTTTTGCCCTTGCGCGAAAAGGGCCACGACGCCCAGGGCGCTGAGAACTGTCATGGCTGTCGCCGCGATGGCGAAGCCGGCGATACGTTGTACGGCGGTGCGGATTTTTATCTTCGGTTCTTGTTGTGCTTGCGCCCCAGATTTCGTCACAAGTTCAGACATGGTGTGTTCTCCTCCACAAGAGATTAGTCTAAGCCCGGTCAACCTGCTTCTTTCAACGGCTCCGATTAAGCCAGAGGGCAGGGAGTAAAGCAATTGGACGATGGTATCGACTACACCTTGGTATCAATCTAGTTTCAAACCGCGCGACGGGAAGTCTCTTTCGCTTCGATCGATTTTGGGGACTAGCTGGATGGGGAAAGTCGATACGACACTATGGGCGATACCGTCGTCCTATACCATCGTCCAATTGCGCGGCCGATTTTGTTCTGGCTGAATGTTGACAGCTCTAAATACGGAGGAAAATCCATGGCGACACTGAGCGCACCCACCGAACTGAAGCAGATGAACCCACCTACGAAGCCCGCACAGATTCGCTTGACGCGACGGTCGCCCGCCTGTTGGCGTGTCACGATCGACAACCCGCCGATCAACGTCATGGGCCCGGACATGGTCCGAGAGTTTCAGGAAGTCATCGGCGCTCTCGAGGCCGACGAGCAGGTAAGGGTCGTGGTGTTCGACAGCGCAGTCGACGACTACTTCTTAAATCACTCCGATTTCACGGCCAAGCTTGAGGACCTTACTTCAATGCCGGAGGGACCTACAGGCCTGCCGCCGTGGCCGGACTTTCTCGCGCGTCTGACGCGCTTGCCAGTTGCCTCTATCGCCCTCATCCGCGGCCGCGCGACCGGCAACGGCAGCGAAATCACTCTGGCCTGCGACATGAGTTTTGCCAGCCGCGAAAAGGCCATCATCTCGCAATGGGAGGTCGGGGTGGGAATGGTCGCCGGCGGCGGCCCCATGGCTCGCTTGCCACGACTCATCGGCCGAAACCGCGCCCTCGAGGTGCTCTTGAGCTCGGAAGATATTCGAGCGGAGCAGGCCGAGGCCTACGGCTACATTAATCGCGCCCTGCCCGACGCCGATCTGGACGCGTTTGTTGAAGCTCTTGCGACACGGATCGCCAAGTTCGACAAATGGGCAATCGCTCAGACCAAGCGTCTGGTCAACACCAGCCTGCCGCCGGACGTTGAGCTCGGTGCAGGGTGGGATGCGTGCGTCGCTTCGCTCGGGCGACCTGCCGCTCAGGAGGGCATCAAGGCGCTGATGGCGCGCGGTTTTCACAAGCCGGGTGATGTCGAAAATCGACTCGGATACTACCTGGGCCAAATCGCGGGCTAGGGTTGCGCCGCCAGCGCTGCTCCCTCGGGGACCTGGGACAAACTGGCGTAATATGCGTCTGCTCAGCGTCGGGCCGATCGAGGTTACATTAAGTTCTTCGGTTCAATCTGAAATGAACCACCTATACCCTGACGTTAAGGGAAAGAGGTTTGGGACTCATGAATGAAACCGCGACATCCGTACAATCCAATCCCTGTGAGGCGCAATGACGAAAACGACGAGTTTTCAAACTGACATCCGCCCGCTTTTTACGGAGCGGGACATTCAAGGCATGAGCAAGGCGTTCAACCTGGGAAGTTACGATGACGTTAAAAAGCACGCTGGCGCGATCTACGATCGTATTCGTGGGATCGGCGGCGCCGTAATGCCGCCCCCACCACCAAGAGGAGAAGGTCCT
>Ga0302325_10012639_pt1 | contig 18086 bp, 18 predicted proteins | sample Palsa_T0_2_FD_201948 | JGI IMG/M metagenome (GOLD analysis project Ga0302325, IMG submission 201948) | Peat permafrost microbial communities from Stordalen Mire near Abisko, Sweden - Palsa_T0_2 | ecosystem: Environmental > Terrestrial > Soil > Palsa > Peat permafrost | place: Sweden: Abisko...
TCTATGGTTGGCCAGATTTTCGCGGATCAAATCGAGGTGACGATCAGGCATCACGCGCTGGAATCCGGCTGCTTTGTCGTCAACGCAACCGGTTGGCTGACCGACGAGCAGATTAACTCAATTACGGCAGACGACAAGCTCCGAAAGGCGCTGCGCGGCGGTTGTCACACGGCGATCATATCGCCGGAAGGCGTGCCGTTGTGCGCGACGATTACGGAGGGCGAAGGCATGGCCATCGCGGAACTTGATCCGGCGCTGATCACCAAACGCAAGAGGATGATGGATTCCGTGGGTCACTACTCACGACCCGACATCTTCACCCTGCACATTAACCGCACCGCGCACACACAAGTGCGGAGCAAGAACGACGACATGTTCGATCAACCTTATGGTGGACTTCCCATTAGCGCTCCTGACGAAGAAACAATTCCTGCTCTCTGAGTTACAGACGCACGGCCTGCGATTACTGGACTCGAGTGCAGGCGCGGCCAGCAGGCGTGGAGGCGCCGGACCCACAGACCACAAGGCGGTGACCGTGCTTGGTACGACTGTCATGGTCCCTGTCCATACGCGCGGCGCCGCAAAATCGACGTATGTGGCAACGCCGCCGGATCGGCGAGGCGTTTCCATCCTGCGAAGCGACGACGCCGTCGTCTGCGAGATTTCCTTTCCGCCGCAGCCGCGATTCTACGGACTGACGACCGCTGAGGGCATTCCGTATTGGAAAATCGCTCTGCTCCACTCCCGCGATACGCTCGCGACAACCGTCCTCCAAACCTGTGTTCGATACGGAAACAGCGCGACGAAGTGCCAGTTCTGCGCGATCGGCGAATCGCTGAAAGCCGGAAGAACAATCGCCAGGAAAACACCGGGACAACTGGCGGAAGTTGCGACGGCCGCACACCGACTGGACGGAATCGCGAACGTCGTTCTGACCACCGGTACGCCTCCGACCGATGACCGCGGTGCGGCGACGCTTTCAGAATGCGCTTTCGCCATTAAAAGCGCGACGGCTTTGCCGATCCAAGGTCAATGCGAGCCGCCAGCCGACTTCGGGTGGTTTGCGCGGATGCGTGATGCCGGCGTCGATTCGCTGGGGATGCACCTCGAGGCGTGGGATGAAACCGTGCGCCGCCGTATCATGCCGGGAAAAGCGGAGGTGACACGTGCGTTCTATCTGGAAGCCTTCACCGCTGCCGTTGAGATTTTCGGCCGAGGACAGGTCAGCACCTATCTCCTTGCGGGGCTCGGCGATCCAGTTGAATCGCTTCGAGAAGCCGCGCGCGTGCTGATCGATCTCGGCGTGTATCCGTTTATCGTTCCTTTCGTACCGGTAACAGGCACACCGTTGGCGACGCATCGACCGCCGTCGCCGGAGTTCATGCGCAGCGTGCTCGGGCCCGTCGGTCGATGGCTAAGCGAAGCAGGGATGACTTCCGATACCGTAAAAGCCGGCTGCGCAAAATGTGCTGCCTGCTCGACTCTTTCGAGCTTTGAAACGCCGTCTGCATGCACCGCCTGAGATGCCCGAGGTCGTTTTCATTATTCAGCTTCCCGATGGCGCGACAAAAGAGTGCTATTCGCCCTCAACCGTCGTTCTCAAACACTTTCACGAAGGCGAGGAAATGTCCGTCGCGGAGTTTCTTGCTCGCAGTCGGATGGTCTTCCCGGCGGCGAGCGAGCGCGTTCGCGCGAAGTTTGGTTTTGCCTGCAGCTCCGCTGCGGCTCAACTCGCAACGATAGAGGAATGGACTCGCGCTTATGCGAGCGATGCCACGATTCGCATCCTTCACATCTAAACTACAACCAGCTCCGTGAGTACGAACAACCAGACCGCCATGAAACCGTTCATTGCTGAGCCGTCGCAAAAGCACTTTTCCGTCATTGTGATTGGTGGGGGACAGGCGGGACTCTCCGCCAGCTACCTGCTCAAGGAGCGGGGAATTGACCACCTCGTTTTCGAAAAGGACAGACTGGCAGAATCCTGGCGCACAAAGCGCTGGGACACATTCTGTCTGGTAACGCCGAACTGGCAGTGCCAACTCCCCGGCCATCCTTATTCAGGACCCGACCCGCAGGGCTTTATGGTGAAGGATGAGATCGTCGCCTACATCGAATCGTACGCGCGTTCCTTCCAACCGCCCATTTACGAAGGGGTAACGGTCTCCCGGCTGCAGCGGAACGACTCCGGTGCGTTCGAAGTCACGACGGAGCTCGGCATTTTCACCGCCGATCAGGTGATCGTGGCCACAGGCGGGTATCAGGATGCAACGATTCCGCGCATGGCGGAGCGTGTTTCCACCGAGATTCACCAGATCCATTCATCCGACTACAAGAACGGAGCGTTACTGCCGCCCGGGGAAGTGATGGTGGTCGGCTCGGGCCAATCTGGCTGCCAGATCGCCGAGGACCTGCATCTTGAGGGGCGGCGCGTCCATCTGTGTGTGGGCGGTGCGCCGCGCACGGCGCGGCGCTATCGCGGCAAAGACGTGGTCGATTGGCTGAACGACATGGGCTACTACGACAAGCCGATCCACGAGCATCCACAAAAGGAGCGAGTTCGGACCAAGGCAAACCATTATGTCACGGGCCGTGATGGTGGACGGGATATCGACCTGCGCAAGTTCGCGAAGGAAGGAATGCGTCTGTATGGCCGGTTGAAGGAGATTCGCGGTTCAATTTTACATTTTTCCGCTGACCTGAAACAGAATCTCGATCAGGCCGACATGGTCGCGGACAGTATCAAGAACACCATCGACAAATATATCGACGCGAACGGCGTTGGCGCGCCGGTCGAGCCGCGTTACCAACCGGTCTGGCAACCGGACGCAGAAGTCCTGGAGCTCGACTACCTCGCCGCAGGGATTACGACCGTCATCTGGAGTATCGGGTTCCATGCGGATTACCGCTGGATCGAACTGCCGATTTTTGACGGAAAAGGATATCCCGGGCACCATCGCGGCGTCTCGGCGGTGCCTGGCGTATACTTCCTCGGCCTGCCGTGGCAGTATACGTGGGGATCCGGACGGTTCTCAGGGGTCGCCCGAGACGCTAAGTACCTGGTCGAGCACATCGAAGCCGTCCGCGACGACATACCACGGAGAGACAGCTTCGCGCTCAATGAGTGGGCGCTCGGTTCGTAGCGCCGCGATACAAGAGTTCACCTATTCAAGATTGGTGTGTCGGTCCCGAGCTTCCCCAAAAGTCTTTCCGGTACGTTTGAGCAGTTCGAGCACCACAATCTCGTTGAAAACGAAAAGGACCAATTCGTAGAGGCTTCCCATCGGCAGAACCGATGTGGCCTTACTCTCTGAATCGTCCGCCATCGTTTGCGCAGGGAGATAGACAATTTTATCGGCGGCACGTGCGGTCTTTCCATCCGGTTGCGCAGTGAGACAGACAACCGTTGCCCCATCGCGTTGAGCAACCGATCGAAGTGCATCGATCGTGGAGACATAACCCGGACCGACACTCAGAATCAGAAGGTCTCCAGTGGTCAGGAACGGTGCAGTCATGTCGCCCGCGACACTCACCTCATACCCGAGATGGAAGAGTCGCATCGCCAACGCACGAATCATGAGTCCCTCGCGTCCGCCACCGTAAAGCGCAATTTTACGCGCTCCCTGGATTAGATCCAGGAACGTCTTCGTTTCTTCGAGATCGACCTTGCTCAATACCGCGGTCACTTCTTCGTTAATTTTGTCGCTATATTCTTTGATGTTGTTCACTGGCGTCAGTCCTCGGTGAAATCGGTGCAATTTCGCCCTGAAAAAATTTCGGGTATCTGTTCAGCGCGATGTGCGCGGCCCAAAGGGCCACGAAAGCTTAGCCCAAGGTTTACCGTCGGTCTCGAGTTTTATCGTGTCGTGGCCTGAAGAGGCGGCAAGTCGGCGTTCAGCGTTCAGCGTTCAGCGTTCAGCGTTCAGCGTTCAGCGTTCGGCGTTCAGCGTTCGGCGTTCAGCGTTCAGCGTTCGGCGTTCGGCGTTCGGCGGCGCAGGCGTCAGTCGAGAAGCACCTACAGAAACTCGGGCGGGAAACTTGGTAAGCGAACCGTCTCCCGCCTCGCGCTTCGATAAGGATTTCTCCAATCGTCCTCGTTATCGATCCCTATATCCCAACCAGCTATTAACTCAACGCCATCCGGGGCGGCGGATTATCTCTTATCTTGGGTTTTCGGTTAAGCTCTCTGTCGGAGAAAATGTTTTAAAGCCATTACCAACAGGAGGATCGCGCCCCACATTGCAATGGCGAAGAACGGATCCACACCGAGCAAATTGAGGCCGCTCGCTAACATTTGCAGCATCACGATGGCGAAGATAACTCCTATAACTTTACCGTAGCCTCCGCTGGCACTCGTTCCACCGAGGACAGCCGCCAGTACTGTCACCAGCAGATAAGACTGACCATAATCCGCTTTGGCGGAATTGAATCTCGCCATCATGATTATGCCGGCAATCGAGGCGAAGAAAGACGACGCTAAATAAACACCGAGCAATGTTCGAGCATTGTTGATTCCGGCATACCTCGTCGCCTCGGAGTTAGTCCCCAGCATATATAAGTTGAAGCCGAACACCGTTCGACTGAGGACAAGCGATAACCCGGCGCCGCAAAGAAGAAAGATTAAGAGCGGGACCGGAATACCAAGAAGAACTCCGTTACCAATGAAGAGTATCGACTCCGGGACCCGCGAGATTGTCGATCCTCCGGTGATCACGATACAGACTCCGTTGACCAGCGTCATCGTACCAAGGGTTGTCAGTATCGAAGAGACTCCGACGTAACCCACTAAAAATCCGCTCAAGAGACCAACCAGCAAAGATGCGGCAAACCCGGTGCCTAAACCCAGAGCAACCGCTAACCATTCGCTACCTAACATCGGCGCGGTCGCGTGAATCACCAGCACGGTGATGATCGCTGTCAGGTTTGCTGTTCCGACCGCTGCCAGATTGATTCCGCCATGAAGCATTGCGACCATCATCGCGAGCGTCAGGATGCCGATTTCGGGCAACTGAAAGGCCATCGATCGCAGGTTATTAGGCGTGAGGAACCGTTCGGGACTCAATAGCAACATTACGAGCAAAACAACCAAAAGAACCACCGTAAGGGCCAGTAATTCGCGGTGGGAGTTAAGGAAGCGGCGCATAGGGTACTATGGTGATAGATTAGCCACCCGACGTCTCACCTGAAGGTTACGTTGGATCGCGCTGGCCGTCACGCCCACCAAAATTACGAGACCGATCATCACGTTGTTCCAGTAGGAAGACATTCCGATCATGGTCAAACCGTTCCCTAGCATCGCAAGCAGAGCCACGCCGAGACAAGCGCCAAGCAGAGATCCGGAGCCACCCATGATGTTGGCCCCGCCAAGGACAACGGCAGCAATCACGTCCAACTCCCGTCCAACGATAGAATTCGGAATCACGGACTGGACCAATGCCGTATGGACAACCGCAGCGAACCCGGCTACGAAGCCCATAAATGAGTAAACGAAAAGTCGGGTCTTCAATATATTGAAGCCAACGCGGATCGCCGCGATCTCGCTCCCGCCGAGCGCGAAAATACTTCGGCCAAGAACGCTATACTTCAGGATCCAGCCAGTCAGAATAACTGCACCAAGCCAGAAGGCACCGAGCACCGGAAAGTTGCCAGGCAGCGTCGCACCAGCGAGTGCTCGATAGAACTCTGGAACCTGGTAAATGATTTGCCCGCCCGATAAAACGTACAATATCCCATAGTAGAGATTCAGAGTGCCAATTGTCGTGATAATGGGCGGGATGCGAATGAAATGGATCAGCAGGCCATTGACTGCGCCGAGAACCGTACCGATACAGCAGGCCACCAGAAACGCTGTCCAAAGGTTTCCGCCAAACTGCAGAATCAACGCGACGCTCGCGTACTCGGCGACTTGAGCGATTGCTGTAAAGGAAATGTCGATCCCTCCTGAAAGCAGGACGACGAGGACGCCAACCGAAAGAATACCAAAAAAAGAGTAGCTCTTGATCAGATCCATCAAGTTCCCTATTGTCGCGAATTTGGGGTTAGCGATGGTAAATCCGAGACCCAGGGCAACAATCAGCACGGCTAAAAAGAATTCGTTACGTTGAAGGAGCTTTCTCATGCCAGCTGCGTCCTGGAACAATCGTTGGGGCGTATCAGTCTATGCCGCTTCAAGTCGAGCCTGCACACTGACTTCATCCTCCCGGGAAGCGTCGAGATTGGCGATGATCCGGCCGTCGCGCATCAAAAGCAGTCGAGTGCAGTTGTTGAGCGCCTCGTCGATCTCGTCCGTGATCAGGATTATCCCCACGCCCGCGAGCGAAAGTTCGTGAATGAGCTGGTGAACACTCCGCTTGGCGCCAACATCAATTCCGACCGTGGGAGAGTCGAGAATAAGGACCTTTGGTTTGGTTGCGAGCCATCTGGCGATGACGACCTTTTGCTGATTGCCTCCAGACAACGTCTCGATCTGCAGGTCTGGGTCGGATACTTTTATATTCAAGGCCTTTATCCAATTCTGGATTTGTCGCGTCCGTTCGGCGACGTCAATCAGACCAAAACGATTAAGCACTTTGCGGGATGTCGAGAGGATGATATTCGAGCCGATCGATTGACCGATGACCAAACCCTGGCGGATCCGGTCTTCTGGGACATAGCCTAACCCTAAGCCAATTGCTTCTTCCGCCGACCCGATGCGAACCGGCTGCCCGTCGATCCGTATTTCGCCGCTATCGGGTTTTGTCAGGCCAAAGAGTGCGACAGCGAGCTCGGTTCTGCCCGATCCGAGAAGACCGGTCAATCCCAGAACTTCTCCTTCGTGGAGAACAAAGGAAACATCGTTAAACTCGTTTATTCGCGAGAGGTGTGAGACCTCCAGCAGCGGCTTGTCTCCCTCGACCGCCTTTCGGAATGGCTCAGTCGCTACGTCCTCCCCAGTCATCAACATGACGAGTTTGGGCAAAGTCAATTCACCGCGTTCGTAGGTGCCGATCCAATTGGCATCCCGTAACACGGTAAACCGTTGGGCAATTTCGAAGACTTCATTCAGCTTATGGCTGACAAAAAGGATCGAGATGCCTTTGCTTTGTAAGCCGCGGACAACCTCCAAGAGAATCTCCACTTCTCGGCGCGTCAGTGCAGTCGTGGGTTCATCCATGATCAACAAGCGAACGTCGTTACTGAGTGCTCGACAGATGGCTACCAGCTGCTGTTGGGCAAATGAAAGAGTTCGAACCGGTGCATCCAAATCAATCTTTAGCTGAATCTTTTCACCGACTTCTTTTGCTCGCTGCTTTATCTTTCTCCAATTGAGGAGGCGCGTGCGCTTCGCGAGAAATTCGGAGATCACGATATTCTCGGCGACTGTTAAGTTAGGAAAAAGAGATGGATCCTGGTAGATGACCTGGATACCGCGGTGAATGGAGTCGGCGGCATGGAAAGCGTGCAAGGGCTTATTTTCGAACAGAATTTCACCCGAGTCCGCCCGTTCGACGCCGGAGACGATCTTAATCAGGGTCGACTTCCCGGATCCATTTTGACCAACCAAACAATGGATTTCGCCATAGCCTATCCCCACACTTACATCGTGTAAGGCGCGGAGACCACCATAGGTTTTGCTGACACGCTCCAATCGCAAGAGATACTCTGACCGAGTCCGATCGGATTCGCCGGGCATGGCATTACAAGGTTATTTTTCGCGATAGCGCTGAATGGCTGGAGAGCCGCCTCCAGCCATCTTCAGTTAACTAAGACAATTCAGAGGTGACGCCTAGAAGTCGTAGCTCTTGCGATTGCTTTTGTCGAGAATGAGCGGTCGATCGTAGGTGATGGTGTTTCCCTGGAGTGAAGTGATTTTTCCGATCGTTGGAATCTCCGTTCCCTCTGTAACCGCCTTCTTATCGAGGACCTGTTTGGCCAGCCAGACCATGGCGTAGCCGGCTTCACCCGGGTCCCACAAAATGCTTTTCGTCATTGAGCCGTCATCCAGATACTGGGCGGCCTGGTTGGGAGAGGTTGTGCCGATCACCACGGCGCCCTCGACATGCTGGTCTCTAACTGCCTGCGCAGCTCCTGGTCCACCCTGGCTCCCGAAAGCCAGGAATCCGCGGACATTCGGGTAGGTTCTCAATACCTCGAGCGACTTTTGCCGTGCCGCATTTTGATCTTCCGAGACTGGGAAACGGTCTGCGACCACCTTCAGGTCTGGATACTTTTCTTTGGCCAATTTTAATGCGGCATCCGCCCAGAGATTGTGAGCCGGGACGGTCAACGAGCCGACATAAACAACAAAGTCCCCTTTCCCGCCTAAACCTTGCGCCAAAAGCTCGAGTGCGGCTTGGCCGAACTTTTCGTTATTGATCATTTCAATGTCGAAATCAGCGTTCTTCTGATTCGGCGACTCGTGCGTAATAACCGCGATTCCAGCTTGTTTGGCCTGAGCGAAGACCGGTTCGAGCGATTGAGCGTTGTTCGGCACAACCAAGATAGCATCGACGCCACGACTGATTGCATCCTGAATCAGGCGAGCCTGTTCTGCTTCGTCGGCGGAAGCCGGCGCTTGCATGTACGTTTTCACACCGAAATCTTGCGCCGCCTTTTTGGTCCCTACCTCCAGACGGTTAAACCAGGGAGCACGCAGCTTGGGAATAACGGCGAACTGATACTCTTTGGCGAACGCGGTACCCAGAGCGCTCAAAAACAGTAGACCGAGAGCAAGCCGTCCAAAGGATCGGCACAACCATGAATTTTGCATAAGACGTTCTTATTGGGGGTTTGATTGATGTTTAGGGGAGACGAAGTTCGGGCGGCGGGATTTTCCCGTTGTTGCCCAGTTCAATGACAATACCGACGATCGATTCGGTATCGAGATAATAGAATTCATCCTCAGCGAACTTACCGCTTTGAATGATACTGATGCCTTTTTGGGCATACTCGGCGATGGCCAGTTGGCAGTCGTCCACTTTTTCCTTGATGTGGTGCAGACCCTCTCCCTTTCGCTCCAGGAAATCGTCGTAACAACTGTAACCGGTGAGAGGCTGCATTAGTTCAAGCTGGGTACCGCCGACCCAGGTGACGGCCAAACGATAGGTATGATCAGATGGCTTACCCAGGTACATCGATTCCCGGAGAGTCGGAGGGGCAAACGTGTAAACGTCCCAAGGTCCGACTTCAAAAACTCTGGAATACGCTTGGATTGCCTTTTCCAAGTCGCGGACGACATGCGCGACCTGAATGATGGCACGTTCAGATTGAGGTTTCATGGGCGAAATCGCGGCGGTAATTCGGGAGGTGGTTTGGGGGGTAACCGTCGCCAAGACCCTGCCTAAAACGTTTTAGGCCGTTTAAAGCTGCGCCTAACTCGCGCGTTTGTCAAACCCTCATCGCACTGCGGCCTCGACATTCACCAGCCGTTCAACGCTTCCCGCCCTCCAGTTCCGTGGCGCCCAACGATTTTGCCGAACTTGGAGAGTCGGTGTGAGACTGTCGCTCCACCAATACCGGCACAATGGATTGATGAACCAGATCCTTATTCCCTTTGACTAGATTCAGGAGCTCTTCGGCGATACGCTCCCCCGCTTCTTTCAAACGGTTATCGACTGTCGTCAACGCCGGGACCACCCCGATCGAGATATCGTTGTTGTCGTACCCGACCACAGCGACCTCCTGAGGAATTCGAATGCCTGATTCAGTCAAGAATTTCATCGCGCCGGCTGCCATATAGTCATTTGCGCAGAAGACCGCGTCAGGTCGGAACTCCATCAAATCAGCCATGGCGTTCAACCCGCTCAAGATCGTAAAATCGCCGAAACGCCTGGCCGTCTCGGAGATTTCAGCATCCTCGAGGGCTTCAAAAAAGCCGCGTTCCCGCTCGATTGCATCAATGTTGCGTTCCGGGCCATTAATCATCGCGACACGCCGATACCCGCACCGGGCAAAAAGCTCGCCCACCAAACGGCCGCCGTGAGCATTCTCTATATCGACGAGATTCACTTGATGGCCGAAGCGCGACGGCTGCAGGACAACGTAGGGAAATTCCGCGTCCCGTAGAAACTCCAAAAAGAAATAGTCTCTTAAGAATTGAGGGACCAGGATGATCCCGTCCAGAGACTGATCGCCAACGACTTGAGCGAAGTAATTCTTCAGATCCACGTCATCGTGGGATTTGACTTCCAATCGAAGACTGTAATTCTGGCGATCGAGCACCCGCAGGACCCCTTGCAAAAAATAGTACATAAGCGAGGTCTCGAAAACATCATGGAGACCGGCCTGGGTCATCACTAGCAGGCACACGGTATCAGATCGCCCGGTATTCAGTGTTCTGCCAATCCGGCTTGGAACGTAGTTCAGGCGCTTGGCGCAATCGATCACCCGTGCGCGCGTGACTGCGTTCACCTTTCGGCCATTCAAAGCCAATGAGACCGTGGAAATGGAAACTCCAGCGAGACTGGCAACGTCCTTCAAATTTGACATGGGTCTTAAAAATTTCTGGCAAAGGGAGGGAATGCCTTATTTTCCTTCTGTTCAACGCGGCGACTTAGTGTGCAACTCAAAAGGAGTTTCGCCATATGCATCCGAAAATGCCAAATCGATTCGGGTTCCGCCTCAACATACTTAACACGATGTCACGTTTGCGTGTCATTTTTCGAAGATTCGATTGAAAGCGACACCCCGGCCAACGGTGTACCGGTTAACCAGGCGATCTCGAGGAAGTTGATGACGCTTTGCGAACGCCATTACGCCGACCCGCCAACGCGTTTCCTCTAACGCCCCTTTCTTTATTGGCAGAAGCGAGAAATCTCGTAGACTTGAAAACCTCTCCCAACGGTCATCGTCGATTCGAACCAGGTATCATGAAAACCGAGAGCCAAGTGCCGGGCACCGAGCGAGGCGTCAAAATCAAAAACGTGATTCGCGTCTCAAGCGGGAATTTCCTGGAGATGTACGATTTCATCGTGTTCGGGTTCTACGCAGGGCCGATCGGGCGCACCTTCTTTCCCGGACAAAATCCGTACGCTTCGCTGATGAGTTCGCTGGCGACCTTTGGGGCTGGGTTTTTGATGCGGCCGGTCGGAGCGGTTGTTCTCGGAGCGTATATCGACCGGTATGGCAGACGAGCGGGCTTGCTTCTGACCCTTGCGCTGATGTCGGTTGGCACAATTACGATTGCCTGTTTGCCTGGCTACGCGACGTTAGGCTTGTTAGCTCCCGTGTTGATTCTCTTAAGCCGGCTGCTGCAAGGTTTTTCGGCGGGAGTCGAACTTGGGGGCGTTTCGGTCTATCTGGCAGAAATCGCGACACCAGGCAACAAAGGATTCTACGTCAGCTGGCAGTCAGCCAGCCAGCAGGTCGCGGTGATGGTCGCGGCCCTTCTAGGGGTCGCTTTGGAGTCGCTGCTCGCGCCGGCCAAGATCGATCTTTGGGGCTGGCGCATTCCCTTCCTCGTCGGCTGTCTGATCATTCCGGTTCTCTTCCTGTTGCGGAGATCGCTCGCCGAAACCGAAGCGTTCCAGGCGCGCAAGCAACACCCGACCATAACGCAGATCATTCGCACACTGATGACGAATTGGGCCATTGTCCTGCTCGGCATGATGATGGTGGCAATGACCACGGTTTCCTTTTACCTGATTACCGCCTATACGCCGACGTTCGGTCAAAGCGAACTGCATCTTAGCTCCTTTGTCAGCCTGATAGTGACCCTGTGCGTCGGACTCTCAAATTTTTTCTGGCTGCCGGTGATGGGTTCCGCCTCGGATCGATTCGGGAGAAAACCGCTCCTCATTCTTTTCACGGTTCTGGCGCTGTTGACCGCTTACCCGGCAATGCTGTGGCTGACAGCGGAACCGTCATTCGCGCGGTTATTGGGAGTAGAACTTTGGCTTTCGTTTATCTACGCAAGTTACAACGGCGCCATGGTTGTTGCGTTAACGGAAATTATGCCGGTAGATGTTCGCACGAGCGGATTCTCGCTCGCTTACAGCCTTGCGACGGCGTTATTGGGAGGATTTACCCCGGTGCTTTGTACATTTCTTATCCACATCACCGGGAATCGGGCGATGCCGGGCCTCTGGATGTCGTTTGCGGCAGTGCTAGGTTTAATTGCCGCTCTCAAGATTCCACGCTCTGAGAGCGCTTGGGGGGAGGTTGGTTTGACCCGCCAGAAGGCGTGAGCCGGAAAGAATCAAGGACAACCCGAAAAGGACGAGCTCATTGCGGGTTAGCGCCCTTGGACTTCGTAAACTCGGACAATGCATCTGAAGCCTTCGCCAGCACGGTTTCAGAGCCTTCGCTTGGCGCCGCTGAAGGTAATTGCGTCGGATCGGTCGCAGAATCATGGCGAACAAGTGCTTCTGAAACCGTCGGCTCATCAACTTCGCTGTGAACGATTGAAATCTCGGCGCCCGGGAACTTCGGTTCCATAAAACCCAGCAATTGATCCCGGTGGGCGTATCCAAACGGCACCTCAATGGTAAGTTGGAATCCTTCAAACACGCCAGCAATCTCGAGCCACAAAGCGCGGAGTGCAATGCTTGTGCTTCTTCAGGCATTTGATCAGCATACGAATTGTGACTCCAAAACCGTTCGTGCTGAACGCTCATGAATCAAGCTGAGGTCATCTGCACGCTGCTGATTGTCGTCGCGTCGCTGGCGATCGTGGCAAAGAAGGCGGAGTTGCCTTACCCGGTGTTGCTGGTGATCGGGGGGCTTGCCCTCGGCTTCGTTCCGGGCTTGCCGGCCGTGCAGCTCAGGCCAGAGATCGTGTTTCTGTTTTTGTTGCCGCCGCTGCTCTATCCGGCTGCAGTTTTTACTTCCTGGCGAGATTTTCGCGCGAGCCTCCGCCCGATATTGCTGCTCGCGATCGGTCTTGTCTTGTTGACAACCGTAGTCGTGGCCGCGGTCGCGCACGCGCTGACTGGTTTGCCTTGGCCGGCTGCATTCGTGCTCGGCGCCATTATTTCGCCGCCGGACGCGGTTGCGGCGACCGCGATCACGAGTCGTCTGCGCGTACCGCGAGGGATCGTCACCGTGTTGGATGGCGAAAGTCTCGTCAACGACGCCACGGCGCTCGTCGCCTACCGCTTCGCAATCGCGGCGATGATGAGCGGAACATTTTCACTTCCCGAAGCAATCGGACGCTTTGCTTTGGTCGCGCTGGGCGGCACAAGCATTGGGTTGGCCGTTGGTTGGCTTGCGTCCCAAGTTCAGCGCCGGCTCGACGATCCGCCTGTTCAAATGACAATTTCGCTGCTTACCCCGTTCGCCGCTTACATTCCTGCTGAGCGCTTGCATGTCTCCGGCGTTTTGGCGGTAGTTGCTGCCGGGCTGTTCCTCGGTTGGCAGGGACCGCAAATCCTCACCGCTCGCACGCGGCTCAATATTTATGTGTTTTGGGAAATGGTAGTGTTCCTCTTAAACGGCCTGATCTTCGTCCTGATCGGTCTACAGCTGCCTCGCATTCTTCATACGCCTTCAAGTCATTCTTTGAAACGGCTCGTTTGGCAAGGAGCGCTGATAAGCTGCGCCGCCATTTTTGTCCGGATAGCATGGGTTTTTGCATCGACGAACGGACTGCGTCTGATCAGCATTACTTTGCGCAGGGGAAATCCCTATCCGGCGTGGCAAAACACGGCAATCGTTGCTTGGACAGGAATGCGCGGTGTTGTCTCGCTCGCGGCCGCTCTCGCGGTGCCGCTGACGCTTTTGGACGGAAGCCCTTTCCCCGGGCGCGACTATATTTTATTTGTCACGTTTTGCGTGATTCTGGCAACGCTCGTGCTCCAAGGTCTGACTTTACCCGTGCTCATTCACCGACTAAGAGTGGTAGATGACGGGCTGGCAAATCTGGAGGAAAGAACGGCGCGCCTCAAAGCGAATGAAGCGGCGGTCGCGTACCTTGCGGAAGTCGATAGCCAATTCCCGCCTGACCTTGTGGAGCGACTTCGCGCTGAATACAATGACCGGATTCGTCAGTTGGAAGTGTGCGCGAGCGTTAGCGGAGATCGCTCGGACGGGTTAATCGCGCCCTCCTACGAACGTTTGCAACAGGACGCGCTCGATGTGGAGCGCCGGACGATCATTCGGTTGCGCGATGAGTTTGTCATCAACGACGAGGTTTTGCGCCGCATCCAACTCGACCTCGATCACGCCGAGGCCCGGCTTCATGTGCGCGAGTAAATTTCCTCCGTACTTTTGTGGCCATCGCTGCCTTCTGTTCGCCTTTTCTTTATTTTCTTCTTCCAAAAAATCTTTGCTCCCTTCTGTGGCGACCACAAAATCTTGATATTAAGTTCCTTGAACTCCACAACCTGTAGGGTATTCTTGCCGAAATCTCATGAACAAGACTGGTTATCAGCCGTTGCCCGTGCTTCTGCGAGCCGAACCGAGTGATGCTCGTTGGACCTCTAAGTCAGCAAAAATCTTATGTGCGGTTGCAACCTTGGGGACCCTCTTCGCCCTGTGTGGGGCAGTTGCGATCTGTTTAATTGGGTTCAACGCATCCCCGCGAAAAGCGCTGGAATCCAAGGCGCCCATTGAGGTTCCTAGTCTTCCGGAGACAACGGTTTCACCTGCTGCCGCTACCAACGATAGCAACAGCACGAGCCCGCTGCTGCCGGATACGGAACAAGCTCATCGTCGAATGATCGCGGATGATCATGCGATCATTGAGCAAGCACCCGCGCCTGCTCTAAACCTACCGTCCGTCCCCGCGCCGGCACCGAAGGCGGAAACACCTTCGAGTGATAGCGGATTGCTCAACGGAGAAAGCCCCGCGGCTGGACGAGTCAACCTCGATCGGCACCTACCGGAGGCTTTGCGCAAAAACCTCGAGAAAACGCGGCGAGAGGCTGAGCGTAAACGATCTCGACTGGAAGACCTTTATCGGAAACATGCGATATCGAGCGAGGCGTACAAAAAGGGCGAGGAGAAGTATCAGAGCGAAATCGAAAGATATCGAAGGGAAATGAACGCCCGGACAGAACCGAAAGATGACGCGGCTGGACAAAATTGAACCAACATTCTGAACAGCGGTCCGCAAGGCAGGATTTCGAAAAAGGCGAGGAGGTCAAGCTTCTTGCGTATCGGCTCTGGTTGGCGAGGCGGGACCGAAATGTTTCAGGCGACGCCAAGTGCGATTATTATCAGGCCGAACGAATCCTTGCATCCTATAAAAATCTGAAACTTTTATTGCTGGGATCGTTTGGCTTCCCGGCGGTTGCTTTTGTGCTTGGGCGTTCCCCGGAAGAGCACTACGCGAACGCGACAAACGCTGTCATCGGGTTGAATGAGCTCGCGGAGGAGTACGACATTAGCTCGGAGCTATGTGAAAGATTGCTACGATCCGACACTCTGCAGCTGATGGCGGATAAATGTTCGAAAGGCACCGCCGGGTCGCAGTAATTGCCCATCAATCTGGCCCTTCTTCGAGGCGGGACAAAGTCAAGCGGAATGTCGTTATTTGTCTCGGTGGCAACCCTTGAGCTCTCACCGGACGATGTGACCATCCCCTACTAACGCGCTAGACTTTCGAACGAAAAAAAGCCAACATCGCTCCCGTTCGTTTTAGCTCAACCTATGAAAATGATCTACTATTCGTTGGTCGCAAGTTACGTCGCGTTTTTCGCGGCAGTGGAAGCACCTCATGCATCAATGGCCTCGGATTCGCTCCCTTCGAAATGCTCAGTCTCTGCGATCGGCTTGAATGAGCCGCTTCTTGCTCAGGCAGAAACCGGAAGCTCGAAGAAGCCGGATGCCAAGGCGCCGAAAGTGAACGTCGATCAAAATGGCGTCATCCTGAAAGGCTACGATCCGGTCGGATATTTCAAACAAAAACGAGCGGTCAAAGGGGACCCGAAATATTCGAGTTCTTACGGAGGCGCGACTTACTATTTCGCATCGGCGGACGACAAAGCCGAATTCGACAAAACTCCGGCGAAATATGCGCCGCAATACGGAGGGTATTGCGCCAATGGGATGACTAAACGCAAGCTGCACGATATCGATCCAAATGTTTTCCTGGTCTACAAGGGGAAGCTTTACGTTTGCGAGAACGAAAAGGCCGGAGATGCCTTCTACTCGAGTCCAGGGCGCAATATCAAGAAGGCGGACGCTAACTGGAAGTTCTATCAACCACCGACAAACCCAGGCTTCCGTCGCGAACTCGGTAGCTGACCACGGCCCGAAGCGCCGAAAAAGACGCAGCCCAGGCTTTAGCCGCATTGTAAGTGATTAGCGCCAGTCATACCGCCCGAAAGGCCCGCCCCGAAGTGGCCAGGAAAGCATAGCCCGGGGTTTACCCCATAGGCGTTAAAATAAGTGGCAGATCGACGCGGGAAGGCCCGGCGCGGTAGGGCGAAGCTCCGCCTGAGCCGGGGCTTGCCGGGCGGCCTCGCCAAATCGCATGAACCCACAAACACACCGCCCCCGATCTGGCGAGTAGCGCGCTTTGGCGTGGTAAGATACTGTCGATTGCCAATCGTGTTGGAGAGTTGTGATTTCCAATACCGAACCCATCCATCCAAATCTGCGTTTAAAATCCCAGGCCACGCAAAGAGATGAAGATGATTGGGCATCAGAATGTACGGTCCAACTTTCCAGTACGTGGCCGACCACCAGATTGAGACCAGGGATTCATGGATCGCGTGGTTAGCCAACCAGGAAGCCCTCCACGCGGTGCAGACCCTCAGAAAAACGATCGTCGGACCTGTTTCACTTTCCAAGACCCCGTTTGGGGGATGTTTTCTTTTCGGAAAAGCCATTGAATAACATAATCATTTTTAGTTCGTTAAAAACCGGAATTTAGAGGTCCGTCCTTCACGTAGGTCCGCGCAACGAGTTAAAATTGCAGCGACTATTGTCTTGGTTCACGCGTTTCGGCGCGCTCGCCAAATGAGGCACACAAAGTGCTCTCTAGACTCACCAGCCGCTTGAAACAGGTGGTCGGAGAACAAGATGGGAAAAACTTGTATGGGTGATTCAAGCACGTTTCTTTTTGAAGTCGTCTTCTCGGATTTACCGCCTGTCGGAGAGACTCAAGGCGCGCAGGCCAGTAACCGATCGATTATCGTCGAAGTCGACAATGACAGCATTATCAAGACTGCGAGCAATCCTCCTTTTGGCGAGGCTGCCCGACGGTTTGCCAAAGAACTCGCCCCTGAGTTTGCGATGCAGGTTGTTCAGAAGGACCTTCCTCATGGGTTTGAACCTCCTTATTCGGTAATGGAAATCGATCAGCTGCCGCGTGATCTCCATCTTCGTCCTCCAAAGTTCCAGGGAGATCAGTTTCGCGCGTGGCTGCGCTGAGCAAATCGCCTCTGTGTAGCAGGCATATGCCAGCATACGTGTCGAGCGCCGTGTAGCGCCAATCGTCCTCGTTGTCGTCCTTATAGTTGGTCCGAAGTTATTCATCGAGCCGGGGACGAAAGCCTTTTTTCAGCTTTCGAGCGTGAGCGGCCCCGGATTGTGAAGAACTTCGCTGCAAGCGCATCGTCAGGTTACGAATTGTCGTCCTGTTCAGAGAAGATGAATCGAACGAGACTTTCGAACCTGGCGGTTGTGCTTGAGTCGGGCAACGAATACTCAGATGAGGACGAATCGTCTCTGAGACGATTACGTCTCGCTATAAGGAATTCGCATCCGTCTCGTTCTCGATCTTTCAACGTCGTTGGCGATCGGCGCGATTCCCGCATCCACAGAAGTCGAGGACGAGAACGACGACGATCCAGGAGGTACCAATACCGCGCTAAACAGATACCAGGGTTTACCCTGGGTAAGCCGAAATAAACGTTTCGCCCTGAAGGGGGCTAGAAATGCGCGCGCGATCCGGTTCAAAGGTTCGGAGCCGATTCTCGCCGCCGTATCTGGTGGCCCCTTCAGGGCTAATTCGGGTGGGGGAGAATTACCCAGGGTAAACCCTATAGGCGTTAAAATAAGTGGCAGATCGACGCGGGAAGGCCCGGCGCGGTAGGGGTAGAGTCGAGATCTGGCGCGGTGGAGGTAGGTTCAGCCCTAACTGTTTCCGACCCTTTCGGTTGTCGGTGTCTGAATATCTGACCATGTCTCCGTTTCCAGATCCCGCTCATCAAACTGGATGT
>Ga0302325_10012640_pt1 | contig 18086 bp, 23 predicted proteins | sample Palsa_T0_2_FD_201948 | JGI IMG/M metagenome (GOLD analysis project Ga0302325, IMG submission 201948) | Peat permafrost microbial communities from Stordalen Mire near Abisko, Sweden - Palsa_T0_2 | ecosystem: Environmental > Terrestrial > Soil > Palsa > Peat permafrost | place: Sweden: Abisko...
AGTTATCCTAAGATAACACATCTCCATTCAGGCTTGAGATCGATTCAAGCTCTTTCATCCACCAACCAATCGATATTCTCTCTGCTACTGTTTTCCTTGCATCCTTCCACTGAATCCACATGACTTTTAATATTGGGTGTACTACGAGAATCTGCTCGTCTTGACGTTTGTCTATCTTATATTTACATGATATCACGATAAATGATTGCAGAGCCTTCTCGTCAAACTTAGCAAACGGCCAAGCAGCGCTGTGATCGGAAGTTAATGTCACTTCGGAAATATATTGCGGCCGCATGGAATGCCTAAGGCTGGGCACATGCTGGTGGGGTGTGTGATAACTGAAGTTGGGGTGCCGGAGTAGCGAGATGTTGGTTAGCCAACCCCCGAAAGCAGCGCCCAAACCCCCCGAATCCAGCAGCTGGCTAACCGTCTCACAGTGTATATAACAAAACGGTGCTTGAGATAACAGCAGCCGATCGAAATCAGCCAGGGCACACCCTCTCGTAATTCAAATCTGTGGCGGGGCGAGTCTTGGCATGAATAGGGGTTAGGAAGAGGTTTCTTATGGCGCAAGCCGATGCCGTAGGGCATGTGCACAGACGATACAGGCCTCTCATGTGGTTGTTGTGGGGCAGATCGACATCCTAGGGGCTCCATACTATCAAGCTAGGCCTCATCTTCATGCTGCCCCCTCCACACTCACCTCAGCTCCTCGGGCCCATTTCTCAACCTGCGGAGGGACTCGGTCATTTTGAGCTTTCCACGTTGCAGATCGTGGAGAACCTGGCGTCTCCCGCGAACCCAAGTACTCTATCGTCTGAGATAGAGCAGAGTTCGCGCAGCGATGGCTCGTCGAGAGACACCTCTCAGACGCGGTTCGGCACGACTCAATGTTGGAACATCAGACTCACGATATCGAGAGGAATTTGGACGGCAGCGCAACCGCAGCGAATAATGGCAGTCGGATCCGCCCCGATAATGATCTCCAAAATTACACACGAGCGTGTAACATCGCGGCAAATCCCCCTGGCAAGCAGGCCTCCAGGATGAACCGAGGACAGCACGGCACGAGGCGAGTAGTCGATCATTGTGTGTCAACTCGTTATTTTCGAGTTATGTGGCAATCACCCTCTCAAGTAAGAGGATGTAAAACCTCCTGCCCCTCTCGGTTTTGAATTTCCCTTTCAGCACGAGTCCATTCTTTTCTGACCCTCTCTATCATATTGTCTGGGAAAGATACAAATTTTGCCCTGCTCCAGAAGTTTCCAGGAGACAACCACAACTTTATTTTATATTAAATGAGCTTTGGAGTGTTGCTCATCATCAGCAGCCCTATGGCTAGTCAGTAATATTGTTTTCAAGCACGAACCACCATCTTAAGAAACGGACGAGCACCCGTCGAAACTCACTTCGAGTCTCACCGCTAAGCACTGGGCTCGAGCACCAGTCAACGCGTCACTTCATATCACCCTCACGCCCCTTCACCAAGCCTTACCTCTCCTTCATTGAACTCACATTAGATTTCATCTTCAGTCATGTCTGGATACGATTATGTGAGCAGTTCCTTTGATCCCCTACCGGACGACCTCCGGAGGGGTATGATATCTCTGGGATTCTTTGGCCTCATATCCTCGATTTCAACACTCAGCTTGCCCGTCTTCATCACATATCGAATGATCTACTGGCGCAAATACTACGACGAATCCATAGCTTCAAATCAGATCTTTGTTCTTATATACAACCTTCTCCTCGCGGATTTACAACAGGCACTGAGCTTTCTGATATCATTTTACTGGATCTCTCAGAACAAGATCGTGGGACCTTCACCGGCTTGCTTTGCTCAAGGATGGCTCATTCAGATCGGAGACATGTCTTCTGGACTGTGGGTGCTGGCCATCGCGGTCCATACTTTCATCGGTCTGGTTGGCCAAAAGGTGGTGCCAATGAGAACATTCATCATAGCAGTGATATCCTTATGGATGTTTTGCCTGATCCTGACCGCCATCGGACCGATCATGATTCGGAAAGACTTTTTCGTTCCCGCAGGTGCTTGGGTATGTTTGACTCAATTCCCATTTGAAACACTACTAACAATGAATTTCAGTGTTGGATCAACGAAGACCGCCAAGATGAGCGTCTATATCTCCACTACCTATGGATCTTTGTCTCCCAGCTCGGGTCTCTAGTTATATACATCTCCATCTTTTTCTTCTTACGAACCCGCATTTCTGGTTCCAATGTTTTCAACCCCTCGGCCCGCCAGGCTGCTTCCCAGAGCAACACGTACAACGATTTCAGCAAGAGTGGCGCTGGAACTACGACTACGATCATGAGCACCAAGAATGACGCGTTTGCTGTCTCTCGGAGGCGAATCATGCGAACAGCCAGATACATGGTAGTGTATCCATTCGCATATGTTGCACTTACTCTCCCGTTAGCATCAGGAAGAGTTTCAGCCATGGCAGGCCACGAACCACCGTTGGCGTTCTACCCCGTCGCAGGAACGTTAATGGCCTGCTGCGGAATCACAGATGTCCTGCTCTATATCTGGACTCGAAAAGCACTTCTCAAGAGCAGCGTAGGCATCAAACCCCTCTCGACTTCGGAGTCTGGGACTGAAAGACGAGTGCCGACGAACGGAGGGCAGGGGAGCATGGACGGCGATCAGGTTAGGATGAATCGCCTGACAAAAACCGTGTCCCCCCAAGGCCATATGTCTGCCTTCCACTTGAACAAGGGGAGCATTGTGGTTTCAAAGTCAGTCACGACGACGAGGAGTCAAAATGCCCTGCAGGACGAAAGGGAGGACTACAGTTCTGAGCGAACCGATTCGTTGAAGAGTCTTGTCATGAAGAAGGATTTCAGTAAGAGTTGGCTTCAAGATCAGTAATTGACTATCGAATTGTTTCACCTGCTAAACGGCTTCTCTTTTCGGTCCGGGACTTGCTGTTTCAACTTTCGCAATCGTGATCTCACTTCCTCCATTTCTCCATCTGTGTTAGTCTGTTTCCAATCGCTCAATCTGGTTTAGCGAGAACCGTTTCTCGTCTCGTCGCTGCTTAGCGCTGATGATCGCAGTCATGTCAGCTCAGCTCAGCTCAATATTCAGCTGGGGCAATCCCGATCTACAAACCCCTGAAAACAAAGCGACCTTCATACTGTACATCTTTCCTTCGCACAGACATTTCCTACTTCCCAATTCCCCAAATTCCCCTTCATCCATGATCAACACACCCAAATCTGCATCCCCTTGCCTCAGCCCTGATGCTTACGGCTCATTACGCACACTAAGTGTCAGGAACAATCTACAACGAGTAATCCTAAATTGAATTAAATTAAGATAGGCCGTAAGTAGATCTCGGTAGTTCGTACGGGATGCGAAGTAGTGTGGAATTGGTGTCATGCAGGAACATTGTTTTTGGGGAAGGGGTGTTTGGCCCCCGGAACTCGGGAAGGGAGGGCCGGATGGTGGACTTGGCGGTACTTGTGTATTGGCGCGGGGGAATGGAGGTCAGGGGAGGCGAGGGGTTACACAGTTCACGTGCTGAGTCGCATTTTCATGCAACATGATCCTAGAATTGAAGAGATATGTCTAGTGGATCGGGGAAATGTTATTTCCGGTGTGTTGTTTCATGCCTTGCAAGAATTTGCAGTCGTTTGTTGGATTATTGCCGTAGGCGTTTTGCAGCTTCAAGGTTCCTCGGAGGATTATCCTTGATTCTGTCGGAGGGGCTAAAAGTATTATGATTACTGGAAAGATAGAAGGTTGAAGTGTGAGCTTATAATCATGGGGCAAGGAGTCATACGAAAGCGATCATTTGAGCTAAGGGGAGTGAAGAGGGAAACAGGGGACGGGACAGGTAACCAAATTCTGATCCATCTAACCATGGGATCTCACGACACTTCCTCGAACACGAAAACGTTGAAGATTCTATACCTCGAGTTTCACTGTAATATTTCAGACTTGACCGATAGTTGTGCTGGCCATGAATGAACACCTTGAAGAGAACGAACTCCCTTTCAATTCAGATTGCGCCGAATATCTACGCTGCAAGACATTGTACAATGCTTTCCATCCGTGTTCGTTCCTGCCAGAGAATTCTTCCAAGGCGGAAGAGCAATACCAAAGCAAGATCGATACTCTCACATATTGAAGATACGCTCAAATATTTTCCAGGTTCAGTCCACTTCCAGGCCAAGTCAGATTCGAATGCCACTTGCCTAACTAGACATCAACTGCATCACTCTCCTATCAAGATCCTTTCTCAATATCACCTTGTTTGATACAAGATCTTCGAAAATTGTAAAGCTCAGCGAGAATTGGCGGTATTCTCCGGGTGTGCTGGGTGAGGGATGAAAGTCTCCCTATCAACTTTTGGTACTAGCAGTTTATTTCAGGACACTATAGGGTCGTTTGGGCTCCGTTATTGGTTTGAAATCATCGTATTCCAGGCCCCACTCGTCTATATTCAAGTCGGCCATGGCGTCTTGCAATATTTTCTTCACATCCCATGGTCCACCTTCGATAATAAACCGACCACCATGGTTATGCGGGGGGCAAACCGTGAAACCCAGCATTGTTTTGAGTGAATCGATGCTTCGCTTTAACCAAACGACAGAACAGCCTGCGTGATCAGGTGTTCTAAATTCCCCAAGTTGAAGATCTCGGGAGGAAAATGTTACATATCCCAATGCCATAGCTCTGACCAAGGTCGATTCTGGCAAGGTCCCTTCCGAATCTTTTCGGAGCAATACTTCCCTGATTGAAGATGTAACTTGCTCAATTTTCTGGAAGGCCGCCTCGCGTTGCTTGTTGATAGCCTCTATCCGTTATCATTAGTCCGAATTTGCTAGATGAAGAGCCGCGTAGCGATTCTGACATGGGCGTAGGAAATCGAGTAGAAGAGAAAGGGCTTACCAACTACCCTTTCAGGGAGCCGAATATCCACTTCCATGGGATCAATGGAGTTGCAACCTTCTTGTTGAGCAATTCTTGAAAGTGATTTGAAGTGATCTTTAATACCGAACAGCCATGCAATCCACAGCCATGTCAGAAGATCTCCGTCAAAAGATTTCGGAAATGCAGGAGTGCTTTCTAGGCCGTCGAACCATGATATCGCATGAGGGGTTATCGGAACATGCCATTGGTATTTATCGACGAGCACGGCGACGTTCTGCAGCGTCTGGAATCCAATTTTGGTGGGCATTTCGATGTCCTTTTCATACAATGCACTGAGTACGATCATGAACGCTTCCGGTTTATCTTCTGGGTCTGAAAGCCTGACCTGAACAAGTCCATTCTCCTTCAGTTGTTTGCCTTCCGGAAACTGAGAACCCTCGAGCATGGCTCGAAAGTATTCGGAGGACGAAGCGAGTCTGAGAGAGGAGACTCGTAGATGGATTTTTTTGACCTTGACGCGCACATTGTACAGGGCTGCTTTTGGTTGTTCGATCAACTTTGAAGCCTCGTCCTCAGCCTTGTCAAGGCGAGAGTCCTCCCTGTCTTCTAGGATCAATTCGACATCTCCTTGGGAGGAGTCGTAATCGATGGAGATGGTCGCCATTTTCAGGTATCGGGTCTGAACGTAAGATTTTGATGAATAGCGAAATCCGATTGAATGAAGTATCTGAAGGCATCTTCAAAAATTTAGACGCGTTGGTCAACAAGGCTGCGGAGGATGTTGATTGACTAAACCATATGCAGTTAGCGGTCCTTCTTGCAAGGCGTCAGTCCACGTGACTTCTTGTACACCCCTTATTGATGGTGACTTGGCATCATGAATAACCACCAATAAAACAAGTAGAATGAATATTTTGATCATTTAGAAAATCTTTACTAAGATTGGAGCTCAGGCTATCATGCGTGTGTGGTGCTCTTCGACAGCTGAACATCATGTGACTATGACAATGTTAAGGTTTCCCATGCAGGTCACGGCCTAACGGTCATCCCGCAGAGTCATCATCAATCAAACCGTATCAGAGGGAATTTGCTTCTCCCCAAGATGTTCAGCATGCACCACATCTTGTTTTGCAGGATCATAAGCATCACCATGAATCTCCTTCTCAACAGCAAGGACTGCCTGATCAGCCAGCTCCTTGTCCTCGAACACTACCAGAGCATTAGCGTCTAGCTCAATAATAAAAAGGGGACGACTCACAGAAGGCCAGCTCCTCCAGAGTTCTCCCGTGAGTTTCTGGGTATATGAAGAATATAAAGAGCCATTCGAAGGCAATCCATCCGCAGTACACAGCCATGAACTTCCAGCCGATTGCGTCGAGGGCAATGGGGTTGACATTATTGGAGAAAAAGAGCCCGACTTTTCCAAATACTTGCTCTATGCCAATACCGCGAGTTCTCACGTGATATGGGAAGAGCTCGATGAGGAATGCTGAAACTTCTTTAGCTGGAAATTAAAGCAAGGATGAAGGGACTCACTGTAAGTCAAGGCATTGTTTCCAAGATTATACGGGACCGTATAGGCAAAGTACCAGAACAGGTCCTGAGCCCAATGGCAGCTGCAGTGATCGACCCAATGAAGTATGAGGAGTTGAACAGAGAAGTAAGAGTATCTCGATCTTTTGGATGGCCGAGCTCTCCAATCAAGGACGAACCAGAGATAATACAGAACACAATTCCGAATCCAAGCACCATACGGGCGAAGAGATACATCCCAACTGAGAATATTAGCAACATGGACTCATTGAATTGACAAAAGACATACGATCTTGGGCAAACCCTTGAATAATGGAGCCAACCACCATGATCACACTGCCACCAAACACAGGCCATCGTCTTCCAAACTTCTGGTTGATATAAGGTGCGAATGGAACGCCAATAATGGAACCGAGCTGGTAAGAAGCGCTCAAAAATCCCAACAAAGGAGCAGATATCACTGGATCTCCCTTTGCATTCTTTGTATTACCAAAATCTAGCCGCATCTATTAGCTAGGCACTGATTGTTGAGAAAATTGTCAAAATACATTTATTCCAAGGTCCAGAGAATTGCAAGACATTAATGAGCTGTGAATCGAATCCTGAAGTCATCTCCACTCCCATGCAACATGCGAAAAGACAAATGTACATGGTTCGCAGATTGGGTTTCTTGTACCATTTGACTGGATCTTCAGCTGCTATGTGGGTAACAATCGGATCTGAAAACCCAGATGCACTGGGAACCACCAATGGGATTTGTGGTGCCATCGTGAAGGCGGAACCTAGCTCTAAGTTAAGTTGGTGAGCTCGTCAAGTATCGTGCTTGGAGTTTTGCGTCGATTCCTAGAAATAGGGCCTTGAAGATACATTATATATTCCCATTGCGGTAGTGGACTGCCATATTAACGTACTGGAGTAGGTTGCCCCAGACTTCTGGTTGTAATCAGCCTGATATTGGCTAAACTCGGTTGCTTCTTTGGGACATCTCCCGCATCGCGGGGTGTCAGCCTCCAAGCTTACTCTCGATAGAAAGTGGTTGAAAAAGAACAAGATCGCTCGGGATCTCCAATCAACCCCTTCGGAACCAAAATGGTGGGATCACTAATACCGTAGTATAGAAACTTCCGCTGCTTGGAGCTCGGGTGGCGGGTGGCGGGTGGCGCCAAAGGAAAGCTACCCCTCAGATGAATAAACCCCATAGAAAGCTTTCGGAACGTGAAAAAGTCGGTCTGAGTATACTTCGTATTGGTCAAACTTGTGGTTCGTCTGCTTAAGGTTAGTGCCAAGAAAGAGGCTTGATCAATCAGCAAGCCTCGGAGTTTTGCTCTCCAGTGAAACTCACTGCCCTTGCTCGCCAAAACCTGGCGCTCCATTGAAAGTCGTACTTTCAACTACCGAGCCTCTCAATTCATGTGCCAAGACCGAACAGCGGCCGAAGCTCCAATGTCGTCCGAGTTTTTATCAGCGAGCCCTGAACGCGGGAACGTTTTGCGGAGATTTCGGGGAGACGTGCCGGCTTTATTTTGATGTAAGGAGATGTTGCTCAGAAGACGCAGAAATCTAAGAGCGAAAGCTAAAACGACCTAGTTGAATGTTTTTCAAGCTTCCTTGCGTTGAATGTCTCGTAAGTTCCCGAGAACCCACTTCTGTCTCTTTGGCAAATATCTGAATGATTTTGGTCCCGTCGAAGAGGTATAGAAAGTCAGATCCATTTGAATTGGAAAACCTCCAAATTATCACACATCATCGAAGTGATACCATCATTCATGGTGATTTGGTAGAAGTCAGTTCGTATCTCCATGTACTTACCTACTGGAATGGATCTAGTGCTTGAAATTCAGGGCTCATGGCCAGTTGATTGGCCGCGAGACCATGTTCAATCAGTGCGTACAGTACACACATACATTCAAAACCGAGAGCTTACACTTTCTATCCTTACATGTCCCGGTTCTTCATTAGATATTATCTCATCGTCTTGCTTCTAAGATAGTTCCTTCTTATCTAACCAAGCTTTGAACATTGCTCTGCGCGGCATTAGTCAGGATACAAAGACAGAGACTCGGGGATGCAAGAACTCACAATGCTTCAACTGGCTTGTCCCACTGCAACAGATTAGCAAAATGTTTCTTTTGAGGGAAATGGAGCTGAGTATGGCGAAAAGAGATATTTTCCTTACAGGAACCATATGGCCAGCACCGTTGACCCTGGCGTATCGAAGTGGACCACTCTCCCACCACAAACCCCCACCCCATACTTGCTTGTTATTCTCCTGCTGGTATCGGAAATCCGGAAGTCCTTTCCATTCAAGTGACCCGAAGACTCTTTCGTTCCCTACAAAGTTGCAGATCCAATCATACGTTCCGACATAGATAAGCACTCGGATCCCAGAATGAAGCAGAGCTGCCACAAAAGGCCTGGTGTCAATTATGAAGTCATTTGCTTTCTGAAATTCATGGCCAACTTTGTTGCTGCATCCAACAAAATCTGGGGCTCGTTTGTCGACTCCAAATGCTTCCCTAACTATTTCCTTTCTTAGAAACTTGGTGATTGAAGTCATGATGGGATAGCACAAGTACCTGGAGGTCTCAAATTAGCACTGCTGGTATCTGTAATCTTTGTACGAGTCTATCGACACTATCATCCAGCAAAGCACTTCAAAAAAAAAAATTTATGCAACGAGAAATGCACCTACCCCTCGCATGGTCGACTGATGTCGTAATAATTCCTTCCAGACCTGAAATATGGTGTTTCGAGCTCTTCACTACAGTATTGTGAAGATGTACGGCAGATGAGAGGATCCGGATAAGCATGGCAAGCTTCCATCAAGTATTCGCATCTTCCAACGGCACCAGCCATTCTCTCGCATACTTCTGAATCAAGAAGCGGGCCAATGCCAGTTACATTTGTGCACGGGATATCGTAATACGAACTTGCTTGCTTGGTATCACTAAAGATCCCATTTCCGATCAAAACGGATTCAAGAGGAACTTGCTCATCCAGAGTCGCGATCTTGTTCATCTCATTTATATGGTCTGCAAATACGGGAATATAATGTCCTTGGCTGTCAGCTTAAGCTTGAAGGAAGTGGAGAGAGCTGACCTCCGTATGATTCTCCAGCGATAGAAAATGGAAGAGACCTCGAATCTGGAAATGCTTTGTACCACAATCTCATGAAGGCATAAATGTCCTCGCTTGCTGCAAAGGTACCACCTTCCCCACCATGAAACGAACGATTGGTATGATAAGAAAATCCGACCCCGATCTGTTTTAACAGGTTAATTTTAACAAAATATTCACACATTGGAGTAACGTACTGGCTGATCCAGGAAGAAAACGTTGGCAGCGCTGATCCAGGAGTTCGGATTCTCTCGGGCTGACTCGCCGTCCTCGTTCACAGTGCATGGTCCCAACTCCATGAAGAGACCTGTCATGCTGGAACAACCTGGTCCTCCATTGAGCCAGAGGACAAGGGGATCTTCCGCCGGTTTGGAGCGTGATTCAAAGTAGGCAAAGTAGAAATGTTTGTCCCCGTGATTTAGGTATCCGGTGTATCCTGAAGTCGCACCTGGGCAGATGTCACTTAAGCTGGGTGCATCACTCTTGATGGTGGGATTTTTGGGGCCATGAGCTTGAATTGTCAGACTGTGGTCTGGATGAGACTCGTGGGTGAGAGTCCTGATGTTGGGATTCCCTCCAAACCCATCGAAGGTGGGCTCCGTGAGGGGTGTCTGAGCTGCAGAAGATAGCGTCAAACAAGTGGCAAGAGTACCCACAATCGCTGGCCAAATTATTTTGATCATATTTGTGCTCAATAAATAGCTTGTTGGCCAATTATCTTTGTCGACAGAGTTGTCTTTAGAATGGTCGATGGTGGTTGGGAATCTGAAACCACGCTAAGACACTGTAACTGTCACATTAAGAAGAGCATTATGTAAGCCTTCCGATGAACCACCACCTCTATTTTGCCCCTTGAAAGCAGTTTTTCTTTTAGTTCCTTGTCTGCATACAAGAACCAAAAGTAGAGAAGCTGAATAAAGTACTTTTTTCGCCTCCATCAAAGTTTATATACTCTTATTAGGGGGGAAGAGTCACGTGAGCCCTCACACGTGATCATACCTACTCAAAGGCAATCATATCCCTGATCCCACCATTCCCAGGGACTTTTTCATGGAAGCACTCTCTACTACGTCAAGATCGCACCTCTTCATGGCCATGTAAATGACTGAAAGTTATTCAAATGTTGGACACTCTTCTCGGATCACTTGTTTGACCTGACTCTGGAGACCCTCCATTCGGGCTGGGAACCACATTGTTTCTCGCCTGAATATATGTGAAGAAAAGACAATTACCTAGCATTTCATGGCCAGAATTTTTCACACTTCTCCAATCCATGTTCCCTTATATCTTCAAATATTCACTGCGAGTGTGAGGTCTGGGAGTGCAAGATGAAGTCGAGGCGGAGACGTGGACATGTCAAGCTTTGACATGGTCATTTCACTAGAGATTCACAACCCCTATTCACCAACTTCCCGTCACTTCTAACAGCAATTTCTTTCATGAATTCATTTCACGTCAAGGGCATCCATACCATATCTGATTCCCAAATCCAGCCATCTGTTTCATGCCTTGCCAACGCCCAGTGTGCATATCAACAACTTGAAGGATTCAAACTGGCCCCCAAGAACTGCGTCCAATTTTACATCTCCTCCCAAGGAGCGTGCAAAGTCAGTTTCCTCTTTCTTGAAACCGCTTTCTCTTCTTCTTTGTTCTGCTGCTCCATCTCCCTCATTCTACGTTCTGCAGCTTGAGCAGCCAGAGGTCGTAACTCGGCGCGTACTCTCTCATTTCTGCGGCCCCGCGCCTGCTCCAAGGCTTCACTGATCGGTCCTCCATGTACCATCTGCGTCAACTGTCCTTGAGCTGCTCGTTCTTGGTCACGACGCATGTGAACGCGGTTTGGATGGTACATGCAATGGACTGCGTGACCTGCTTCGCCGAGTCGTTTGATCTTCTCGTAGGAAGCGCCGCAGATATAGCACCACTCGTTTCCACAGCGGCCTTTTGCATCATCAGTTTCACGCTCTAGAAGATTGGAGAAGGGGCAGAACTTACAAGTCATATGGTCGCAGCCATCAATTCGACTGACGCCATTCAGGCAATTTGGACAGACTTGTGCATGCTCCTTTGCCAAAAGCTTTGCAGTTGCCTCAGCCTCTTCCAAGCGCTCGATCTGAGAGTCATCCATATCGAATTCCTCGCATGTCTGTCCCTCATGCCAAGGCAGCTTATGTACTGCACATGTCTTGAACGAACAAGCCTCGCAGATCATCATGGGATTCTCGCTGGCGTTTGGATGGATCTGACCCGAGCCACAGTCGAGTCCTAAGCACATAACCAAATCGGGAGTTGCCATTAACTTAAGATATTCGTATCTGGGAGATATTAGCCATGAAGCAAAGAGGAGAATAAGTGGGAAGTACCTTGCGAAAACCTCTTTGGTGGCGTATTTCTTCACCTCGTCGTGAGAGAGCTTTTCCGGGCAGAAAGGGCAGATGATCAGATGTAGCTTGCCTTCTGTCACAGCTGTGGCAATGCTTTGTTGAAGACAGTAGATACAAACTCGCTCACCATTCTTGTGATGGCAGTTCGAGGTTATCTGCGTAGTTTCTGGGAACTTGGTCTTGTCGAATTCATCGGCGCAGATCAAGCACTCAATCATTTCTCCGGAGGACTTGCCTCTAAGATGGGTACGGTGAGCTCGAGGGTCCCTTTGGTTATCGTCACCCTCTGAATCATCCTCTCCGTCATCCTCTGAAGCATCCTCTTCGTCATCAGGGAAAGCTCTGTACATATCAACGACTCTGGCGTGGGAGTAAGGATCTTCATTTTCTTCCTCGCTGCTCTCGGCATCCTCGTTGACGTCTTCGTTGTCTTCGTTAGCCTCAGAAGAGCCTGTTTCGAAATCTTCTGGGTGGTATTCTGGCCACTCTCCCTCTTCATCCTCATCTTCGTTATTGTCAGGAGTGGGACCGACTGCTTGAGCTTGCGGTGGGTTGTGCGCTGGGGGCGAAGGGAATTCTCCACCGTTCTTCAACCAATTCTCAATGTTTCGAGTCTCGTCTTCGTCGAGCTCCTTGGCCAACTCGAATAAGCTAGTGTAAAGGGCTCCTCGATCCATGGGATTGGCTGGAAGACGTTCATAAGCTCGAAGAACTTGTTGCATGTGAAGAGTATGGTGTTGCCGGAAGCTGAGTCCGAGAACCAGCAATCGTGAACCATTGTTAGAAGCCATGCCGTAGAGAAAGAAACTCGAGGAGGTTATATGCAGTGACGAGATAATGAAGAGGTAGACAAACTTGGACCGGTTGTTGTCACAAGCAAGCTGGCAGCCTCAAGAAAGAATTCTATGCTAGGATTGTTCCTTTGCTTAGAATGGGCCTTTGAGAAGGAAAATTCAGTACAGAGGAGCTAGCAGTGCTAAGTGTAAAGCGGCGTTGCCAGTAAATGGACGCAAGAAGTTAAATCGATACCACCACGAAGCTTCTAGGTGTGAGTTAATAGCTGAATCAATGCTGTTGCAAAGTTGGAGACGATCAAGACATGTCGCTCTGCGATGGCTCTGAAAGATAGAGTCTATCACATCGAGTGATTGTATTCAATATCCAGATTCTTCAGTAGTTCCATGTGGTGAAACTGACCTTCGAGACCTTTGTTGCGAAGTGAAGGCGAGTGAATGGTTTGCGATCTATAAATAGCCGCAGTTGATGGCGTCACTTGCTAAATTTCCTGGCTCGACAAAGACTGGTGAATAGAAACAGGAACGGTACCGGTCTGACTTTCTGAGTTAATTCTGATCTAGATCTTGAATTTTTGAGGTGTATGGTATCTGCGTTGGAGCCTGCATCTCGTAAGGCTGGACGGCCTGTGCCGCTGGTGCCTAATCCGGATTAACAACCTCGGCATCAAGGCTGAAGACACAAATGGGAGCATATTTGAGCACTTCTGTTTCTTGTAACATTTTGTAAACGAATTGAGCTGGTGCACCCACAGAGCAAGTGCTCTGGGGCTGAGGCCTTATTTTAAATTCTCTCCTGCGACCAAAAAGATATCTTCTTGCTTGCCACCACAAGTATCATGTAAGTGCATTCAATTTTGTCCTCTGATATCATTCTATAGTGTTGGTCCACGTTTTCGTGGGAACACTAAGTGCATAAAGTGGTGGTTGATTCTTAAGGAGAGAGGGAGAGTAGTCAACCTAGTAGTTGATATACCTATTCCCCGTGGCCTAACTAAGCCTAATCGGGACTAGCTACAGAGGTTTGCTCGCGCTTGCTCACTTGTGCACGTGAGCCTGTAAAGCGGTCCAGTTTGCATAAGCTGCTGTACGTACAAGCAGTTATACCAACATATAGATTGCAGGGAACAAAGTAGAACTGTTTTTAGTTACTTGCCTTTGGTCACATCTCATTATCCGACCATGGTTGTTAAGCTCTCTTTTTATCCTTCACATTTATCCTTTATCCCCTCCAGCTCTCATGGCTCACTTGAACTTTTGTCTTAAGCGAAAACCACTTTACACGAAACTTTGTGTAAGCACAATGCTTGCGAATAATAATTAGTTAAAGACTATCGCATGATATTATAAACTAGATTAATTACCATGTAACTCTTATTTATTAGACGCTATTATTAGAAAGTTATTCCTTGAGGAGAGGTAGAAGTGTGCGCGTTGGGCAATTTTGATGAGGAAGCGAGTGCACAGACCGAAGTGAGCCATGAGAGCTGGAGGGGATCATCCTGTGTTTGTGTATCGCTCATTCTCTAACTTCCTTTCCGCAGAGGTCTCAAGACTACAAAGTATACAGAAAGGAGAATCATTTTCGAGGAAATGCATAATTTCGGTAGTGCCTGTACAACAACACATGCCACCTTTCGGAAGGAGGCTGAATTCGTGAGCCAAATAGAAAGTTCCACGATGGCTTAAGTTCTAAGAGGAATTTGTAAGGCGGAGTCAACAGCAATATAAAGACGATGGATATTGAGGAAGGGGTTTCAAGTCATCCCACCGGTGAAGAAATAACCCCACAGCTTCTTGGCCCCAATGAGCTCCCCTCCGCTGTTCTGACTTTCACGATATGAATCGATGCCTTGAGAGTTGGGGAGAAAAGAGACCTATCAACTGTTCTGTTGCGCCAACTTCCATAGTCAAACCAGATGGATGGCCTGTACCAACACCTTCGAGCTGAGAGGGGGCGTTCAATCTGATACTCCGTAATCAGGACCAGGCCGGGCAAATCGGGCCTCCCGTCGGCCAACGCGTGGAAGCCTGGAAGGCCGTACGAGCAGCGCAACATCCAACTGCCCCACGCTCAGAACCTTCCAAATGGCTGCAGCCCGGCTGAAAATCCTGCGCGCCATCGCAGCACAGATTACGAATTCCCCCAACATCACGACATCCTCTCTGCAGATCCTGCAAATAGGTGCTGGTTCCTGCAGATAAGGAAAGTCATCTGCCGCCACTATCACAATTCTCGATCCCACTGTGCAGGATGCTTCCTATCCCACGTTCTCCGATTGCTGATAAAAGGAGACGAATCGCTGACCATAGCTCGAGGTGGCCGTATTCGCGGCTGAATGCGCCCCCTGTTTGCAGGCTTGGTGGCGCCAACAGGCGACCCAGTCAGACGGGTGGACGAAATAGGGGCTATTCGGCTATGGGCTTGATTGGCAACGACACTCCCAACCTCAACCAACCCCAGATTTCAATTCCTACCTCTCTCTGCGACTCCCAGCGCTTAGCCGTTTATTGGCTCATTTAGCACTCAAGGGGATGAAGGAAATGGCATTTCTTTATGCCCATTGGCCTCGGCTTATGGGAGGCATTGCGTATACTGACCAAAACGGCTGATCACCGAGTCTTCTGGCCTGAGGAGTCTTAAAGGGCAAGGCGCTATTGATTCGCAGAGTCTCGATTAGGGCTGCGCGTGGGCTCCAACTTTCTAGAATCCCTGATTCCAGGTCTGATTCGTCTTGTCTATCGGCACGGCGCGGGGTCAAGTTCTAATTCGAACAGTATTGGCGATACAGGAGGCTGTCCTCATGGGATCCTGGACAGAGACGCCAGCATATAGTATGTATGGCTCCCACCAGACTTGGTGTGAGGGTGATGTGAAAGATACTGCAGCAACCTGTCATCATGCCTCACATAGGTGGATATGGCCCAACTATCGTCGCCACAATGTGGGCGGAGACGGGAATCACACTTCTGTTTGTGGCGTTGAGGTTATACACGAGAATAAGGATAAACAGGACGGTGGGGTGGGATGACTACCTAATATTGCTGAGCTCGGTAAGTGGGGTAGAATTGGGTGCTCAATACTTGAAGTACTGACTGTACACAGGTCATGATGATACCGTATTCAGCTTCAATGACGCTCGCAGCACTTCAAGGATTAGGACGACACTCAAGCGAGCTCTCTTTAGACGAATTCATGCAATCAGTCAGATATATTGTAATAGGGCAAACGTTCGTCTCCCCTCATGAACCACCGAACCATGCTTACAAGACATCTACAGTTTCTCTCTGGCAGGGATAGCAGCAAGCAAAGTCTCCGTCGCCGCCTTCCTCCTCCGGATAACCATTCGCCAATGGCATAGTTGGATTCTCTACATAACGATATTCTTCGTCACTACATCATGCTTCATCTGCGCTTTATTCGACTACATACGTTGTGACCCAATAGAAAGCATCTGGAACTTCTTCATTCCAGGAAAGTGCTGGATGGACGCGAAAGGCTTCACAACCCTCTCAGCAGTAGTCGGAGGAATTTCCGCAGCAGCAGATTTCATCCTAGCAATTCTACCCTGGTTCATCCTTTGGAACCTGAACATGAAGAGGAAAGACAAGAATCTGATCGCGACCTCGATGAGTCTGGGGATCTTCGCTGGAATCTGCGGTATAATTAGAACAACAACCGTAGAACGGATATTCACCGGAGTTGACTATTCCTGTGCGTCCCCCCTTTCCCCCCAGAAAAACCAGTAAGCAATCGGCTAACATATTTTTGACAGACGAAACAGTCGGCTTAATTCTCTGGTCCTCCACCGAAGCCACAGTCACAATCCTGACCGCCACAATCCCCACTCTCCGCCCTTTATACAAACAAATCTTCCTCCACCAACCCGGGAACTCTTATCGCCTAAACGCCGTGCAAAAATCCCCCTCAAACTTCAACTTCTCACCGTACGTGCCCTCAAATTACCAAACCAAATCCTCGGTTTCCACTGGTGCAACAGGCCACAGTCGCACCGACTCCGACAGATCAGACCAGAGCATCATAAACCACGGCGTAGCGCCGGGAAATGGCTCGATCATGTGTACAGAAGTGGTGTACGTGGAGTTTGAAGAACGGGAGAATCCTCAAACGCCAGATATCGACCGTTGGAATAAACGGCATTGTCAAACGTGGGAGGTTGTTTGATTTTTTGGCAATTTGCTGTCTTTAAGCGGGCGTCTGGGGGAACCTACAAGACTACATTGTGTAATCTCATGATGGAGTCTGCATAGATAGACATGATTTTCTTGGTTGCAGAACCGATGTATATATTCCCTTCCTGTCCATTCTTATTCCAATCCTTCTCAACCTACCTGTAAACATCTTTCGCCAACAAAATCCAGACTTAGAAATTGTGAAGGACACCTATTCTTCACAAATAATTCCCCCTCCCAAACCGCTGAATCCAAAGCTCCTCCTCCCCACCCTCAGGCGTGCACCCAGACGGATTCTCCTTATTAACCCTCCAAGCGGTCTTCCCCACCTTCTGCATGACATCATACCTCGCAATTACTCATGATGTTGGGTACATCCCTTTTCTCGCTTAACTGCCCCCCTTTTCATCCACCTTTATATATTCAAATAAGAGAAATCCCAACGTCGCCAAACCCGCCTCGCCAAAAAACCGACTCGGTAAGTCAACTTGAATTAATACTGAGCCATAGCTAACATTAAGCAGTGGGTCTCGAATGGTAGAAAATGATAGAGGTCGCCAGGTAAAACCCCTCCCCTCCAGGGTCAAAAAGGGAGATCCTCCTTAAATGGTAAAGAGCCAGCTCCAGTGGCAAAGAACACCCCGGGACAATTTGTACGCAGATTCCCCGGGGCTAGTAGAAAGATACTACCCAGCTCTGATCTCCTTTACGGCGGAAATATTTCGATCTTCAAAAATCCCTGTCCGGGGGGGTTTTCTAAGGGGTGCCCCTCCGGGCGCTCTGGAGTTTTGTTATTTTGCTCCTCGCTAAATAGAATTATTTATTTTTTGTCCTTAAGATTAATAGTCGGTCCTTTCTCCTCTGTTCGCTTCTCTCGTATTGTAATTAATTTGTTGGTATACGTCCTCCCGTTCGTCGCCTACACCTTATCCTCCAGCACAGCAAAACACACCATTCCAACCCCCCTAGCTTCCGGCCATACGATAGCAGTTGTAATGACCCCACTGCTTACTCTTCTCCTTGTTTTTTCTCCCCCGATCCCTGAGTGAGTATTCGCCCATGATAATTCTTCCTCTCATCAACCCACAACCTGACAGCCTCGACATAGTTGTGCATCCCAGCCGGCTCAAAATATGCCAGGTTCTCGCCGTGCGTTCCCCCACC
>Ga0302325_10012642_pt1 | contig 18083 bp, 9 predicted proteins | sample Palsa_T0_2_FD_201948 | JGI IMG/M metagenome (GOLD analysis project Ga0302325, IMG submission 201948) | Peat permafrost microbial communities from Stordalen Mire near Abisko, Sweden - Palsa_T0_2 | ecosystem: Environmental > Terrestrial > Soil > Palsa > Peat permafrost | place: Sweden: Abisko...
CGCCGACCATGAGTCCGTTTTGCGAATTGGGCAGCTCGCTCAACTTCATGGCGCCGGCCAACCTGACAGGAGAGCTCCAGGTTGCGCCGCCGTTGGGTGAGGAGATGTAGCCCACATAGAGCTTGCAGCTGGCGACCACGCAGTTGGTCTGCGGATAGTAATAGTAGTGAATAGCGACGTGCGCTCCGGTGCCCGAGGTTGCAGGATCGATGCCGATGCCGGGGATAAAGTGATCGACCGCGCTGGTGACGGAATCGATCGGTATCCGGAGCACCTTGCTCCAGTGAGTGCCGTCGGCTGAGGTGCTGTAAACCAGATCGTTGGTGGTGCATTGCGCGCGGTAGCGGCAGTCTTCCCAGACGACCCAGACGTTACCGGCGCCATCCACGGCGGCGGAGGGCAGCGGGCCACTTCGAATTCCACCCGCGTCGGTGTGGGTCTGTATGACCCCGATCGCCACCGGTACCGACCAGCTCGTGCCGCCATTGGTGGAACTGAAGGCGGACATGTAATCGGTTTCAATGGGGACCACAACCGTACCATTGGGCTGCACCAGCGGTTGTCCGCCGATGCCGGTGGCTTGGTTCACTGTGCCGATCGCGGCGGACCAGGTCTTGCCACCGTCGGTGGAGGTGCTCATCATGATCTCGCCGGAGTCGGGATTGTCCCACTCCATGTAGCAATTGCCGTAGTGCGGGCTGGAGGACCAACTATCGCAGGCGATCCAGTTCTTGTCGGAGTCGGGGGCGGTGGGGTCGACGCTTACCGGATCTTCCCAGGCAAGGCCGCCATCGGTGGAGCGGCTTACCACGACGGCAGGGGTCTGCGAAGTGTTGGAGATGGGCAGCGACGCAATCATCCAGACCGCATGCTTTGCGTCATAAGCCACGGCGGGATCGCTGGCGGCGTCGTAGGGACCGCCGCCTGCACCCTTAGTCAGGCCGGGGAGGAATCCGTGGGTCCAGGTAGTGCCGCCGTTGGTGGAAGTAGCCCATCCGATGTCAGTTCCGCCACCGTTCACAATGCGTCCAGTCTGAAATGCCGCCACCAGCGTAGAGTCGTGGGCCAGCACATGCGGCTCGACCTGCGTAGCGTGCTGTCCCGGCTCGACCGTAAAAGGATCGAAGCTGATGCGGGTCAGGGTGACCTGCGCAGTCAGGGCGAGTGGAGCCAAAAGAAGCGCAATACTCAGGAAGGCCGAGAACATGCTTCGGCTGCGCAGGCTTCCACAAACTGAGAGCGATCGTTTCATTTGGAATCTTTCCTCGAGTGGGCAGAGTGAATCGCCAAATTGATTCCGCCGAGAATCGAAGGGATATTCGCGGCGAACTACAGGGTGTAGTAGCAAGAGTATCGCTGAAGATACCGTGTGATGTGCAGACTGTCAATGTGCAGGCTTCGGCGCGGTGTGCCCAGCTCTTGCGGAATTGAAGGTTGTTCGTACTAATTTCGATCTTCTGCGGTTGGGAGGAAGGCAATAGCAACGTCGTCGGCATAGATGGTCTTCCACTCGGGACTGCTTTTCAAGCGATCCGCTAAGGGTGATTGCGTTGGCAGGAGAACGCACGAACTCGGGTGTTCGCGCAAGAAATCCTGCCACCCCGGCTCGACGTGAATCATCTTCAAGTACGACTTGAAGAATTGCTCGCCGTATAGGTCATGACGATCATCCAGAACCACTTGCGTGTTGGGATACAGCCGGTAAATCAGATAGCCTCCCCAGTAATCCGGGGCCAGCACCGGGCCCGTAAGTTCGTTCCGCAGACGGTCTACCGCCGCGACGGGCATGCGGTTGGCATCGAAATGCGCATTCATCAGCTGACGTGATCCGGGCCGAGTCGATCCGAATCGTCCGCCGTTAGCGGCGATCAGGAATGTCGCAACCAATGCGACGATCGGCCATATGTGGCCTCGCGTCCCCGACTCGATTGCGGTCATTCGGGTAAAGAAGCCGGCGAAGTAGCCTTTCGGGTCGTCCGACGTGGAACACAATGGGCCGATCACCATCACCAGCAGTACCGAGGACGTTGGAATGTTACGCGACGCGTAGAGTCCCGCGTAAACGGCGAACAGTACAATGAGTCCTGCGCTCAATCGCAGGTTTCGTCCACGGAGGACCAGTGCTACCAGCGTGATCAGGAGGAGCACGAGAAAACATTTTTGCGCCACGAAATGAAAGTTTGGCGACTGAAATTCATCGATGTGATCCATCAGGAAGCGATTGGAAAGATAGGAGTAGACGTGGGCGTGCAGCTTCCATCCATAAGGATTGACGAAGCTTGCCGCGAGTGTGAGCAGGCCTATCCACATCAGGGTTCGGGATCGCTGGGCGGCGGCGCTCTTTCGAAGCGAGTCTTCGAGGCGGTTCTCCTTCGCTGTGAACCACTCCCAGATTGCGGCCAGCCAGAAGATCCCCAGCAACACAAATCCGAGCAGGAATCCGCCATGCAGGTTTACCCAGAGCAGCATGAGCGGGGGAAGCAGCCATACGGGCCTAATTCGTTGGCTCGGGCTAAAAGATGCGCGTTCGGAGGAATCGAGAATCCAGAACCAGGCCAGTGTGAGCAACCAGCTCAGCACATGGGGGCGCGCCAGGAAGTGGATCATCGACGCGGACATCGCGAGGATCACCAGCGGCAGCGCGACACATAAGCTCGTGCCACGCTTGATCAAAAGCCGCAACATCCAGCCGAAGACGGTCGCGATTACGGCTGCGGCGAACCAGACAACGCCGTTCAATCCCAGCGTGGCTTCCAACTTTCCCACCAGCAGGTCATAGAGCCATTCCCAGGCGAACCAAGGCTTGCCAGCCATGGTTGAGGAAAAAAAGTCCACGCGCGGGATGGCGTGGGTTGCCAGGATTTGCTGGCCGGTGCGGATGTGCCAGCCGATCCCGGCGTCACCTAACAGGCGTACCGAAAGAGGTGTGAACATGAGCACACATAGCAGCGCCACAAAAACTAGATCTGCGACCGAGGGCAAGGCGATGCTTAGCCATACCGGCGTTGCTTGTTCTGGCGAAAAATGACCGAACGAAGAACTTCTGGAACCCTCTGGCATCGCGCTGAATCTTATAGAGGTGGAAGCGATACAGCAAGACCGCAGCGTGACCGGAGCAGGCAAGACCGGCTCCTTAGCCAGTGGCGTGACTGGCGCTGTAACTAACGCCGTAACTAACTATGACTCCCCGCGAGTCGTCATCGTCGGCTCAGGCTTCGGCGGACTGAATGCCGCGCAGGCGCTGGCAACGGCGCGCGTCCGGCTTACCCTGATCGATCGTCGCAACTACCACACTTTCCAGCCGCTGCTGTACCAGGTGGCGACTGCCGGCCTTTCTCCGGGAGAGATTGCCCAGCCCATCCGCTCCATCTTCCGTTCGGACAAGAATGTGGAAGTGTTGATGGCGGAGGTCGTGGGCTTCGATCTCGAGCGCCGGATGGTCCGGACGCCGGATGCGGAAATCCCTTACGACTACCTGATTGTGGCCGCTGGGGCGAGTCACGCATATTTCGGCCACGACGAGTGGGAGCCGTTCGCACCCGGGTTGAAAACAATTGAAGACGCGCTGGAGATTCGGCGGCGGGTGCTGCTCGCGTTTGAGTTGGCGGAGCGGCAGGTGGCGACCGGAGAATCGTCAAATCCGCTTAACTTTGTGGTGGTCGGCGCGGGGCCGACGGGAGTGGAGTTGGCGGGCACGCTGGCGGAGATCTGCCGGCACGCTCTGGCGCACGAATTTCGCTCCATCGATCCGACCATGGCGCACATTTTGTTGCTGGAAGGCGGTCCGCGCGTGCTTCCGGCTTATACCGAGGATCTGTCGCGCAGCGCACAGAAGCAACTGGAGCAACTGGGAGTGCAGGTTCGGACTTCCACCCTGGTGACCCATCTGGAAGCGGGCCTGGTGCAGTTCGGTGACACGCGGCTTCCGGCGGCAGTGATTCTTTGGGCGGCGGGAGTTGCGGCGTCCGACCTGGGCAAGAAGCTGGGTGCTCCGGTGGATCGCGCCGGCCGGGTGCAGGTGCAGCCGGACCTTAGCATCCCCGGTCACCGTGAAGTGTTCGTGATTGGCGATCTGGCGGCGTTGAAGGATGAGCACGGAAAGATGCTTCCGGGAGTGGCGCCGGTCGCGATTCAGCAGGGGCGATTCGTGGCGAAAGTGATTCGCGAGGAGATCGAGCACCAGCGCTCGAAGCGCCGATCGAACGATGCACCGGTCGCGCGCCGCAAGTTTCACTATTGGGATAAAGGCAGCATCGCTACTATTGGCCGCGCGGCGGCGGTCGCGGAGTTTGGCAAGCTGCATATTTCCGGGTTGATTGCCTGGCTGTCCTGGTTATTCGTGCACATATTTTTTCTTATCGGGTTTCGAAATCGTGTGCTGGTTCTGATTCAGTGGGCGTGGTCATACGTCACATATGAACGTGGGGCGCGGCTGATTACTGGCAGTACTTTCTTGCCGGGATGGACGCAACCGGCAAGCGATGCGAAGCCGGCAGCGTCAGAAGGCTCGGGGCAAGAAATTCACGCTGCATCGATGAAATAGGTGGACAATAGGGTGTAGGAGCAGGGGTCAGGGGTCAGGGGCTAGGGGCTAGGGGCTAGTGATCGGTGGGCAGTCTATGCGCTATTTCTTGAAACTGGCGGTGCGAATACTGACCGGCGTCATGGCGGTTATTCTCTGCACTTTGCCTGGCGCTGCTGAAGTATTGAAGGTCGTGGTCAACGACACTATTCAGCCGATCAGTGCCGAGTACATCTCACGTGCCATCGACGAGGCTCATCGCCGCAATGCACAAGCTTTATTGATTGAGATCAACACGCCGGGCGGACTGGTGAGTTCGACGCGCGAGATCATCGAAAAGATTACGTCATCCGCTGTTCCGGTGATCGTGTATGTAACACCGACGGGAGGCCATGCCGGGTCCGCCGGAATTTTCATTCTTGAATCTGCCGATGTCGCGGCCATGTCCCCGGGAACGGCTGCCGGGGCGGCGCATCCGGTGACGCTGATCGGGCCCGTGCAGGTGAAGCCGGATGAGGAGATGAATCGCAAGATCGAAAATGATGCGGCTGCGCTCATTCGCTCGGTTGCGTCCAGGCGCTCACGTAACGTGGAGGCCGCCGAGGGCGCGGTGCGCGAATCGAAGTCGTTCACGGAACAAGAGGCGCTGGCGCAGCACCTGATCGACTATGTCGCCTCGAGTCCGGAGGATCTGTTTCGGCAGATGCAGGGGAAAACGTTCAAACGATTCAACGGAGAATCGGCCACACTGGACCTCACGAGGCAGGCGGTCGTTCCGTTTGGCATGACATTGAAGGAAAATATTCTCGATACGCTGATGGACCCCAACGTCGCGTTTCTGCTGCTCGCGGTCGGGGCCTTGTCGCTCTACCTCGAGTTTAATCATCCCGGCGCCGTGATTCCCGGGACCGTGGGAGTTGTGTTTATTCTACTGGCGGCCTTCGCATTGAATTTCTTACCCACGCGGTTTGCCGCTCTGGGATTGATTCTGGGAGCATTCGCGCTATTCGCGGCCGAGGCCAAGTTCGCCACTCACGGTGTCCTCACCGTCGGCGGGATTGTGCTGCTCACGCTGGGGGGATTGCTTTTGGTCGATTCCCCGATTCCGGAGATGCGGGTGCACCTGGTTACCGCGCTGGCTGTAAGTATCCCGCTTGGCCTGATCACTGCTTTCCTGATGACGATCGCGGTCCGAGCGCGGCGCAATAAAGTGGTGACCGGCGCGCAAGGTTTGATCGGGCAGACGGGAGTGGCGCAGACTCTGCTCTCACCCGAGGGCAAAGTTTTCGTGCACGGAGAACTGTGGGATGCGGTGGCGACTTCTTCCCTTCCGCCGGGTCAGCTTATTGTGGTTCGCCGCATTGATGGACTCACCCTGCAGGTGGAACCTTTGGGAGCGACTTCGGCTGCGGGTACGCCGGCGCCGGCGATTCTTTAGCGAGCTGGGTGGGTAAACATTCCTAAATCGAGATTTTCATGGTTCCGCCGGGCTTGGCCCTGGCGGGACAGCCGAGGCGGCTGTCACCACACCTTTATCACGATCCCCGATCTCACTGCTATCTTCAATCTTCACTTGCTTTATTTCATTTCGTTTACTTCAGATTGAAGAGAGTGTTTACGTGGGCGGTTACGGTCACCGTTTGCGGAGTAAATTCCTCTGTGGGCGCGGGAGTTGCAGGAGCGGCCATGGCCGTCATGGCACGGTTCATGCGCGGAATAATGTGCTGGCTTTCGAAAGTATCGACCGAAGCGTAGGCGAGTTCGCCGAGGGCGCGGCCGCTGGCGCGGGCCAGAGTTTCGGCGGAGTTACGAGCCCGGCGGTAGGCATCTTCCACAGCTTTGTCCTTGGCTTCGTCTATGTTTTCGAGAGTGTAGTTCAGGGTCTGGCTTTCGCTGACGTTGGCGTCGGCAAGTTGTTGCGTGATGGGACCGACTTTGGAAAAATCCTTCAGCTTCAGGGTGACGTTAGTGGTCACGCGGTATCCGATAAGTTTCTGCTTCGCAGTTTTCCAGTCGTAGACAGGTTGTACCGACAGGAAGCCCACATTCGCGGCTTTGGGATCGATGTTGTTAGCGCGGAGCACCTGGCGGACTTGATCGACATTCTTTGAAGCGCGCTGGAAGGCGGTCTGCGAGGTATCGTCCTGCACCGAGACGTTGAATTGAAGCAGTGCGGTGTCGGGGACTGCTTCAAATTTTCCGTCCGCGCCCACGTAGACGGTATTCGGCTGTGCGGCAATGCTGGGATGTTCCTGCGCTGCAACGGGCGCTGCGGAGAAGGTGGTCGCGACGAAGAAAAGCAAAGCGAGAATAGGAGATGCGGATTTCATGGCAGCCTCCGAAGGAATTATGTCATGCGGAGGCACTCCGGTCGGCGGCTGAAGCCGAGATTTGTTTGAAGGACCTACGGCGCGGCTGGAAGCCGCGCCCTTTCAAACCGTTCCCGAACTTAAGCTCTCGACGGCAGAAAAGTCTCCGCGCGCCGCGACCGCAGCCGATGGCCTCAGCGGGAGGGGATGGTCAGGTTGCGGTCCAGGCGAATCTCCAGGGCAGTTCCCTTTTCGAGGACCAGGTCGTGCGCGGATTCGAATGCGGAATACGCTCCGCCGGCAGCGCCGGTTTCAGCACCGGTCATGGCACCATGCTTCCCGCCGGACTTTTCGCCTTCCTCAGCGCCCCTTCCAGCGCCCACTACGACAGCTTCGGCGATTTCTTCCTTGCTCATGCCTTTGCGGCCAATCTCACCTTCTTCGCCAATCTGTTTCAAACCGTGCTCGCTGGGGACTCCGGTGACAGTGGCAATCAGAGGCATCCATCCGCGGCCGGTTTCGATTTCATCGAAGCTGAGGATCATTCGGGTTTGCAGGCCAGGTTCGACGGTGCTGACGTGTCCTTTGATTTTCTTTCCCACATCAATGGTCACGCCGTTAGAGGCAGTGAGGGGCTCGACTAAGCGCGCTTCGAAATGGTCGTGCGCTCTCACCGTGCGCGTATCCAACCGATCGGTGAGCTGGATCAGCGCGACCGTCCCCTGGGGAATGGCATTGGCCGGTGCCGAGGGGGCGTCCTGCCCAGCCATTGAAACAGACAAGACTGATACAGAAAGGATTGACACGGACAACAACGCCACCAGAGAGATGGCAAGCCGACGAATTCGCGAGCCCTGAACCCAGAACGACATACAGAATTCCTCCAGACGGAATGTTGAATTTTATACGCGGTTGGATGCCATGAACCTGAAAAAGCGCCGCCCGCGGATGGATGAAACAAACCCGGAATCTGGAAGAATGTTCCGCTCTAAGGACAAGAGCTCTCAAACAAAAGGATCGGTCTGTTCGCTAATGGCGCGCCGCAGTTCTTCGAAGATCTCGTCGGGCATCTGCTGAAAAGCTTCGACGACTTCAGGATCAAACTGACGCCCGGACCAGTCCTGAATCTCTTTACGGGCCACGGCCAGCGATCGGGCCTTCCGATAGGCACGGTCGGAGGTGATGGCGTCGAGAGTGTCCGCAACGGAAAATATGCGCGCCCCAAGAGGAATCTCGTTGCCCTTGAGGTGGCGAGGGTAGCCGGAGCCGTCGAAGTGCTCCTGGTGGGAGTAGATAATTTCGCAAGCCTCTTTGAGGAAAGGAATCTTTTTTATGATCTGATATCCCTTGAAGCAGTGCTCTTGCATGATGGCAGTTTCGTCGGGATCGAGTTTTCCCGGCTTGTGCAGAATTTTGTCCGGGATCGCGATCTTGCCGATGTCGTGCAGAAACGACCCGCGAGCGATGGTGGCGACCTCTTCATTGGGCAATCCCATCTGGCGAGCGATCGCCATGGTATAGGCGGTCACGCGTCTGGAGTGGAATTCCGTCTCGCGATCTTTGAGATCGAGGGCTTCACCCAGCGCCTGCAAGGTGATGTCGTAGGAGCGTTGCAGATCGCGCAGCGTGGCCTGCAGCTGATCGGTTCGCGCCTTGACCAGAGATTCCAGATTGGTCTGGTAGGTGCGATTCTCCACCTTGAGGCGGCGATTCTCCAGAGCGCGGCTTACCGTGTTGAGTAGTTGCTCGCGTTCGAACGGTTTCAGGAGATAGTCGTAGGCTCCGTTGCGGATGGCGGCAAGCGCGACGGAAATGTCGTGAACGGCGGTAACCATCACGACCGGCATATCCGGGTAGCGCTCCTTGGTTCGCTCGAGCAGTCCGATGCCGTCCAGGTCCGCCATCATCAGATCAGAGAGCATCAGCTCGAACTCTTCACCCGAAGTGAGCACGGCCAGCGCCTCCATGCCGGAACCTGCTTGTTTGCAGGCATATCCGGCGGCACTGAGCATGGAGTCGATAATTTCGCGAATCGGCTCTTCGTCGTCAACTACTAGAATGCGGTCAGCCATGCGAATACACGGAAGTCTATCGGCGATTGTAACCCCTCCAAGAGATTCCGAAAGTAATCATTCAGGTCCTGAATGTACAACCCGAAAACAGCGAGGCGTGGTATTCAGGAGTGAGGAACAGCTGCGCTCGCAACGCGATGAACGCTTCCCTGGGCTCGATCTGGAATTCGGGAATACAGCTTGGCATCACCAAGCCTTCGGCGGCGGAATTAGCCTTGCTAATCCTGCTGGGCGCTTCTGTGCTCGCGTTGCGCGGCTTCCGCGAGCGCTACCTCAGAGTATGGGTTTTGGGTTGGATTGCGTTAGTGGGTTCGAGCCTGGCCGGGCATTCCTTCGCCGCGAAAATACCCGCACCGTTCGATCTGGTGGCGGTACAAGCTTCGTTTGTGCTGGCGGTGGGATTACTGTCTGGAGCTGTGCTGCTGTACACGCGCAGCCGCGAGCTGATCGTACCCCTAACGGTGATCACGCCCATACTGGTGGGCTTTGCCGGCGCCCGAATCCTGCTGTGGCCTGACTCTTTGCCCTTGAGCGTGGGATTGGAAGTTGGTTACCGCGTCATCCTCTTAACGGCGTCGATTGCGCTTCTGGGGGCGCGTCGCGGACGCTGGGAACCCTCAGCATGGGTCCTGGCCCTGTGTCTGCCTACACTGAATCTTTCCTGGCCACTCTCCTGGCTGCCCTTTACCGATCGCGTTCCCGCGGCCGCTTTTCTAGCCTGCGAAATCGCGCTCGGGCTGTCCATGCTGCTGATGGCGTTTGACCAGGCACGCGTACGCACGAAAAGGTTGGCTGTTCTGCAGGTCTTGACCGGCAACATTGTGAGCGCCCAGCAATATGGCAGCATGGTGCAATCTTCGCTGGAGGAATTGCATAGCTTGACCGGAGTGAGAGCGGCGTGGTTCCGCCTGCTCGATGGCGGTCAGCTGGTGGCAACTCATGCAGTAGGAGTTTCGCCGGACTTCCTGCGGGATGCCGGATTCTCGCCAGTCGGCGAGGAGCTGACAAAATTGCTGGAAAAACCGGAGCCGCAGGTAACGACGCGCGACTCCGCCACTCCGGAAACTGTCGAATGTCTCAAGGCGGAAAAGATCCGGCAGGTGGTTATGATCCCCGTGATCGGCAAGAAGTCGCCGGTCGGATTAGTGTTGCTGGGCAGTTCGCGCAGCCGGCGCTGGACCGCGGAGGAACTTGACTTCTTGCAAACCTGCGCTTTGCAACTGGCGATTGCCGTGGAGAACTTCCGGCTGCTGGAGCAGGTGCTGCGCTCGCAGCGGCAATGGATCAATACTTTCGACTCGATCCACGACATCATTCTGGCGCACGACGCCGACTTCCGCATCGTCAAGGCCAATCAGGTTCTCCTCGAACATCTGGGACAGGCGCCCGCCGATGTGATCGGCAGCAGTTGCGAAACGGTTTTGCCGCACAAGTTCGGCCAGTGGACGGGGTGCCCTTACTGCGCTTTGGGCGGGGATGAAGAATTCACCGAAGGCGCGGACCCGTGTTTCGGCGGCTTCTCAGTGGTGTCGACTTCGTCGTATACCGAACAAGGCAGCCCGCAACAGGGCACCATTCACGTGGTGCGCGACATTACCGATCGGCGCTCCGCGGAAGAAAAATACCGGCTGCTGTTTGAGCAGGTGCAGGAAGGCGTTTACGTGGCCACGCCGACGGGGCAACTTTTCGATTGTAACGACGCTTTTGTTCATATGCTGGGCTACAGCACCCGCGAAGAGTTGCTGGTGCTGAATCTGGATACGGAAATTTGCGTCGATCCGCGGCAACGGGAAAATTTCCGGAAGGAGATTGAAGCGCACAACTACGTGCGCAACTTTGACGTCACGCTGCGGCGCAAGGATGGCACGTTGCTATTGGCAGTCGAGAGCAGCTTCGCCAAACGCGATAGTAATGGGAATATTGAGCGCTACCAGGGTTTCGTGCTCGATATGACGGAAAAGCGCCGCGCCGAAGACGAGATGCGCCGGCGCAACCGCGAACTCAATGCGCTCAATGCCATGGCGGTAGTAGCCGCGCAATCCTTCGATCTCGATGAGATTCTGAACCTGACGCTGCGTCAGGTAGTCACGCTGTTTGGAGCCGAGAGTGGAACCGTGTATTTGTCCGACTCCGACAACACGACTTACCGTCGCCGGGCTGCGTGGGGACCGCGCAGCCGCGATGAAGTGCGGGCCGCGGAAGTTTCCTTTGCCGAGGGCTTTGGCGATCTGGTGGTGCGCTCGCGCACTGAAGTGATCACGGCGGAATACTTGCCGCACCTGCCGCCGAAAGCAGCGGAATTTCTGCGTGGCGAGGCGGACCGTTCCTGGATCTGGGTGCTGTTCTGGGGCAAAGACAGTCCAGTCGGCATCATGGGTCTGTGCAGCGATGCCAGCTATGAGTATTCGAGTAATGACGAAAATCTGATGGTCGCCATCAGCCGGCAACTGGCCACTACCATCGAAAAAGTCCGGCTTTACGAAGAAACGTGTCGTGCCTATGAAGACCTGCGCAAGACTCAGGAACAACTGCTGCAAAGCGAAAAGATGTCCGCCGTCGGACAGTTGATTGCCGGAGTCGCGCACGAACTTAACAACCCCCTCACCGCGATTCTTGGCTACGCAGAACTGCTGGAGAGCGAGGGTCTACAACCGCGGGCGGCAGACTACGTCGCAAAGTTGTTCAAGCAGGCGCAGCGCACGCACCGCGTGGTACAGAATCTGTTGTCCTTTGCCCGGCAGCGCAAACCGCAGCGCGAAGAAGTAGATATCCGCAAGGTGCTGGACGAAACTCTGGCCCTGCGGGATTACGATCTCAAAACCAACAATATTCGCGTCGAGCGCGAGGCTCCCGCCGAACCGCTGAAAGTGGTCGCCGATCCTCATCAGATCGAGCAGGTCTTTCTAAACATCATCAACAATGCGGTCGACGCTATCCTCGAAACCGGCAAGACGGGCAAGATAAAAATTCGAGTCTACTGGCAGAATGGACACGTCTGCACGCAGTTCTCTGACGACGGTCCAGGACTCAAGGATCCGAAGCGGATTTTCGATCCGTTCTACACCACCAAAAGCGTAGGCAAAGGCACTGGCCTCGGACTCAGCATTTGCTACGGCATCGTGAAAGAGCACGGTGGCGATATCACGGCCAACAATGCGCCCGACGGCGGCGCGGTGATCGAAGTGAGACTACCCGCAGCGACCGCAGCCGCAGTTGTAGCCGAATCACCTAAGGCGGCCGCTCGTCCGCACGAGGGAGCTTTAAGCGGCCGCGTGCTGCTGGTGGAAGAAGAAGAAGCCGTGCTCGAGTTCGAGCGCGACGTGCTGGCTGGAGCCGGAGCCGCAGTGGTTACTGCCAGAACCAGCCAGGACGTAAAGACTCGATTACTCTCGGAACATTTTGATGCCGTCATTATGAACGGCAAAATGCCCGGCGAATGGAATGCCAAAGAATCTTATGGCTGGGTGAAAGCCAACTGCCCTGCCATCGAAGGCCACGTTTTGTTCACCTTTGCGAATGGCGTGGAACCGAGCAATGGGCGCGCTTTCCTGCAAGAAAACAATGTCCCCTACCTGGTAAAGCCCTTCGAAGTGGCTGAACTGATCTCCGAGACCCGGCGGTTGCTACCGAAGGTGCAAGCGGCTGCGGCTGGCTCGGACTAGAGCAAGTCCACCGGATCCATGAATCGGCGTTTCCAGGGCTATGGCCTGACGACAGTGGCTGTCGTGCAAACCGTAAAACTCTGCCCGAGCGACCCGCTACGCTCGGGCAGACCTTCCTCGTAATAAACAAGCTGATAACGTCGAGCGGCAATCCCTCCGGTTACTAGGCGGCAACGGAGGTTTTTATGTTTTTAGCGGCGTGTTCGATGAGAGCGGCGACAGCCTCGGGCTGCGACACGTAGATTGCATGGCTGCCCTTGGCCTCAACGACAGTAGAACCTGCCCGCTTGGACATGGCACGCTGGGCATCCGGGGGAATCATCTTGTCGTCGGTGGCAACCAGATACCAGCTCGGCTTAGCCTTCCATGCTGCTTCAGTAATGTTGCCGCCGAGAGCCTCCACGCCCCAAGGGACTTGAGAATCCGCCATGAAAGCAGCACTCTGTTCGTCCACATCGGCTGCGAAGGAAGCGCGGAACTTCGTCCGGTCGAGGAACAAATAGCCGTCTTGGGGAGGAAGTATCGGCGGCACAGGCGCGCCGGGCGGCGGATTCTTGATGAGTGATGCCACGGACTCGCCGGTGTCCGGTGCGAAGGCGGTAATGTAGACGAGCCCCGCGACCTTCGGATCGGTGCCGGCCTCGGTGATTACCGCCCCACCATAAGAGTGCCCAACGAGGATTGCCGGTCCATCCTGGGCTGCAAGAATGCGCTTGGTAACCCTCACGTCGTCCTCCAGCGAGATGGTTGGGTTCTGCACAACGGCTACGTTGTAACCGTTCTTCCTCAGAATTTTGTAAACGCCGCTCCAACCAGCGCCGTCCACAAATCCTCCGTGGACGAGAACGATGTTGCGAGTGTCTGTCATGTTTTCTCCTAGTGTCGATTTCTACCCGAATGGGTGATTGTCTCTTTCGCGAACCACGCAATCTTCCACGTTTTGCAGTGAAGAATGCATCACGAGATCCTGTATTTTTTGACTACCACCGGAAGGTACGTCTCCGGTACCACTTTTGGGGAGGTGGTGTGGAGCGGACAGTCGAGCGTTCTAAGCCTACGTTAGCCGGAGTCGGTCGACTTTAAATCGCAGTATCACCCACTAAAGCAACTGGCAGCGGTCGCCGGGCGGAAACGCACAGTAGCGACCACTTTTCCTCTGTTCCGGTTGCGGTAAACTAGCTATACCGCAACCATGTCTCAATTCGTTCACCTGCATCTTCACACCGACTATTCCCTGCTCGATGGCGCATGCGATGTCGAAAAACTTTGCCAGCGCGTGAGCGAGCTGGGCATGCCAGCCGTGGCGATGACCGACCATGGCAACATTTTTGGCGCGGTCCACTTCGTCAATGCGGCGCACAAATATGGTGTGAAACCGATTGTCGGCTGCGAACTCTACGTTTGCAAAAAGGACGACCATCGCGCTGCCCCTGAAGGCGATACCTACAACCATCTGCTGGTACTGGCGCAGAACGAAGAAGGCTATCGCAATCTGGTGAAGATTACGTCGGAGGCATCGCTGCACGGCTTCTACTACAAGCCGCGAGTGAGTAAGAAGTTTCTGGCGGAACATTCTGCAGGACTGATCGGACTTTCCGGCTGCTTGAAGGGCGAAGTTGCGGAACGCCTGGTCGAAGGCAACTATGACGCCGCACGCGCCGCAGCCGGCACCTTCGCCGACATTTTCGGCAAACAGAACTTCTATCTTGAGATTCAGGATCAGGGTCTGGAGATGGAGCACCGGATTCGTGCCGGCCTTTTCCAGTTGGAGAAAGATCTCGGCCTGCCGCTCGTGGCCACGAACGACAGCCATTATCTTTGCGAAGACGATGCCCACGCGCAGGATGTGATGGTCTGCATTCAGACCGGCAAGTCGATACGCGACACTGCGCGCATGAAATTTGAAGGTACGCAGTTCTTCGTCAAGAACTTTGACGAAATGCAACGCGTGTTCAAAGATTCACCGGATGTCCTCACGCGCACGCTGGACATCGCCGAGCGCTGCAGCCTGAAGATCGAAAAAATCGCCAGCCCGTTTCCCGAATTCGAAGTTCCGCCCGGCTACACCATCGACAGCTATTTCGTCCACGTAACGCGCGAGGGCTTCGCGCGCCGCATGGAGACATTGCGCCCGCTGCATGAAAAAGGGAAGCTGAAGCACTCGATCAGCGACTACGAGCAGCGCCTGGAGCGCGAACTCGCGATCATCCAGCAGATGAAGTTCCCGGGGTATTTCCTTATTGTCTGGGATTTTATTCGCTACGCCCGCGAACATGATATTCCCGTGGGTCCGGGCCGCGGATCGGCGGCCGGGTCGCTCGTCTCCTATGCCTTACGCATTACCGACATTGATCCGCTGCAGCACGAGCTGCTGTTCGAGCGCTTTCTGAATCCCGAACGCGTGTCCATGCCTGATATCGACATTGATTTCTGCATGAACCGCCGGGGCGAGGTCATCAACTACGTCACGCAGAAGTATGGCCGGGACAACGTGGCCCAGATCATCACCTTCGGCACCATGGCGACGAAGGCTGCGATCAAAGACGTGGGCCGCGCCATGGACATTCCTTACGCCGACGTCGACCGCATTGCAAAAATGGTCCCGACCCAGCTCAACATCACGCTGGACCAGGCGATCGAAGAGTCTCCGCAGTTGCGTGAAGCGATCGAGAAAGACAGCCAGATTCGTGAGCTGTTTGATACCGCAAAAAAGCTGGAAGGCCTGGTGCGGAATTCTGGAGTACACGCCGCGGGAGTCGTAATTTCGCCGCGACCGCTCACCGACCTCGTCCCCTTGCACCGCACCAAGAACGACGAAATCGTTACCGCCTTCGATATGGTCGCCATCGACAAGCTCGGCCTGCTGAAGATGGACTTTCTCGGGTTGACCACGCTGACGATTCTGACTGACGCGCTGAAGCTGATTCTGCAAACCCGCGGCACGCCGATCACGCTGGAAGAGATTCCGCTCGAAGATCACGAGACTTACGAGAAAGTCTTTTATAAGGGCCTGACTTCCGGCGTCTTCCAGTTTGAATCGCACGGCATGCGCGACGTGCTGCGCAAGTACCAGCCGAATTCTATCGAAGATCTCACGGCTCTGAACGCGCTTTATCGCCCCGGCCCGATTCAGGGCGGGATGATCGACGATTTCATCGACCGCAAGCACGGCCGCAAGAAAGTCGAATACGAACTCCCCGAACTGCAGGAGATACTGCAGGAGACGCTGGGCGTAATTGTCTATCAGGAACAGGTCATGCAGATCGCCAACCGCCTCGCCGGCTACTCGCTCGGTGAAGCCGACCTGCTCCGCCGTGCCATGGGCAAGAAAAAGGCCGAAGAGATGGCGCAGCAGCGGGAGCGCTTTGTGGAAGGCGCGGCCCAGCGGAAATATCCGGCCAAGAAGATCGAGAAAATCTTCGATCTTATGGCCCAGTTCGCGGGATACGGATTCAACAAGTCGCACTCCGCGGCCTACGCCCTTCTCGCCTATCACACGGCCTATCTGAAGACGCACTATCCCGTCGAGTTCATGGCCGCGCTGCTGACGTCGGTAACCGGGTCGACCGACGATGTGGTGAAGTACATTAACGAATGCCGCGAGATGGGGATCGCCGTGGAAGCACCGGACATCAATGTTTCCGACGCGAACTTCACGCCGCATGGGGAGTCGATCCGCTTCGGCCTGGCGGCGGTGAAAAATGTCGGTGGCAACGCCATTGAATCCATTGTTGCCGCGCGAAAGAAGCTGGGGCGATTCAAATCTATTTTCGAATTCTGCGAAAACGTTGACCTGCGACTGCTCAACAAACGTGTGCTGGAATCTTTAATCAAGAGCGGCGCTATGGATTCTCTTGGCCGCCGCGCGCAATTAATGGCCGCGCTCGACAAGGCCATGGAGCAGGCGCAGAAGGCGCAGCGCGATGCGGAATCTGGCCAGCACGGCCTGTTTGGCGTGTTCCAGCAGGAAGACGCCGAGTCGCACAACGACAAGTTACCTAATATTCCCGACTGGGACGAGCACACCCGCCTGTCCGCTGAAAAAGAGATCCTCGGATTCTTTATCAGCGGCCATCCTCTACAGAAGTACAAAGATAAGCTTGCCGACCTGCACGCCTTGAGCACCGAAGAAATCTCGGCTATGAAGAATTCGACGGGAAAGGATGAGACCATCGTGACCGCCGGCATCATCAGCAACGTGCGCGTCCTTAAGTCCAAACGCGGCGACTTCTACGCGCAGGCCACGCTTGAAGATATGGCGGGTTCGCTCGACATGATCGTCTTCCCCGATGCTTACAAGCGCATCGGCGACAAGGTAAAGCTCGAGGTTCCCGTGCTGGTGCGGGCAGGCGTGCGCATTGAAGAGGGCGCGAATCCGAAAGTGTTAGCGGCGGAGATTCAGCCGCTCGAAGAAGCCAAGGTGCCGTTGCCGCGGGCGATCCGCATTCGCGTGCCGCTTGAAAGCTCCGCCGACGCCACGGTCGACGATCTGCACGCCTTGTTTCTCGAACGCAAGGGCGAGGCCAAGGTGTTGTTTGACGTGGAACGCCAGGGCGATTTCATGGTGGTGATGGAAGCGGAAGGCTATAATGTGATTCCGGATCGCAATTTCATTGCCCGGGTGGAGCAATTATGCGGGCGCGGCAGCGTCCGCGTGATTAGTTGACGAACGGCGGCTGACTGACGGTGACAGCAACCGAAAAAGCGCAGCAGGAACTGGAACTGATCGAGCGTCAAGTCGTCGAGATGGAATCAGCCAGCGCCGACGATGCCACGCTGCGCCAAATCGAGAAGCTTCACGAACGTATCGAAACCCTGAGGCAAGAGATGAGTGCTCCCGACACAGCCTGGCAGAAGACGGAACTGGCGCGGCATCCGCAGCGCCCGCAGTCGCTGGATTACATCGAGCGGCTGTTCACCGATTTCAGCGAGATTCACGGCGATCGTGGTTTCGGGGACGACGCAGCCATCATATGCGGCATGGCCCGCTTCCATGGAGATCAGGTCCTGGTGGTGGGCACGCAGAAGGGACGCGACATGAAGCAGCGCGTCTATCGCAACTTCGGGACGCCCCATCCGGAGGGATATCGCAAGGCGATCCGCGTCATGCAACTGGCGGAGAAATTCCGGCGTCCGATTTTCACGCTGGTCGATACCGACGGCGCTTATCCCGGCATCAACGCCGAAGAGCGCGGACAGGCCGAGGCCATCGCCTACAACCTGCGCGAGATGGCGCGGCTCGAAGTGCCCATCATTGCGACTGTGATCGGCGTGGGCGGCAGCGGGGGTGCGCTGGCGATTGCAGTCGCTGATCGTGTTTTGATGATGGAGAACTCCATCTACTCGGTGATTTCGCCCGAGGGGTGCGCCGCCATCATGTGGCGCGACGCCACCAAGAAAGAACTTGCCGCCGAAGCCATGCGCATTACAGCTACCGATCTGCAGGAATTAGGTTGCATCGACGGCATAGTGCCCGAGCCGGAAGGTGGGGCTCATCGCGATCATGAGGCGGCGGCGA
>Ga0302325_10012644_pt1 | contig 18080 bp, 18 predicted proteins | sample Palsa_T0_2_FD_201948 | JGI IMG/M metagenome (GOLD analysis project Ga0302325, IMG submission 201948) | Peat permafrost microbial communities from Stordalen Mire near Abisko, Sweden - Palsa_T0_2 | ecosystem: Environmental > Terrestrial > Soil > Palsa > Peat permafrost | place: Sweden: Abisko...
TGCATGCGGCAGTATTGGCGGTAGACCTGCCGGCGCGCCGGATCGCGCGTCACCTCGGCCTCGAGTCGGGCCGCTTTTTCCGGACTGATCTCATGGTCGAGATACAGATTCAGAAGCTCGATGAATTCAGCGTCGTTCATTTGAAATCTTCCCCCAATTTTGCCCGCAGGCTCTCGCGCGCCCGGGCGATGCGGCTCTTCACGGTGCCCACGGAAATGCCGAGGATGCCGGCGATCTCCTCGTACGAGTGGTTTTTGACGTTGCGCATGATAAGGATCTCCCGGTGCTTCGGGCTGAGCCTTTCCATGCCGTGACCGATCCGCGAGACGAATTCCTGGGTGACGGTGATATCGCCCGGCGTTTCGACCTGCGCGGGAATGATCTCGGCCAGCGTCATGTCGTTGTCGGGTCCGATCGGCATGTCAAAAGAGACCGACTGGTCCCGCTTGCGGCGCCACCAGTACCAGTACCGGTTGCGGGCCAGGTTGGTGGCGATCTGGTAGAGCCAGGTGGAAAACGCCGATTCGCCGCGGAAATTGACCAGGCCCCGGTGCGCCCGGATAAAGGCGTCCTGCGTCACTTCCTCCGCGTCCTGGGGGTTGCGGAGGAGCTGGTTGACCATCGAATAGATGCGGACCCAATAGCGCGTGACCATTTCGTCGAAGGCGGCCTTGTCGCCGTTCTTGAACCGGTCGATCAGCAGTCGGTCGAGCGCAACTTCCTGGGCTTTCATGGATAGACGTTCAGCCTCGGTGTGATGGTTATACTGCTGAATTGTTCCCACTATTTTAACGGATACGCGCAAGCGGCCCGCCGGTCAACGCCGGGGCCCCGTCCGAAGGAGAAAAATCTTGCAAATAGCTGGGCGGCAAATCCATTAATGCCCTTCCCTTGGACTGAAGGGTTGGTAGCTCAATGGTAGAGCAGCGTCCTTTTAAGTCGTTGGTTCCGGGTTCGAATCCCGGCCAACCCACCAGCCGCGGACTCCCCATGAAGCGTCTCGTCCTCATCGAAGACCAAACCGCCATCCGCGAGATGCTGGCGGAGATCATTCGGCTGGACAACAATTTCGAGCTCGTCGGCGAATCCGGCGACGGGCAGGCGGCCTTCCAGCTCTGCCTGGAGGTCAAACCCGACATCGCGGTGCTCGACGCCAAGCTGCCCGGCCTCAATGGCGTGGACCTTCTCCGCCGCCTCGGCAAGCGCCTGCCGCACCTGCGCGTCCTCGCCTTTTCGGGCTATGAGAACCCCGTGCTCGTCCGCGAGATGATCGAGGCCGGCGCGCACGGCTTTGTCGAGAAGACGGCGGGCCTGGTGGAGTTCAAGAAGGGCCTGGAGACCGTGGCCGCCGGAGGCACCTACTTCGGGCCGGCGGTGGCGGCGCTGCTCCGCGACGTTGTCTCCCATCCCGGCTCGAGCGCCTCGCCCGACTTCCTCACCGACCGCGAACGCGAAATCCTCAAGCTCGTGGTGGAGAGCCACAGCAGCAAGGACGTCGCCGCCAAGCTCGGCATCAGCATGAAGACCGTGGACAACCACCGCTCCAACCTGATGCGAAAGCTGAACCTTCACGATGTCGCCAGCCTCACCCGTTACGCGATCGGCACCGGTCTGATCGAATCGAAGCTCGCGCAGTGACTCCGGCGATTTTGCGGCTTGCGAAAGCCCATCGCCCGACCCAAGTTCTGAATTGATTCCCTCGCCCTATTCCATGAAATCCGCCTCGAAGCAGTTCTTTCTCCTCCTCGCCGCTGTGGCCTTCCTCGCCGGCTGCGCCAAGAAGCCCATGCGCCCCGATCCCAGCGCGACCCTGATCGGGCCCCAGGGCGCCGGCGGCAGCGGGCTGAATCCCACGGAGGTGGCGACGACGGCGGACGCCAATTCGGGCCTCCAGATGCGGACCGGCGGCTTCGACGCCAACGGCCAGCTGCGCGGCGCGCTCGATTCCGTGTATTTCGACTTCAATCTCTCCAGCATCAAGCCCGCTGAACGCGCGAAGTTGCAGGCCGCCAAGGACTACCTGGCGAAAAACCCGCAGTATCGTTTGCTGCTCGAGGGCCATTGCGACTGGCGCGGCACCGCGGAGTACAATCTCGGGCTCGGCGATCGCCGCGCGAACGGGGCCAAGAAATACCTGCTGAGCCTGGGCGTCGCCGCCGACAAGGTCGAGACCCTCTCGAAGGGCAGCGAAGAGGCCCAGAAGACCGGTGGCGATGAAGCCTGGAAGAAGGACCGCCGCGTCGACCTGGTGGTCTTGAAGCAGTAAAGGCAGGGCGCCTTAGGTAGCGCGCCTTGTCCCCAAGGCGCCTGGGCTCGGCGCAGCGCCCTCGGGCCACGCCGCCCTACCCGCCGGCCGCCACCGCGGCCAGGATCTTCGCGATCGTCGCGGTGCCCTTGCGCATCACGTCGAGGTTGAAGCTCTCATTCGGCGCGTGCAGGTTGTCCTCGGGCAGGAACAGCCCGAACATCACCGAATCGAGCCCGGTCATGCGCTTGATGTCCGCGATGATCGGCACGCTGCCGCCCTCGCGGAGGTAGAGCGGCGGCCGGCCCCAGACCTCGCTCACCGCGGCATCCGTGGCCCGAAAGGCCCGGGCCAGCACCGGCGATTGCCGTGGCGGAGTGTTGGGACGGCCCGGCGGCACGACGATATACGGATCCCCCTGGTGCTGATCGACGAATTCGAGCTTCACCCCGCCGGGCGCGCGCGCCCGGATGGCCTCAATCACGAGCTGCTTGATCCGGCTCGGCTCCTGGTTCGGCACGAGCCGGCAGCTGATCTTCGCAAAGGCCCGGCTGGGAATGACCGTCTTCGTCCCCTCGCCCTGGTAGCCGCCGCCGATGCCGTTGAACTCGAGCGTGGGCTGAAAGCGGATCGCCTCGAAGGGCGAATATCCCGGCGGCGTGTGGAAGGAGTCGATCCCAAGGAATTTCGCATAGGCCGCGTCGTCGGCCCCGAGTTTTTTCAGCTCCGCCCGCTCCCAGGGTTCGACGTCGCGCACGTCGTCGTAAAAACCCGGCACGTCGACCCGCCCGTCGGGCGTGTGCAGCGTGGCGCAAATTTCCGCCAGGGCCTGGATGGGATTGCGCAGGACGCCGCCGTGCAGGCCCGAATGCAGGTCGCCCTTCGGCCCGATGACGATCAGGTCGAACAAGGCGAGCCCCCGCAGCCCGCAGGTGATCACCACCTGGTCCGGGTTGGGCAGCAGCGTGTCGGAAAGAAAGACAAAATCGACGCCGCGAAACCGTTCCTGGTTTTTTTCCAGGAAGGCATGAAAGCTCGGGCTGCCCATCTCCTCCTCGCCCTCGATCAGGAAGGTGACGCGCAGCGGCAGGTGCGGATTTTCCGCGAACAAGCTGGCGACCGCCGCGATGTTGGCCATGAGCGGCCCCTTGTTGTCGGCGGCGCCGCGCCCGTAGAGACGATTGCCCCGGATGGTGGGCTCGAACGGCGGCGTCTGCCATAGGCCCAGCGGATCGGCGGGTTGCACGTCGTAGTGGCCGTAGATGATCACGTGGGGCCACGCCGGATCGCCCCCGCGCTGCGCCCAGATGATGGGATGGAGGGCGGTCGGCACCGCCTCGACCGCAAAGCCCATGCCGCCGAGGAGCCCGGAGACGAAGGCCTGCGCCCCCCGCATCCCGTCCTTGAACTTCGGGTCGGTGGAGACGCTGGGCTGGCGGATGAACTCCTGCAGTTTTTCGACGGGATCAAACATGGGAAAGAAAAAGCGGAAAGCCGAAACCAGTCCTAATGCCGAAAGTGCCGGATCCCCGTGAAGACCATCGCCATTCCCCGTTCGTCCGCCGCCTGGATGACCTCGGCATCGCGCACCGAGCCGCCGGGCTGGATCGCGGCCGTGGCCCCCGCCTCGGCTGCGGCGATCAGGCCGTCGGGAAAGGGAAAGAGCGCCTCGCTGGCCACGGCCGAGCCGCGCAGGTCGAGGCCCGCCTCGGCCGCCTTCCAGACGGCGAGGCGCGAGCTGTCGACCCGCGCCATCTGGCCCGCGCCCACGCCGAGCGTCCGCTCGCCGCGCGCGTACACGATGGCGTTCGACTTGACGTGTTTGCAGACCTTCCAGCCGAAGAGCATTCCCTCCCACTCGTCCGCCGTGGGCTGGCGCTTGGTCACGACCTTGAAGGCGCCCGCGCGATCCGTCCCGCGATCGGGATCCTGGACCAGGATCCCGCCGGCCACCGAGCGGATTTCCAGGAGAGCATCGGCGCTGGCGGCCGCACCGTCGGCGGGACCACCGGCCTTCGCGATCAGCAGGCGAAGATTCTTCTTCTTGGCGAAGAGCGCGAGGGCCTCCTCGCTGAAGCGAGGCGCGATGATCACCTCGGTGAAGATCTCGGCGATGGCCTTGGCCAGCGCGACGTCCAGCGTCCGGTTGACGACGATCACCCCCCCGAAGGGCGCCTGGCGGTCGGTCGCATAGGCCCGGTCCCACGCCTCCGGCAAGTCCGCGCCGCTGGCGACGCCGCATGGATTCGTATGCTTCAGGATCGCCACGGTCGGCTGCTCAAAGTCGCCGATCAGCCGGCTCGCCGCCGTGATATCGAGGATATTGTTGTAGCTGAGCTCCTTTCCCTGGAGCTGCTGGAACTGCTCCGGGAAGGTGCCGTAAAGCGCCGCCCGCTGGTGGGGATTCTCGCCGTAGCGCAGCGTCTGCGCCTTCGGCCAGGACAGGCTGAGAACCGCCGGGAACCCCGCGATCGCGGCCAGGTCCGGGACCTCGGCCTCCTTTTCCAGATAGCGCGCGATCGCCCCGTCATAGGCGGCCGTGCGCTGAAAGACCTTGAGCGCGAGCCGGCGGCGCAACTCGGCCAGCTCCGCGGGCGCTCCGGCCATCGCGCGGAGAACCGCATCGTAGTCGGAGGGATCGCAGATCACCGTCACGCTCTCATGGTTCTTCGCCGCGCTGCGCAGCATCGAGGGCCCGCCGATGTCGATGTTCTCGATCGCCTCCTCATGTCCCACGCCGGCTTTCGCCACCGTCTGCTCGAAGGGATAGAGATTCACGGCCACCAGATCGATCAGCTCGATCCCATTCGTCTCCGCCTGCGCCAGGTGCCCGGGTCGGTCCCGCCGGCAGAGCAGGCCGCCATGAATCTTCGGATGCAGGGTTTTGACGCGCCCGTCCATTATTTCCGGAAATCCCGTGTGCTGACCAACTTCGGTGACAGGTAGGCCCTGGTCGGTCAGCAGCCTTGCCGTCCCACCGGTGGAAAGCAGCGCATAGCCGTGCCGGCGGACCAGGGCGGCTGCGAATTCCGCCAGGCCGCGCTTGTCGCTGACGGAGAGAAGGGCAAGTTTTCGCATGGGCGCGGGAGGACACGCAAGGCGTACCGGGCCGGGCGCCGGCTTGGCAAAGCCAAAACGCCCCTGGTCCGTCATTTTCCAAAGGTAGGCCGCCTTGTCCCAAGGCGGCAGGCAGGCTTCCAGCGCGGATGCAGCGAACGGCGGGTTGGGGACAACCCGCGCTACCTGCCGTGGGTTGTCAAAGGTCGATATCCCGGTATATTTTGGCCGTGCCCCACAGCTCCGAAGCAATACCCGGCCTCACCGCCCGGCTCGACCGGCTCTGTTATCACCATGGTGGCACCAGCCTGCCGCCGGAGACGCCGCATGCCTTCGTCTACTTCATCACCATCCGCAACGCCTCCGACCGCACCGTCCTCCTGCTCGGCCGCAAATGGGTCATTGAGCACGCCGATGGCACGCAGCTGGTCATCGAAGGCGACAAAATCGTGGGCGAGACGCCCCGCCTCGCGCCCGGCGAGCAGTTCTCCTACAATAGCAAACACGTCACCGGCTGCGATGCGCGCGCCCGCGGGAGTTTTCACGGCGTGGACGACCAGGGTCGCAGGGTGCACGTCCTCCTGCCGCCTTTCGACCTTAACGTGCCGCACGCCTAACCGGCCGGGGTCCCTGGCGCCGAGGGCGCCGTCGCCAGGCCCCAGATCAGCCGGAAAGAGGAGGCAAATTCCTCCGGCCGCTGCGCGACCCAGCGGGTGACCTCGTCCGGCGGGAACCAGTCGGCCCGCTCGATCTCGGCCGGCGCCAGGACAAAGGGGCCTTCATGCTGCAGTCGGTAGACCCAGACGAATTCCCAGCTCGTCTCCGCGCACGCCTCAATCCGGAACCAGCGCGGCGGCGGCGTCGGCAACGCGAGGCCGATCTCCTCGCCCAGCTCGCGCCGCGCGGAGGCGTCATAGTCCTCGCCGGCGTCGACGTGCCCCGAGCAGGACGAATCCCACCGGCCAGCCGCCGTGTCCTTCAGCATCGAGCGCTTTTGCAGGAAGACCCGGCCCGTCGCGTCAAAGACCAACACATGCACCGCCCGATGCCAGAGGCCCCGGGAGTGGACCTCGCGGCGGGAGGCCCGCCCCACGACCTCGTCGCGGTCGTCCACGATGTCGAAAAGTTCGTCGTTCAAAAGAAATGCGTTGTCTTATGCGCGCTGCTTTCCGTGGCTGCAGGGAAACTCATGCCCAAAATAGACATCAGCAAGGTAGCCGAAATCCTGAAGAAAAACCATCTCGATCCCGCGATGCTGCGCCGGGTCATCGAGGAGCTCAATCTCGCCGTCCAGCCCGATACCGGCGATGAGGAGAAGCCGCCCGCGGTCAAGAAGCAGCACGTGCTGCTGGTGAGCGATCCCGAGGGCCGGCTGCCGAAAGCCGATTTTGTCGGCTGGGTGCTGCAGATCCCCGAGAGCGAGAGCCCCGCCACCACGCAGGACCGCCTCCTGCGCGGCGCCTACGACTACAATATGACCAAGAAGGGCCGCCTCTATCCGGCGAAGACGATCGGCGAGGCCCTCGAAAACGTCCCGGCCAAGTTCTTCAAGGAGGCCGAACTCTGGGTAAAAACCAAAACCCCCGTCCTCGTCCTCCGCACCGACAACGATATTCCAAAGGAATAGCGGACCGAAGAAACCATTGTCTTGCGCGAGGCGACAGCTTCAATCTCGCCCCGACATGATCGGCCGCCACGTCCTGCCCACCTCCCGGTTTGAGCATGTCCCGGTGGCGGTCTTCCCCAGCAGCCTCGAGGCGTCGCGCACCGCCGCCGCGGAAGCGGCCGAATTGATCCGCGCGCGCCGCCGCGAAGGCCGCCAGGCCGTCCTCGGTCTTGCCACCGGTTCGACGCCGGTGAGTTTTTACGCCGAACTGGTCCGTCTGCATCGCGAGGAAGGGCTGAGCTTCGCGAATGTCGTGACCTTCAACCTCGACGAGTACCTCTCCCTCGCCGCCGACCATCCCCAGAGCTATCACCGCTACATGCGGGAGCACCTGTTCAGCCATGTGGACCTCCCGACGGCGCAGGCCCACCTTCCCGACGGGTCGGTGCCGAAGGCCGAGATCGACGCCCAGTGCGGCGCCTATGAGGAGGCCATCCGCGCCGCCGGTGGGATCGACTTCCAGATTCTCGGCATCGGCCGGACCGGGCACATCGGCTTCAACGAACCCGGCAGCCCGCGCCGTTCCCCCACCCGCCTCGTGACCCTCGATCCGCTCACCCGGCGCGACGCCGCCGGCGATTTCGGCGGCGAGGAAAACACCCCGCATTTCGCGCTGACCATGGGTGTGCGCACGATCCTCGCCGCGCGGAGGGTAGTGCTCATGGCCTGGGGTCAGCACAAGGCGGAGATCGTGCGCGCCGCCGTGGAGAATGACGTCTCGACCCAGGTCACCGCCTCCTTCCTGCAGGAGCACGACAACGCCTCCTTCGTCCTCGACGCAGACGCCGCCAGCGGCCTCACCCGCAACCGCGCGCCCTGGCAGCTCGGCCCGCTCTCCGAACAAGGACTGGCCTGGGATGAGCGGATGACGCGCCGCGCGATCCTCTGGCTCTCGCAGCAGAAGAGCAAAGCGATCCTCAAGCTCACCGACGACGACTACAACGAGGCGGGACTGCAGGATCTGCTACGGGTGCACGGCTCCGCCTATGCGACCAACCTGGCGGGCTTTTACCAGCTGCAGCATACGATCACGGGCTGGCCCGGCGGCCGCGATCCGCAGCGCACCCGTCCGGGCGACGCGTTGGTCCGCCCCCTGCGGGCTCCCTCGGCCCTCGTGTATCCCAAGCGCGTGCTCGTGCTCTCCCCCCATCCCGATGACGATGTGATCTCGATGGGCGGCACGCTCTGCCGGCTGGTCGACCAAGGGCACGAGGTGCACATCGCCTATGAGGTTTCGGGCGCCGGCGCCGTGCCTGACGAGGCGGTCTGGCGGGCGCTGGCGTTCGTGCGCGACGCCGGCCTGGCCGCCCCGGACGAGCGGACGCGGATCGACTCCCTCGCCGCCGCCTATGAAAAGGCCGGCAGCCTGCCCGCCGCCTCGCCGGGATCGTCTTGGAAAGCCCTGATCCGGCGCCATGAGGCGATCGCAGCCGCGCGGGTCTGCGGCGTGCCCCTGGGGCAGCTCCATTTCCTCGATCTTCCCTTCTACCACAGCGGAACACCGCGGCGCCGGACCTATGGCGAAAAGGACGTGGAGATCCTGCACGGCCTGCTCGCCGCCCTGCAGCCGCACCTGATCTACGCGGCCGGCGACCTCGACGACCCGCATGGCACGCACCGGCTTTGCCTGCGCATTCTCCGCGAGGCCCTGGGCCGGGCGGAGGACGAGCCGTGGCGGAGGGAGGCGGAGTTGTGGCTCTACCGGGGAGCCTGGGCCGACTGGCCGCTCGCGGAAATCGACCTGGCCGTGCCCCTCAGCCCGCAGGAGGTCCTGCGCCGCCGCCGGGCGATCTTCCGCCACGAGACGCAGAAGGACCAGGCGATCTTCCTCGGCAGCGACGAGCGCGAATTCTGGCAGCGCTCCGAGGATCGCAGCCGGCACCTCGCCCAGGCCTACAATGCGCTGGGACTCGCGGAGTACGAGGCGATGGAGGCGTTCAAGCGCTACACCCCCGCGGAATTTGCGGCCCTCGCGCAGCTCTGAAGCGGCATGACCTCCACCGCCGCCAGCGGGTCGGACTTCCGGGCCTACAATCTCCTCCTCCTCGCCATCGCGGGCATTGGCGGGGCGCTCTATGGCTACGATATCGGCATCATCGGCGCCGCCCTCCTGTACCTCGGCAAGACCATCAGCTTGACCACGGCCCAGGAATCGCTGGTCGTGGCGGCCGTTCTCGCCGGTGGCACCCTCTCATCGCTGGTCGCCGGCGCGTTGGCCGACTGGGTCGGCCGAAAGAAGCTCATGATCGCCGCCGCGCTCATCTTTGTCGCCAGCGTCGGGCTGATCGTGACCGCGCAGACCTTCACCTCGCTGGTGGTCGGGCGGACCTTGCAGGGACTGAGCGCCGGCATGATCGCGGTCGTCGTTCCACTTTATCTCGCTGAATGCCTGCCTCCGGCCATTCGGGGACGCGGGACTGCCATCTTTCAGCTGGTCCTGACGATCGGGATTGCGGCGGGTCTGGCCGTCGGGGCCCATTTCGTCCGGGGTGTCGACGCGACAGCCGCCGGGGTGACGGGAACCCCCGCCGCGGCCGGACTCCTCCTCCAGGCGCAGGATCACGCCTGGCGCGCCATGTTCCTGACGGCTGTCTATCCGGCTATCGCCTTTCTTGCCGGTTCGTTTTGCGTGACCGAGTCTCCCCGCTGGCTCCTGCGCCGCGGACGATCGCCCGAGGCGCTGGCCGCCCTCCGGAAATCGCGGACGGAGGACCAGGCCGAGATCGAACATCGCGAAATAACCGAGGCGTTGCGGGCTGACGGACCGTCTCCGGGCGCTCCGGCCGATTCGCTCTGGCAGCGGAAATACGTGGTCCCGTTCGCCCTCGCCTGCGCCATCCTCGGCCTGACCCAGGCGACCGGCATCAATTCCATCCTCCAGTTCCTGGTCGTCATCCTCCAGAAGTCCGGACTGCCCTCCGCCACGGCCGCGCAGGCGGCGACCCGGGTCGCCTTGGTCAATGTCGGCTTCACGCTCGTGGGCACCCTGCTCGTGGACAAGCTCGGCCGGAAGGCCCTGCTCAAGATCGGCACGGCCGGCATCACCGCCGCCCTCCTCGTCGCCGGCATCGTTTTCTATCAGGTCGAAGCGGGACATGCCGTGCCGAGCACAATGACCGGCCACATCGTCACCGCCTGCCTCATGGCTTTCATCGCCTCGTTCGCCATCGGCCCCGGGGTCTGCGTCTGGCTCGCCCTTTCCGAGCTCATGCCGACGCGCATCCGCTCGCTGGGTATGGGCCTCGGCCTCCTGATCAATCAGGGAGTCTCGACCGCCATCGCCGCCCTCTTCCTCCCGGTGGTGAGCCGTTATGGCTACGCTCCCATGTTTTTCTTCTGGGCCGCCTGCACGGTCGCGTACTTCCTGACCGCCGCCTTCCTCCTGCCCGAGACCAAGGGAAAGACGCTCGAGGAGATCGAGGCCTCCTTCGCCGGATAGGCGCGGGCCCCCGGCGTCATTTCTTCGGCCTCAGCCGCACCTCAAAGAGCTTGGGCCAGTACTTGCCGGTGACGAACAAACGGTCGTCCGCCGCGTCGTAGGCGATGCCGTTGAGGACATCCGGGGGCGGCTGGCCGTGATAATCTTCCGGAGTGAGCAGCCCGGAAAAATCGATAAGGCCCAGGAGCCGGCCGGTCGCCGGATCGATGCGGACGACGAACTGGGTCTGCCAGACATTGGCGAAGATCTCCCCTTTGACGAACTCCAGTTCGTTCAGATTCTTGAGCGGCTGCCCGTTGCTGAAGACGCTGATGGTGCGGGTGACCTGGAAAGTCGCCGGATCGAGGAACTGGATCACGTTCGAGCCGTTGCTCATGATGATGGATTTGCCGTCAGTCGTCAGCCCCCAGCCCTCGCCCGCATAGGCAAACTCCCTCTCCTCCTCCAGGGTCGCGAGATCGTAGACGAAGCCCTTATGGTCCTGCCAGGTCACCTGGTAGATCTTGGCGCCGATGGCCACCGATCCCTCCCCAAAATATTGGGGCGGCAGATTCGCCTGCTGCCGGACCTGGCCGGTCTGCAGATCGACTTTGCGCAGGTTCGAGGCGGCCTTCATGCCCGTGCTCTCGAGAAACCCACCCTGCAGCCAGCTCAGCCCCTCCGTGAACGCCGCCCGGTCGTGCGGCCAGACGCGCGCGATCTCATAGGTGTAGGTCGGGACCGGCGCCGCCGGACCGGCCGCCGCGGCGGGCGGCGAGCGGTCGCCGCAGCCGGCGAGGGCCCCCGTCGCCAGCGCCAGGATCAGGGCGGCGGCGGACGAAAGCGGATTTGCGTTTTTCAAGGGACCGGTGGCTTAATCGAAGCCCACATTGCGTTCAATCTCTCTCTGACCGTGGCTTCCCCGCACCCACCGCCTCCCCTGCTCTACGCCGACACGGAACGCAGCGCCGACGCCCTTTATTTCGGCCGCATCGGCATACCCGATCCCTTCCTGGCCTTCGCCGTCCGCGGCCGGAAATACGCCGTGGTCAGCGCCCTGGAGTTCGCGCGGGTCAGACGCGATTCCGCCTTCGACGTCGTCAAGCCCCTCGAATCGTGCCTGCAGGAGGCCCGGCGCGCGTGGCCCCGGCGATCCGTCGGCGCCGCCGAGGTCATGGCCCTGCTGGCCCGCGGCCTGCGGCAGACCCGCTTCACCGTCCCGGAGGATTTTCCCGCGGGTCTCTGCGAGCGGCTGCGCCGGCTCAAGCTGGATCTGGTCGTGTCCGCTGGACCGCTTTTCCCGCAGCGGACGACCAAGACCCCGGCTGAAGCCGCCGCGATCCGCGAAGGCAACCGCTGCAGCGCCTGTGGGATCGCCGCGGCCGAGCGCGTGCTGCGCGCCAGCCGGATCCGGGGGCGCCGCCTCGTCCATCGCGGCGCCACGCTCACGAGCGAGCGGCTGAAGTTTGCCGTTGAGGTGGCCTGCCTCGAGGCGGGAGCGACCTCCGTCAACACGATCGCGGCCGGCGGCGACCAGGCGTGCGATCCGCACGACCGGGGCTCCGGGCCCCTGCGGCCCAACGAGCTGATCGTCGTCGACGTCTTTCCGCGCGTGCAGGCGAGCGGCTATTACGGGGACATGACCCGGACCTTCCTTCGCGGACGGGCCAGCGACGCCCAGCGCGCCCTCGTCGCCGCCGTGCGCGCCGCCCAGCAGGCGGCGCTCCGCGTGGTCCGCGCGGGAGTCGAAGGCGCCCAGGTGCACGCCGCGGTCACCGCCCTCTTTGCCCGCCGCGGCTATGAGACCAGGCGGTCGGCCGGCCGCTCGGTGGGTTTCTTCCACGGCACGGGCCATGGGCTCGGGCTGGAGGTGCACGAGCCGCCGCGCCTGGGGCCGACCGCCCATACCGCTCTCCCGCTCGGCTCCGTCGTCACCGTCGAGCCCGGCCTCTACTATCCCGGACTCGGTGGTTGCCGGATCGAGGATGTCGTGCAGGTGACTTCGGCCTCGCCGCGGATGCTCTCGCGGTTTCACTATCGCTGGGAATTCTAATCGTCCCTCCCCCCATGAAAGGCCTTCCCACGCTCCTCAAAAAAATCGGCCGCCTGCGCATCCTGGTGGTCGGGGACGTGATGCTCGACCACTACCTCTGGGGGGACGCCACCCGCATCTCCCCCGAGGCTCCGGTGCCGGTCGCGCATATCTCCCGCGAGACCCATACGGTCGGCGGGGCCGCCAACGTCGCCAACAATGTCGCGGCGCTCGGCGCGAAGGTGGAGGTCGTGGGCGCGATCGGCCGGGACGCCAATGCGAAGAAGCTATGCGCCTACCTCCACGAGCGGCACATCGCCTTCGACCAGCGCTTCAGCAACGCCGCCCTCAAGACCATCACCAAGACGCGCGTCATCGTGCGCAATCAGCAGCTGTGCCGCCTGGATCAGGAGGATCCTCCGTCGGCCTATCGCCAGCGCCTGGGCGCGGCGGATCTCCAGGCGATCGAGGAAAAGATCGCCAAAGTCGACGGCATCATCCTGTCCGACTATGCCAAGGGCATGATCACCACCGCGCTGATCGAGCGCATCACGGGCATCGCCCGCAAGCACGGGAAGTGGGTGTCGCTCGATCCCAAGCCCCCCAACGTCGTCGAATTCTCCGACCTGGATCTGGTCACGCCCAACCGCAAGGAGGCGATCGAGCTTTCCGGCCTGTCCTTCGGTTCCGACGAGGAAGTCGATCTCGACCGGATCTATACGGCGATCTGCGCCAAGTACCGGCCGCGCAACCTGGTCATCACGCTGGGCGCGGGCGGCATGCTCATCAGCCAGAAAAGCGGGCCGCCCAAGGTCATTCCCACGGCCGCGCGCCAGGTGTACGACGTCTCCGGCGCCGGCGATACGGTGATCGCCGCCCTGACCCTGGCGATGACGGCGGGCGCGGACCTGGAGGAGGCCGCCGATTTTGCGAATGCCGCGGCCGGCGTGGTCGTCGGCAAGGTCGGCACCGCCGTGGTCACTCCGGAGGAGCTGATCGCCTACGTCTCCCATACGCCTTGAAACGGCGATGAAGGCCCTTTTCCTCGACCGGGACGGCACGCTGATCGTCGACAAGGTTTACCTGGCCAACCCCGCGGGCGTGGAAGTCATTCCCGGCACGGCGGCGGCCCTGCGGCGAGCCCGCGCCCTTGGCTATCGGCTGTTTCTGTTCACCAATCAATCCGGCATCGGGCGCGGCTATCACACCCTGGAGGACACCCACCGCGTCAACGCCCGCCTCGAGGAACTGCTCGACTTGCCCAGCCCCGCCTTCGACGGCGTGTGCATAGCTCCGGAAGGCCCGGGCGAGCCCCTGGTCTACCGCAAGCCCTCGCCCCGCTTCATCCTCGAAACCATCGAGCGGCATGGGCTCGATCCGGACTTCTGCTGGATGGTGGGCGATGCCGCCTCCGACATCGCCGCCGCCACCGCCGCGGGCATCCGGGCCGCCGCCGTCCGCACGGGCAAGATCGATCCGGACGTCCTGCCGGAGGTCGCGGCGGGGCGCGTGCCGGTCTTCGCCGACCTGTCCGCGTTTGTCGCCACGCTGGGTTGACCGATGCCGGAGCTGGCTGAAGTCGAATTTTTCCGGCGCCGCTGGCAGGAAGCGGCGGCCGGCGAACGCGTGCTGCGGGTCCTGGCCCATGCGCGCGCCCGTCCCCTGCGCGGCCTCGCGCCATCGACCCTGCGCCGCGCCCTCGCGGGGAAGCGGCTGCGCTCCTCCCAGGCGGCCGCGAAGCAGATCGTATTCCGCTTTGGCGCCGACGCATGGCTGGGCGTGCACCTGGGCATGAGCGGCGAGCTTCGGGTGGAAGGCCCGGACTACGCGCCGGGGCGTCATGATCATCTGGCTCTCTTCACCGGCCGCCACGCCCTGATCTTTGCCGACCCGCGCATGTTCGGGCGCCTGCAGCTCCACACCGGCCGCGCGGCGCCGGCTTGGTGGAAGGCGATCGCGCCCCCGCTCCTCTCGCCCCGGTTCACCATCGCGGCCGTCGCCGCGTTCCTGCGCCGGCGCGCCCGCGCGCCGATCAAGGCGGTCCTGCTCATGCAGGAGCGCTTTCCCGGCATCGGCAACTGGATGGCCGACGAAGCGCTCTGGCGGGCCGCGGTGCATCCCCAGCGGCCGGCAGGCTCACTGGCGCCGGCCGAAATCCGCGCGCTTTGGCGCGAGTGCCGGTGGGTCGCCCGGCATGCCCTTCGCGTCATCGCGGGCCGCGGCGGCCGCCTGCCCGCCGACCTCAACGTCGGCATTCCCGACTCCTGGCTCTTCCACCACCGCTGGGAGGCCGGCGGCCGCTGCCCGCGCACGGGCGTACTCCTGCGCCGCGCGGAGATCGGCGGCCGCACGACCTGTTGGTCGCCCGCCCGGCAGAAGCCATGAGTGGTCCGGTGAAGCTTCGGCTCGACGAGCTCCTTGTGGCCCGCGGCCTGGCCGAGACCCGCGCCCAGGCCAAGGCGCTGATCATGGCCGGGCGCGTCCTCAGCGGCACGGAGCGCCTCGACAAGCCCGGCCGGGAATTTCCGCGGAATCTCCCGTTGGCCCTGGAGGCGGCTCCCCGCTTTGTCAGCCGTGGCGGCGAAAAACTCGTGGCCGCGCTCGAGGCCTTCACGCTCGACCTGAAGGGCGCGCATGTCCTGGACATCGGCGCCTCCACGGGCGGCTTCACCGACTGCGTGCTGCAGGCCGGAGCCGCTTCCGTCGTCTGCGTCGATGTCGGCCGCGGCCAGCTTCACGCCCGGCTGCGCGCCGACCCGCGGGTGACCAACCTCGAGCGGGTCAACGCCCGCCGCCTGGCGCCCGCCGAGCTGCCGCGCCGCGATTTCGACGCCGTGGTCATGGACCTGTCCTTCATTTCGCTGCGCGCCGTGCTGCCGGCGGTCTGGCCCTGCCTGCGTCCCGACGGTGTGCTCGTCGCCCTGGTGAAGCCGCAATTTGAGGCGGGCAAGGCGGAGGCGGACAAGGGGCGCGGCGTGATCCGCGATCCGGCGGTGCGGGCCGCCACGTTGGCCGCCGTGCGCGATTTCGCCCTGGCCACCTTGGCCGGGGCCCGCCTGATCGGCGCGCTCGATTCCCCGGTCGCCGGCGCCGACGGCAACCGGGAATTCCTGCTGGGGTTGCGCAAGGAGCCGCCGCCTGTAACGTGAAGGCCATGCCTCCCCTCCGCCAAATCGCCTTCGTCGTGAACTCGGACAAGGCCGGTGCGTCCGAGCTCGCGGGAGAGCTCATGGACATCGCGCGGGATGCCGGCGTGCGCGTGCGGAGGACGGCCGGCCTTCCCCTCCGCCGCGGATACCTGAAGGGCTGCGATGCCTGTTGCGTCGTGGGGGGCGATGGGACGCTCCTCGGCGTCGCCGAGGAGGCGGCGCGGTTGCAGGTGCCCATCATCGGCGTCAACCGGGGAAGCCTGGGGTTCCTCACCACCTTCTCGACCGAGGAGGCCCGGGCCTGTTTCCCCGAGTTGCTGCGGGGTTCCTTCCGGCTCGACCGACGGGCGATGCTGGCCTGTTCCACCGGCCGCGCCCGCCAGGATCTCGCGCTCAACGATGTCCTGATCAAAAACGAGAAGAACTCGCGCCTGGTGCGGCTGGAGGTGTGGGCCGACGGGCAGCTGGTGAACGACTACCAGTGTGACGGCCTGATTTTTTCCACGCCCACGGGCTCGACCGCCTATAACCTCTCCGCCGGCGGGCCCATTGTCCACCCCGCCGCCCGGGTGATCGCGCTCACCCCCATCTGCCCGCACACCTTGAGCAACCGCACGGTCATCTTCCGCGACAGCGTGCAGCTGCGGGTCGTGAACCGCTCCGCGGACCGGCTCTTGGTGGCGCTCGACGGCCAGCGCAACCTGCAGTTCGGCACGGAAGCGCCGGTAAAAATCACCCTCGCCCGGCAGCGCCTGCCCCTGGCGCAGCGGGCCGACTATGCGCACTTCTCCGTCGTGCGCACCAAGCTCAACTGGGGCGGCGGCTTCGCCGAGCGGAAGTAGCGGGCGAATTGCCCTTACTTCGTCGCGTCCGCCGCGGGTGCCGCGGGAGCCGCAGCGGCACCGGTGGTCGAGCCGTCGCTCGCCGGCGCCTCGCTGGGCTTCTTCTTCTTCTTGCCCTTCTTTTTCTTCTTCTTGGCCGCCACGGGCGCACCGGCGGACCCGGCGTCCTTGGCCGTGACCTCCGCTGGGGCCATGCTGCTCTCGGTGACGGCGCCGACGGTCGTCGTAGCCGGGTCGTCCGCCCGCAAGGCGGGCTGAGCGAGGCTGGCCAGGAGGGCGAGCGCGCTCGCGGGGAGGAGATGTTTCAGGATCGAGTTTTTCATGATCGAAAACGGGAATTGAACAGGGCCGTCGCCATGGATGGCACCGGGAGCGGAAAAATCAACAGCTTTCAAGGCCGGACCACCAGCTGGGTGCGCAGGGCGGGCTGGAAATAACGGCGGGCGAACTCGGCCAGACGGCTCCGGTCCACGGCGTCGATCCGCGCGTCATAGTTCCGCGCGTCATTGGCCGGCCGGCCGTGCAGGGCGTCAATTCCCGCCTGGGAGGCGCGGGCCCCGTTGGTTTGCAGCGCCTGCCGCCGGGCGGCCTTGAGCCGCGTCTGGCAGCGCAGCAGCTCCGCCGCCTCCACGCCATCCGCCTGCACCCGGGCGATTTCGGCCTCGATCTCCGCCAGGACCTCCCCCTCCCGCCCGGGCTGCGTGCCGGCCAGGAAGCAAAACATGGCGGCGTCGATGCCGCTCACCCGGGCGGACCGCACGAAATAGGCCAGTCCCCTTTCCTCGCGCACCCGCTCGAATAGCCGGGAAGCCATGCCGCTGAAAATCTCGTCCGCCACCTCGCCCACGTAATAATCCTCGGCCAGCACCCGCGGTCCGGGAAAAGCCTGCAGGACCACCGCCTGCTCGCGCGGCTGCTTCTGCACGAAGGCTCCCGGGCGGGCTGGGAGCGGCTGCGTCCATTGGCTCCACGGCGGGACCTGGCCCCGCGGCAGCCGCCCCAGGAAGGACTTCAGCCGGGGAATGAGCCCTCGCGGGACGTCGCCCGCCACCGCCAGCACGGCGTTGCCCGCGACGCACAGCCGCCGGTGCAGCGCGGCCAGATCGGCGGCCCGGAGGGCCCGCATCCCGGCCTCGTCTCCCTGGGCGTCGAGCGCCAATGGATGCGCGCCGAAGAAGTTCGCGCGGACCTGCTTGCGCGCGAAGGTCACCACGTCGTCCGCCTCCTGCCGGAGGGCTGCGAGCTGGGCGTCGCGTTCGATCGCAAAGGTGCCGGCGGCAAAGGCGGGCTCCAACACGGCCTCGGCGATGGCCTCGAGAGCGCGGCCGGCGTCGGGCGGCAGCACCTCGGCGGCGAGGCCAATGTTGTTATTGCCGGAGATCGGATAAAAGGAGCCTCCGACCTCCTCGATCCGCTGCGCGACTTCGTCGGCGGTGCGGCGCCGTGTGTCCTTGGTCAGCAGGGTCGCCAAAAGCGCGCTGGAACCGCGCCGGCCCGGCTCCTCGAAGACGGGACCGCCCTGGAAAAGGAATCGGAGGTGAAGATTGGGCAGCCGCCGGTCGGTCTGGACCAGGAGCCGCGCGCCGTTGGCGAGCCGGGTCTCGGCGAAATCGGGTATGCCGGCGGAGACTTGCCCGCCTTCGCCAAGGCTTCGGCGGGCGGTTTCGACCG